>ERZ1046568.2352-NODE-2352-length-12433-cov-12.678058_pt1 | contig 12433 bp, 9 predicted proteins | sample MGYA00383092_ERZ1046568 | MGnify/ENA primary metagenome ERZ1046568 (study PRJEB29581, sample SAMEA5548362) | metagenome | biome: marine; feature: coastal; material: water | depth 1 m | study: Short-term variability in the microbial, nano- and picoplankton... | reverse complement strand
AAAGCTCAGAAAAGCTCAGAAAAGCGGAGTAAATAGAACAGTATGAAAGATGCCCCAGCGACAACCATTTATCTGAAAGACTACGCGGCGCCCGCGTATGTAATCGACAGCACTGACCTGACATTCGACCTGTTCGAAGACCATGCCGATGTTCGATCGATACTGCAATTCGCAGCCAATCCAGCCGCGGCTAAAAGCGACAGTCTTGTATTGCATGGCCAAGAGCTCGAGCTTAAAGAGCTTGTGTTAACGGGCAAAACGGGTGTTCGCGTGGTCGTTGAGGCGGGTCAATATGTGATCGCCGACGAGACTCTCACTATCCCTTCGCTGTCTGCTTTGCTGGGCGATGATACAAGCAGTTTCGAGCTTCGCTGCCACACGCGCATCGAACCGCAGAATAACACCGCGCTCGAGGGTTTATATAAATCCAAGAAAATGTTCTGTACGCAGTGCGAGGCCGAAGGCTTTCGCCGTATTACTTATTACCTCGACCGTCCCGATGTGATGTCGAGCTTTGTGACGACAATTAGTGCTGAGAAAGCGCGTTATCCGGTGCTGCTGTCTAACGGCAACAAAATTTCTGAGGGTGAGGTCGCCGGTAGTGAAGGCGAACGCCATTGGGTTAAATGGGAAGATCCGTTTAAAAAGCCGAGCTATCTTTTTGCCCTCGTTGCCGGCGACCTCGCCAGTGTCGACGATTCTTTTGTGACCAGCAGCGGACGGGAAGTGCTTCTGCGCATCTTTGTCGAAGACAAAGACCTCGATAAATGTGCGCACGCGATGGAGTCTCTGCAGCGCGCGATGCGTTGGGACGAAGAAGTCTATGGACGCGAATATGATCTCGATATTTTTATGATCGTCGCGGTCGACGATTTCAATATGGGCGCGATGGAGAACAAAGGGCTTAATATTTTTAACACCTCCTGCGTGTTGGCAAATCCAAAGACAACCACAGATGCCTCTTTCCAGCGCGTCGAAGCGGTGGTCGCACACGAATACTTTCACAATTGGTCGGGAAACCGCGTGACCTGCCGCGACTGGTTTCAGTTAAGCCTTAAAGAGGGTTTTACGGTTTATCGCGATGCCGAATTTTCCGCCGACATGGGGTCGCGCACGGTTAAGCGGGTTGAGGATGTAGCGTTCTTGCAAACGGTACAATTCGCCGAAGACGCAGGGCCGATGGCGCATTCGATCCGTCCCGAATCCTTCATGGAGATCTCAAACTTTTACACGGTGACGATCTACGAGAAGGGCGCAGAGGTCGTGCGCATGATTAATCTCTTGCTCGGCGATGCGGCATTCCGCGCGGGATCCGATCTCTATTTCGAGCGTCATGATGGTCAGGCTGTGACGACCGAAGATTTTGTGAAAGCGATGGAGGAGGCGAGTGGCGTCGATCTTGGCCAGTTTAGGCGATGGTATTCGCAGGCGGGGACGCCAAAACTTGCAGTAAACGGCGAGTATGATGCGGCGGCAAAGACTTACACGTTGACGGTTGCCCAGTCATGTCCGGCGACACCGGGACAGCCAGAAAAGCTGCCGTTCCACATTCCTTTTTCGATGGGTCTGCTCGCCGAAGATGGCACCGAGTTTGAATTAGTCTTAAGCGGCGAGACACACGGCGAACAAGACGCAGGCAAAAAATCTCGCATTCTCTCGATAACCGAACAGACTCGGTCGTTTGTTTTTGAGGGAATCTGCGAAGCGCCCATCCCTTCGCTGCTCCGCGGCTTCAGTGCGCCGGTGCGCATGAGCTTCGACTACAAGCCTGAAGAGTTGCAGGCGCTGATGGTAGGCGATAGCGACGGCTTTAATCGCTGGAATGCGGGCCAGCAGCTATCGATTTCGGTTATTGAGGGGCAACTCGCTGCATGGTACGAATCGCATAAGGCTGAGCTTCCTTCTCTGTTGGAAGACGCTTTTGCTGGCGTGCTCGATCGTGTGCTCATCGATGATTCTTTTGATAAGGCGATGGCGGCGCATCTCTTGGTGCTACCTACAACCGCCTACCTTATCGAGCGCGCCGCAGTCGCCGATGTCGATGCCATTCATGGCGTACGCGAATCGCTCGCCGATCAACTTGCTCATGCACTGGAGGCAAAGTTTGCCGCGGTGTTTGCTGCGCACGCTGAGGAGGCGGGCGCGCCTTTTATTGCGAGCGCCGAGGCTATGGCCCGCCGCGCGATTGCCAATCTGTCATTGAGCTATCTGGTCCGCACAGGCAAACAGCAATGGCTAGACGCGTGTGCTGCACAGTTTAAGAACGCAACCAATATGACTGATCAAGCAGCCGCGCTGCGTAATCTCGTGAATAGTTCTGCGGAGGCTGCGGGCTCGCTGCGCAGTGAGGCGCTTGAGGCATTCCACGGTCAGTGGCAGCACGAGGCGCTGGTTGTCGATCAGTGGTTTGCGATTCAGGCAACCAATACCCTGCCCGGCGCACTCTCGCGGGTTGAGGAATTAATGCAGCATGCCGACTTCGACATTAAGAATCCTAACAAGGTGCGGTCACTCATTGGCGCATTCTGTGGTCAGAATCATCTTGGTTTTCATGCCGCCGACGGCAGCGGTTACCGCTTCCTCGCCGACCGCGTTATCGAACTCGATGCGTTGAATCCTCAGATTGCGTCGCGCCTGCTGACCCCGCTTACCCGTTTCGGTAAATTCGACGACGCGAGACGTGCCCTCATGCAGGGAGAGCTTGCGCGCATCAAGGCGGTTGAGGGTTTGTCGCGTGATGTGTTTGAGGTCGTGGCGAAGAGCACGGTTTGATCGCGCGCCGAATGCGGCGCCGCGGTAGGCTTAATTAGCGAGCTTACGAGTGGTCTGCTAGTTGATGCAAACTAGATGATGTAAAAAAAAGCCCCGTAGAATTTAATTCGACGGGGCTTTTTCTTTATTAGCCGAATTAGCCGATAGCGACTTCGCGAATATTAGTCAGCGGTATCGACTTCGCGCGCTCGGCTGCCTTCATATACGATTCGATCTCGTTGAAGTTCAGGTAGCGGTAGATGCTGTCGGACATTGTGTTGATATTGCCCATGAAAGACATGTACTCATCCATCGTCGGAATCTTACCTAGCGCTGCGCTCACTGCTGCGAGCTCGGAAGACGCAAGATAAACGTTTGCGCCTTGGCCTAAGCGATTAGGGAAGTTACGCGTCGATGTCGACACAACCGTTGAGTTCGGTGCAACCCGTGCCTGATTGCCCATGCACAAAGAGCAGCCTGGCATTTCGGTGCGCGCGCCAGACACGCCGAAGACATTGTAGATGCCTTCTTCGGTGAGCTGATGCTCGTCCATCTTCGTTGGCGGGGCGATCCATAGCTTGGTAGGTAAACCGCCGTCTACCTGCTTCAAGACTTCACTCGCTGCGCGGAAGTGGCCGATATTCGTCATGCATGAGCCGATAAACACTTCGTCGATTTTGGTGTTTTGCACCTCAGACAAAGGCTTCACATCGTCTGGGTCATTCGGGCAGGCGAGGAGAGGCTCTTTGATCTCATTAAGATCGATTTCGATAATCTTATAGTATTCGGCATCGGCGTCGGGCTCCATCAGCTCCGGATTCGCAAGCCAAGCTTCCATTGCCTGTGCGCGGCGCTCGAGCGTGCGGGCGTCTTGATAGCCCTGTTCGATCATCCAGCGCAGGAGGGTAATGTTCGATTTGAAATACTCTTCGATCGGCGCGCGACCAAGACGAATGGTGCAGCCACCGGCTGACCGTTCGGCAGAGGCGTCGGAGATTTCGAAAGCCTGTTCGACTTTAAGATCTGGCAAGCCTTCGATTTCGAGGATGCGGCCAGAGAAGATGTTCTTCTTGCCCTTCTTCTCAAGAGTCAGGTCTCCGCTCTGCAGCGCGGCGTAAGGGATCGCGTTAACGAGGTCGCGCAACGTGATGCCGGGCTGCATTTCACCCTTAAACCGAACCAATACCGACTCAGGCATGTCGAGAGGCATAACCCCCGTTGCGGCGGCGAAAGCGACAAGGCCCGATCCGGCTGGGAAAGAAATGCCGATAGGGAAGCGCGTGTGTGAGTCGCCGCCCGTGCCGACTGTGTCAGGCAATAACATGCGGTTAAGCCACGAGTGAATGATGCCATCGCCGGGGCGCAGTGAAACGCCGCCTCGCGTATGAATAAAATCGGGTAGCGTGTGCTGAGTCTCGATATCAACAGGCTTAGGGTAAGCAGCCGTGTGGCAGAAAGATTGCATCACGAGGTCGGCCGAGAAGCCTAAACAGGCGAGGTCTTTGAGTTCGTCGCGCGTCATTGGCCCCGTTGTATCTTGGCTGCCGACTGTCGTCATACGTGGCTCGCAATAGTCGCCAGGGCGAACGCCAGGCACGTTGCACGCCTTGCCAACCATCTTCTGCGCAAGCGTGAAGCCTTTGTCCGACGCAGCTGCAGGTACCATCGCGCGGAAAGCGCCAGAGGCCTCGAGACCAAGCTCTTCGCGTGCGCGCTGTGTCAGGCCGCGACCAATGATGAGTGGGATGCGGCCACCGGCGCGCACTTCGTCGAGCAGCACGTCGGTTTTGAGTTCGAATTCTGTGATGAGCTCTTCGGACCCGTGGCGCGTGATTTTACCTGCATAAACATCGATGTCGATGATGTCGCCGGTGTTGAGATTATCAACGTCGCATTCGAATGGCAGGGCGCCTGCGTCTTCCATCGTGTTGAAGAAAATAGGGGCGATTTTGCCGCCGATGCAGACGCCGCCATCGCGCTTGTTAGGAATGTAAGGGATGTCGTCGCCGATAAACCACAGCACCGAGTTGGTTGCTGACTTGCGCGAAGAGCCGGTGCCCATAACATCGCCGACAATGGCCACAGGGTGTCCGGTAGCCTCAAGCTCTTCGATCTGCGCTGCCGCATCGGTTACGCCTTCGCGTGGATTCTTGTACATGGCTTTGGCATGCAGGGGGATGTCGGGGCGCGACCAGGCGTCTTGCGCCGGTGAAAGGTCGTCTGTGTTGGTTTCGCCCGGCACCTTAAATACCGCAACAGTCAGTTTTGCTGGCAGCTCGGGCTTGCTCGTAAACCATTCGGCGTCTGCCCACGACTGCATCACGCGCTGTGCGTTGGCGTTGCCAGCCTTTGCCTTGCCTGCGACATCGTGGAAGGCATCGAACATGAGCAGCGTATGGCTTAGTTCGTCTGCGGCATTAGGGCCAAGCTCCGCGTCATCTAGCATCTCGACAAGCGTTGAGATGTTGTAGCCGCCAAGCATCGTGCCGAGCAGCTTTACCGCCAGTGCGCGATCGATAAGCGGTGAGTTAACCTCACCCTTCGCCACGGCAGACAGGAAACCGGCCTTGACATAAGCGGCCTCGTCGACGCCCGCAGGCACCCGGTTTGAAATGAGGTCTACGATAAACTCGCCTTCACCTGCTGGAGGATTTTTGAGCAGTTCGATAAGCTCGGCGACTTGTGCGGCAGAAAGGGGCTTCGGGACAATGCCCTCGGCGGCGCGTTCTGCGACATGGGCTCTGTAGGCTTCTAACATAAGATTTCCTTGGGGCTTGGATGCCAGATGTAATCAAAAAGATGGCGGAGGGGAGTCGATTCAGGGCGGTCGCCGAGTCATCGAATTTCCCTTAATTTTGAGCGCGTAAGTCTACTGGTTTTGCTGGTAAAAATCCAGATCGAGGCGTTGGGCGTAACACCTCTCTTATCGCCAATGCGTCGTTTTGCAGTCGTCATCCTAACCTGCCTTGGCTTTGCTTAACGGCGTCCTGAGGTTTAGACTCGCCGCACACTGAATTCGAGACGCACTATGACCGATCCTTTAACCGATACTTTTGCAGACGCTCGCGCCCCCGTTAAAACGCCTTGCATTGGCATCTGTTCCACCACCTCGGTAGGCGATTGGGTGTGCCGTGGCTGCAAACGGTATTCAACCGAGGTTATTGGCTGGATATCCTTCGGCGAAGAGGAAAAAGCGGCGGTGATGCGGCGCATCGAAAAGCTCAATAAGCAGATTCTCGAAGAGAAGTTTGCCATCGACTCTGAGGACGAACTCCGCGCTGGTCTTAGGCGTTTAAGTGTCCCTTACGACCCTGCGCTGTCGCCTTATTGCTGGTTACATAATTTGCTCAAGAAGGCGCATCATCGCATCGGGACGCTTGAAGGCTTTGGTGTGAGTGTCAGACCCGAGTATGCGGGGCTAAGTATGGGGGAGTTAGAGCAGCAGGTCGAAAAAGAAATTTTGGTCCTCACGCAGGCGCATGCGGAGCGCTATCGCGTCTCTTAGCTATCGGTTTTCTTGGCTATCGTGTCCCTCTAATCGCTCAACCTAATCGCTCAGAACTAATTTATTTTAATTCTTAGATAATCGCTATAAACTATTGAAAATTATACTTTATTAGCGATATTTCCCCCGCATGTATCTGGGCAAACCACGCGCTAGTTTCCCAATCGCCTAATACAGTCCGGGTGGCTGGTTGTTCGCCTTTGCCCGGTAGGCCGCCGAATGCAAACTCATGCACTTTGGGCCTGTGGGTGTGTCCATGCAGTAAGTCGCATACACCGTGTTTTACAAGCACCTGCTGCACAGCCACATGATTCACATCCATTATCTCTGTTGCCTTAGACGAGGTTGCCTCGCGGCTCTGCGCCCGCGCCTGTGCGGCGAAGGCATGGCGTGCCGCGAGCGGCTGACCGAGAAATTCAGCCTGCCAAGCGGGCTGCCTGACTAAGCTGCGGAACTCCTGATAGCCAACATCATCGGTGCAAAGCGAGTCACCGTGCATGAGCAAAATAGGGCGCAAGCCACTTGTGATGACCTCGGCCTCACCCATTAGCCTCGCGCCGCAGCGAGCGGCATACGCCTCGCCTAGGAGGAAATCGCGGTTACCGTGCATGAGGGCTATCTTAGCCCCCGTGGACGCGAAGTCGGCTAGCGCCACCGCAACCTCGTCGGCGAGCGCTGAAGGGTCATCGTCGCCAATCCAAGCCTCGAACAGATCGCCAAGAATGAATAGCTGCGAACAGCGGCCTCGGTACTCATCGAGAAAGCCCATCAGGGCCCGGGTTAGATCGGGCCTTGAGTCTTGCAGATGCAAATCCGAGATCAAGAGTGTCGGCAGGTGCGATAAATCGGGCTGGGTCATCAGCAAGGCTGCCTAGTCTTCGCTTACCGTAACCGATTCGATAATCACGTCTTCGGTTGGCACATCTTGATACCCGCCTATTGAACCGGTCTTGCAGCCTTTGATCGCGTTCACTACGTCGAGACCGTCAACGACCTTGCCGAAAACTGCATAGCCCCAACCCTGAGGGCTCGGGCTTGTGTGATTGAGGAAGCCGTTGTCGCCGACGTTAATAAAAAACTGTGAGGTGGCCGAATGTGGGTCCGAGGTGCGTGCCATTGCCACCGAGCCAATCACGTTAGGGAGACCGTTGTCGGCTTCGTTCTTGATGGGCTCACCGTTTTCTTTTTGGGTAAGACCCGGCTCGAAGCCACCGCCCTGAATCATGAAATTGTCGATAACACGGTGAAAAATAGTGCCGTCGTAAAACCCGCTTTTGGCATAGTCGAGAAAATTAGCGGCCGAGAGGGGCGCTTTGTCGAAGTCTAGCTCAAGGGTGATCGCGCCGTGGTTTGTGTTTAAAACAATCATTGAAGCTTCCTACTGTTGAAATAATGCCGAGTAAAAGTTCGACGTTGTGGCCGCAAGGGGTTCGCGTGCCGCTTTCGTAATCGGCTATAATACGCGCTTTATCAAGCCCTTTGTAGGGTTCGCGTAGCGCCAGGAAGCGAAACAGAATGACAAATCCGAACAAACCAACGCAAAACGAAGTCACGGCGAGTAAAGAAAGCGCACCGAGCGCTAACTTTATTCGCCACATTGTCGCCGAAGACCTTGCGTCTAATCGCCACGCCGGCCGCATCCAGACTCGCTTTCCACCAGAGCCTAACGGCTATCTGCATATCGGCCATGCGAAATCGATCTGCCTTAACTTCGGCATTGCCGCCGAGAACGGGGGGCAGTGTAATCTGCGTTTTGATGACACGAACCCGGCGAAAGAGAGTCAAGAGTTTGTCGATGCGATTAAAGAGAATATCAATTGGCTCGGCTTTAACTGGTCTGGCGAGGTGCGGTATTCGTCTTCGTATTTCGAGCAACTCTATGGCTTCGCCGTGCAGCTTATCGAAAAGGGGCTCGCCTATGTGTGCGATTTGAGCGCAGACGAGGCGCGCGAATACCGAGGTACGCTCACAGAGCCGGGTCGCAATAGCCCCCACAGGGAGCGCTCGATTGCCGAAAACCTAAGCCTGTTTACGCGGATGCGCGAAGGGGAATTCGTCGATGGCCTATGCAGCCTGCGCGCCAAAATCGATATGTCATCGCCCAATATCAATATGCGTGACCCGGTGCTCTATCGCATTCGGCATATTCGCCATCATCAGACTGGCGATGCGTGGTGTATTTATCCCACCTACGATTACACACACTGCATAAGCGATGCGATAGAAGGGGTAACGCATTCGCTCTGTACGCTTGAATTCGAAGACCATCGTCCGCTTTACGACTGGATACTTAACAGCCTAGACCTCGAATCAATTAGACAAGTGAGCGACCTGTCATCGTCCGATAGTCCCTATGTGTTGCCTCAGCAGACTGAGTTTGCCAAGCTAAAGATTAATTACACGGTGGTGGGCAAGCGTAAGCTTAAGCAGCTCGTTGATGAGGGCTTAGTGCTGGGCTGGGATGACCCACGCATGTCGACGCTTGCGGGAATGCGCAGACGTGGTTACACCGCCGCGTCGCTGCGTAATTTTTGCGAGAGTGTTGGTGTAGCGCGCAGTGAAAGTCAGGTAGATATCAGCATGCTCGAACACGCGCTGCGCGAGGACTTAGACAATAACGCGCCGCGCGCGATGTGTGTGCTGCGCCCGCTCAGGGTAACGCTTACCAATTTGCCCGAGGCAATCGAGTTGTCACTGCAGAATCATCCGAAGAAAGAAGAAATGGGGAGAAGGACGGTGCCGCTCACCCCTGAGATTGTCATAGACCGTGACGACTTTCGCAAAGAAGCGGAACCCGGCTTCAAACGCCTCGTAAACGGAGGCGAGGTGCGCCTGCGTGGCGCGTATGTGATTCGCTGTGACGAGCTCGTCCGCGATGCCGACGGTGAGATTGCCGAGTTGCGCTGCAGTGTCGATTTGGCGACCCTCGGCAAAAATCCCGAAGGGCGTAAGGTCAAGGGTGTGATTCATTGGGTGTCGGCAACAGACGGCGTGCCAGCGACGGTCCGCCTTTATGACCGCCTGTTTACTGTGGCAAACCCCGAAAGCAAAGACGTCGAAGATTTCAGGACATTGCTGAATCCTGATTCACTGCGCGTGCTCGAAGGCTGTTTAGTCGAACCCGCAGCGGCGTCCGCTGATTCGGCGTTGAGTTTTCAGTTCGAACGCGAGGGCTATTTCACCCGCGACACGGTGGACTCAACTAACGCAGCGTTGGTATTCAATCAGACTATAGGTCTACGCGCGTCGCATTAGCGCCAAGAAATTATTTATGAAAATCTACAACAGCTTTACCCAGACCAAAGAAGAATTTGTTCCGCGCGAGACCGGCAAGGTCGGCATCTACGTGTGCGGGATTACCACCTATGACTATCTTCATTTGGGGCATGCGCGGATGCTAGTGGCATTCGACATAGTCACTCGCTACCTGCGTTCGCAGGGATTGGCGGTTGAGTATGTGCGTAATATCACTGATATCGACGACAAAATTATCAATAGAGCGAAAGAGAACGGAGAAGTGTTTACCGATCTTACGACACGCTTTATCGATGCGATGCACGAAGACGAGGCAGCGCTAGGTGTCCTCCCGCCTGATCAAGAACCTCGTGCCACAGGCCACATCGGTGAAATAGTGGCGCTCATTCAAACTCTCATCGAAAAGGATAATGCGTACCCTGCGGCCAATGGCGATGTTTACTTCTCGGTGAGCAGTTTCGCCGACTACGGCAAGCTGTCGAAGAAAAAAATGGATGAGCTGTTAGATGGGGCGCGTATCGACATTGGTGAGCTAAAACGAGATCCTCGCGATTTCGTCCTCTGGAAGCGAGCGGAAGAGGGCGGCGTAGGTTGGGACTCCCCTTGGGGCTACGGACGCCCCGGATGGCATATCGAATGCTCTGCCATGTCGTCATGCTGTTTGGGCGACACGTTCGACATTCATGGGGGTGGCTCGGATCTGTTGTTCCCACACCATGAGAACGAGATCGCGCAGAGCGAAGCGGCAACTGGCGCTAAGTTCGCCAACCTGTGGATGCATAATGGGCCGCTGCGTATAGACAATGAAAAGATGTCTAAGTCGTTAGGCAACTTCTTTACTGTGCGCGAAGTGCTGAAGGTTTATGACGCCGAGGTGCTGCGTCATCTCTTAATAGCCAGCCACTATCGCAGTGCGATCAACTATTCAGAACAGAGCCTGCAGCAGTCTGAGAGTACGCTTGAGCGTTTCTATAACGCACTGAAGGGACTCGATACTGCCGGTGCGAAAACGCTGACAAACAGTCGCTTCGAAAAGGCCTTCATCGCCGCGATGGATGATGATTTTAATACCGCCGAAGCCTTTGCGGTGCTGATGGATGTAGTCAAAGAGATTAATAGGCTCAAGGGCGAGGGCGAAACCGAAGCCGAGTCGGCAAACCAACTCGGTGCCTTGCTCGTGCGTTTAGGCTCGGTGCTGGGCGTGCTCCAGCGCACTCCCGAAGACTTTTTGCGCCGCGGAATGGATGAGTCGATCGACGCTGCCCATATCGAGGCGTTGATTGCGGCGAGGGAGCAAGCGCGTGCCGACAAACACTGGGCTGAGGCCGATAGAATCAGAGATGAGTTAGCGGCGCTGCACGTGGTTGTTGAAGACGGCGCTCGCGGCGGCAGTGGCTGGCGAATAGAAGCGCCGTAACGGCAAAACACTGCTTAAATCGTTGACGAAGCGAGTCGACATCAGTATTATGCCGCTCTCTCGAAACGGGCTCGCATTACTGGGGCAGAGCCGAGAGTAGTAAAGTTAGCTCGAGCGCTTTGTGTAAATAAAGAATTCGGAGTAAGCTAGCTTCCGAGTAAAGGCTTGGCCTTACTCGATCCCTATCGGGGTATAGCGCAGTCTGGTAGCGCGCTTGCTTTGGGAGCAAGATGTCGGGAGTTCAAATCTCTCTACCCCGACCAATTCGGCAAATCGCCACCGGCTTTCTGTTCTGGCTTGTTCTGGCGGATTTGCTCTTCGAAGGAACCACGTTCCTCCGATTGGCGCTACAGTCTCTAGCCTTCTCGAGTGATGTCGAGTGTTCTCTAGCTGACTTATCTGGCGCCAGACCACGAACAGTGGTGACTGTAGCTCAGCTGGTAGAGCCCTGGACTGTGACTCCGGTGGTCGCGGGTTCGAACCCCGTCAGTCACCCCATTTTTCTCCTCTTCGACAATATCCTCGTCATAAAACCATCGATTGGTCTCCCGTGGTCATTTTATCGCGCAAAGCGCAGCAAAGACTTAGTTCGACTCACTAATTGGTGTAGAATTGCATCCGCAACGATTACGCGCCCGTAGCTCAATCGGATAGAGCACCGGCCTTCTAAGCCGGGGGTTGCAGGTTCGATTCCTGCCGGGCGCACCATATCTAGATTTAATATCTATAAAAATCAATAACCTAAGCAGAAAATCTTCCTCTACCGTATACATATTCGTATACATATTTGTAATTGAGGTAAGATATGGTTTTACTTGCTCTAGGTGCATTCAACGTGTCTGTTAAATATTTATTTAAGCCAAAAGGCCGCCGTACTTGGCATTATCGTCGACATGTTCCCTCCAGTGTAAAAGCTCACTACGCTCAGCCCCACATACTTAAGTCCCTGCAGACAGAAGATGATGTCGAAGCCGCTAAATTAGCAACAGAGCTAAACCGACACTATGAAGAAGAATTTAGCCGTCTGAAACGCGGATTGCCTAAGACTCTTGCGCAACCAACTTATGAGTTAGCTATAGAGAAGCTCAATACCTTTGGGCTTTACCGCAATGCTATAAATGACCAGAGCGCGCCTGTAGACATAGCAACAGATTTTCTAGACCACATGGAAGACAAGCTGAGAGCTGTCGTGCCAAAGGAGCAGTTCGAAGCTATTTGGTATAAGGGTGAGGCTATATCTGAAGGATTAATGGAAGCCGTTGACTCAGCAGCTTTGGAGTTAGTGCAGGGCAAATACAGGCCCAGAGCCTCCTTCTATGTGGATAGCTATGTCGGCCTGCGTGGTCGTGTAGAAGATAAAAAATTTATTAACGATGCGAAACAAGCATTAAAGTGCTTACTAGAGTTCTTGCCTGACAAGCCTCCCGGAGATTACACAAGAGCAGACGTTTGGACCTCCCAGGGTTTGCTAGACACTTCCTAGCCTCGAAAAATAGTCTTTTTCA
>ERZ1046568.2349-NODE-2349-length-12470-cov-8.826097_pt1 | contig 12470 bp, 16 predicted proteins | sample MGYA00383092_ERZ1046568 | MGnify/ENA primary metagenome ERZ1046568 (study PRJEB29581, sample SAMEA5548362) | metagenome | biome: marine; feature: coastal; material: water | depth 1 m | study: Short-term variability in the microbial, nano- and picoplankton... | reverse complement strand
CGAATGATAAAATAAGAATTGAAGTGCCTATTATTGAACTTGGAGCTAAGATCATAGATCCCTTAATGATAGGGCCATTATCGGATCTTAGATTTATTAATGCCTCTTGTGTTGCAAAAGCTATGATAGATACCATGAATGAAAGCTCAGAAAATCTAACCAGATTAAAATTTAAAGACTTTAAAATATATCAATAAAACTCTCTGTTCGCTCTAACCATTTTTCTTATAGCATGAGCAGAGTTTAACAACCAAAAAGCTGAAGCAAAGAAAAAATAGTAAAGCCCGGCATACAACTGAACAATCATAGCCAGGATACTCCCGGCAGCAACAGCAATAAGGCCTACCAATCTCTTATTATATTTCTTAGAGACAATAAGAGGTGCGGCTACTAGAGTACCGAAAAAAACACTGCCAATCTGAATTAGTTCAAGGATAGTCATACTGATAGACAAAAAGAATTGTGCCTATGAGTATAAATATCGATGCATTATGAATATTTTTTTTTAAATGTAAATAATTTTTTGAACTTTTTTGTAAATAATTTACTCTATATAAGTAAGTACTAAAAAAAGGAGAAAAAAATGAAAAAAATTAGCGGGCTAATAATAGCAATTACTTTATCTAGCTTCATTTATGCAGATGGTCACAAAGATGAAAAAAAAGACCATCCAAATAAACTAATGAGTGGTAAAGAATGTATTGAAACAAGGGATGGAGTGGCGTGGTTTTTGTCTACTGCTGATAATGTTTTTGACGAAATAAAAGAATATGGTGATATGAAAGATAAGGCTTGGAATGATAGAAAGTGGGCTGAAGCAATTTCTTTATCTGACCTGGCTTCTAATTATTCAACCGTCTATGAGGTTTGGTGCAAAGACATGATAAATAACAGAATGAAAATGAGAATGAAAGAACACTATAAAGACCACAAAATGAAGAAAGATAAAAAGAAAGATTAGCCTTTAAAATTTACCTCTTTGAAATCTCATTCTAATTGAGTAAACCCTTAGCAGGGCTACAAAAGTAAGAATAGATTGTGTAAAAATTGATATAGTTAATGGATTAGACCAACTCCAATTATCGATTGTCAGCCATAATAAAAATGTTTGTAGTGGGAAGTTTATTACTGCGCCCATGAGAACAACTATTACAGCCTCTCTAAAGGCTACTTTTTCAGTTTTATTCATAATTTATCCTTATTTATATTTTAACGCCGGTACCATAAGCGAGAATCTCAGAGGCCCCCTGTGTGATAGTTGAGGTTTGAAACCTAAATCCCACAATAGCATTAGCCCCTTTTGATATCGCATCTTCTATCATTCTTTCGTATGCCTGTTCTCTAGAAGTTGCAAGAAGTTTAGAGTATCCGACCAACTCTCCACCAACGACATTCTTTAGCGATGCAAATATATCTGAGCCAATATTTCTAGATCTTACTGTGCTACCTTGAACTATACCAAGGTGCTCTTTAATTTGTATGCCTGCTAAATCATTTGCAGACACAACTAAAAAAATTTCTGTCATGACATTTTTCCTAAAATAGTTTAATTTGTAAATATAATGCAGAAATTAGTAGAAGCAAAGTTTTCTATAGGAAATATAGTAAAACATCGTTTTTTAAATTTCAGAGGAGTTATATTCGACTTAGATCCTGAATTTAATAATAGTGAAGAATGGTATTTAGCAATACCAGAACAAATTAGGCCAAGTAAAGATCAACCCTTTTACCACTTGTTTGCTGAAAATAAAGAAATTTTTTATATTGCTTATGTTTCTGAACAAAATTTACTCTTAGATAAATCACGAAAGCAATGCAATCATCCAGGAATAAAAGAAATATTTGAAAGCTTTAACGGGTTAAATTATTTGCCATATAAAAAAGCAAAAAATTAAGTCAATCTTCTTCATGTGCTATCTGAACAGCTGTAATAAAAACATCCATTGCCACTTCTAATTCTTTTTCATCGACAAATGTTGGCGCTATCCTAATTGTATTATTTTTTGGATCTTTACCATATGGAAACGTGGCTCCCGCAGCAGTCAATAAAACACCAGCCTCTTTGCATAACTCAATTATTCTTGAAGCTATTGGTTTTTTTGAAATAAAAGTTATGAAGTAGCCACCAGTAGGTTCTGAAAAACTACCACAGTCTTTATCTAGCTTTCTTAAAGCTCTATAAGTTATTTCAAATTTAGGTCTAATTAAGTCAGCATGTTTGGTCATGTGGTTTTTGATATCCTCTAGGCCTGAAAAAAACATGGTATGTCTTTTTTGATTTACTTTATCTGGACATATAACCATTGATCCTCTAATTTTTTTAATGAGATCTAAATTAAGGTCGCTAGCAGCCATAAAAGAAAGACCACCGCCCCCAAATGTTACTTTTGAAAAAGAAGTTACCACAACAGTTTGATTTACAGTTTTGCTATCTTCAGCAATCTTCCACGTAGGAGTTTGTTCCTGAGTTGGCAAGAAATCATGAACCAAATATGCATGATCAAAAAGATAAAGAAAATCATCTGAGTAAGCCTTTCCAGCTGAAAAGATATCTTTGATATTTTGATCAGTATAGACCTCTCCTGACGGATTAGAATGCCTAGGAACACACATAATACCCATTACATTTGTATTAGAATTTAATACCTCTTTAAGTTTTTCTATATCGACTCCCTCTTCTAATAAAGGCACTGATATCATTTCTATTCCAAAATCTTCAAATATCCTAAAATGCCTATCAAATCCCGGTACTGGACATATAAATTTTGGGCTATCTAAATCCTTCCAGGGGACAGAGTCAGCAAAAAGATATTTTGCAAGAATTATTTGATATGAGAGCAGAAGACTAGACTGTTCGCCTGTTATAATATTATCTTTAGGAGCATGAAGCACTTCTGAGCCAAGTTTTCTAGCATCAGAAATACCAAAAGGTTCACCATAATTTCTTAAGTCAATATCATTATCAAAAGGTTCTACATTAATTTTAAGTAGGTCATTGGATAAATCTAATTGGCGTGTATCTGGTTTACCTCTTGTAATATCAATGGACAGGCCTCTAGACTTGATTTCTTCAAAATGAGTTAAAATGGACTCTGACATATTACTTATTTTATAGGATAAAATTGAGAGTAGTATATATTATATAAGCGTTTTAAATTTTTTCCTGGATAAAAAACATGAATCTTTGGATTGTTTTAACATTACTGATAATCATCATTTTTTTATTAATTTGGATGGTCTATTTACATATAAAGAGTGATCCAAGCAAAGTAAAAAATGAAGAATCTATAAGAGATATTGATAGAGCAATTGAAAGACAAGAAGACACACTTTCTAACCTAACTAAAGATATTCAATCTTTTCAAGATCCGCTAGATAAACTTAAAAGATATCTTTCTGGGGGAACTCTTGCAGGTAAATTTGGAGAATGGTCATTAGAGGCAATAATGCAAGATATTTTTCATCCAAATCAATATGATAAAAATGCTGAAGTTATTAAAGGCTCAGGCAGAAGAGTTGAGTTTGTTCTAAAAATGCCTGAAGGATTGTTATTACCCATTGATGCGAAGTTTCCATCTGGTCTCTATGATAGTTACTTGTTATCTGTTGAACAGTCTGACGAAAGAGCAATTAAAAAATCAATTGACGAAATTAAAAGACACATCATAAAAGATGCATCAGACATTCAAGAAAAATATGTTCAATCTGGCATTACAATAGATCTAGGCATTATGTATATACCCAGTGAATCACTTATGCAGCTAATAGATTCAATTGAAAATATCAGAGAAATTATTTTTAGAGATTCGCGAGTTCTAATAATGGGGCCTAATTCGCTAGCCGCTTATCTTATTAGTGTACACATGGGATTCAGGACACTGGCTTTAAATAGCCGAGCCAGTGAGATAATGGAAGAGTTTGGGAAGCTTAAAAAAGAATTTGAAAAATTTGGAAGCTCTACTGATGATCTATTAAAAAAAGCAGATGCTATGATGAAAGCTGTAAATGAGCACTCAACAAGAGAAAGACAAATGAGCAAAGCTATAAAGAATATGGACCAACTAGATTCTTAAAAATAGAACCTTCTCCACATATTTAAACCAAAAAATAAAGCGCAAATCCATAGAATAACTTCAGGTGTATTTGGATTGCTGTTATATCCAAAAAATCCTTTTAAGAAAACTCCAATAGAACCCTTGTCGTGAAATGGATGATAGGTCTTTAAGCCATCACTGTTGGTCTCTGGCTTTAATATATCCCATGGTCTATATATTTCATATTTTTCTATTTGTTCTGATTTTACTAAATACTCTTCAAACTCATGGGTACCATAAGCAACCATTCCAGCAGACAGAAATACTAGTAAAAGAGTAGTATATTTAAAAACATATCTTAAATTAATTCTCCTTCCCTGCAGAACAATTAAATATCCAATTAAAATTGCTAAGGCGGCTCCAACAAAAAATCCAAGATATGAAAAAGAACCAGTAATAGAGAAACTAGAAATTAAAAAGACCGCAGTTTCAAAGCCCTCTCGAAGTATCGCAAAAAATATAACGAAAAATACTCCCCATGATGAAAGCTTGATTGCATTTAAAGTTTTACCCTCGAGCTCTTTCCTGTCACTAACATGCTTAGATAACCAAAAAATTACATACCATATTAAAACAGCAGTTAAATAGAGAAATATTCCTTCAAAGAGAGCAGCTGTTGAGTCATTGCCCAGAGAGTCTTTGGCTTTGAGAACAAGATAGCCAACAATTATACTTGCTATAACTGCAGCCAATATTCCCATCCAAAGCTGAAACATATGACTTAGCTGATTAGATTTTTCGAGAATCAAATAAATAATTCCTACTACTAAAGAAGCTTCTAAAACTTCTCTAAAAACTATAATAAATTCGCTCATACGATTTCCTTTGTATATATTTAAATGAGAATGATTCTTATTTAGATTGTATCTAAATTTTTATTAAATAAAAAGAGTGTATTTTGTTTTTAACTCTCTATTTGTGATTCTAATATGCGACAATGCGGCATGAAAAAAATTGCGGTAATTGGAGCTGGAATAGCAGGCACTACAACAGCATATGCTTTATTAAAAGCAGGTCACAAAGTAACAATTTTCGATTCTAGAAGGTATCCAGCTATGGCAACAAGCTATGCAAATGGTGGACAACTTAGTGCAAGCAATGCTGAAACTTGGAATACAACAAAAAATGTTATCAGTGGAATTAAATGGATGTTTAAGCCTGATGCGCCTCTATTATTTAATCCATCTCCTGAAGTTCAAAAATACAAATGGATGTTTAGTTTTTTAATTGCTACCCTTAAAGGAGAACATAAAAAAAATACTTTAGAGACAATAGATCTCGCTAAAAAAGCAAGAGAAATATATTTCAAAATAGCTGATGAAGAAGGCATTGAGTTCGAGTTGCTTAAAAAGGGTATTTTAAGGTTTTATGACTCTGAAAAAGAATTTAAATTAGACAAGGCTAAAACCTCATGGCTCAATCAAGAAGGTATGGAATGGGACATACTTACGACTGAGGAAGTTAAAAGCCTTGAACCAGCCTTCGAAAATAACAAAAACTATGAAAACATTTTAGGTGGAATATATACGAAATCTGATGCCAGTGGTGATATTCATAAATTTTGTATCAACCTCGAAAAAGTTATAGTAGAAAAATATTTTGCTGATCTTCAACTTGATAATACTGTTGAACATATAACTAGACAAAAAGATAAACTAGTTATAACAACAAGAAAAGAAAATGAGGTAAGGAATGAGGCATTTGATAATGTTGTAATTTGTGCAGGAGTTGGAACTCAAAAATTTGCCAACAAGCTTGGCGACAAGATGAATATTTATCCTGTTAAGGGTTACAGCGTTACTATAGATTTGAAAGATGAGACATCAAAAATATGCGCTCCCTCCGTTTCGCTAATAGATCAGCCTGTAAAAATTGTTGCTAGTAGGTTGGGCGATAGGTTCAGGGTTGCAGGAACTGCTGAATTAGCTGGTATAAATACTGACATAAGACAAGATAGAATAAAACCTCTGCTTAAATGGGTAGAAAAATATTTTCCAAATGTTAGCACCGAAACATATACGCCTTGGGCTGGGTTAAGGCCAATGACGCCAAACATGATGCCAATAACTCGAGAAAGTAAGATGAAAGGAGTTTTCTATCATGCTGGCCATGGTCATTTAGGCTGGACTTTAAGCGCTCAGACTGCTCAGATAGTTGCTAATAAAATCAGCGAATAATGTTAAGGTAAATCAATGATTTCCCAAGATCTTTTTCCACATTCCTCTCTGAGAAAGTTGTCAGGATTCACTGCGACTGGTTTATTTACTGCAGACAGTAAAGGCAAATCGTTTATAGAATCAGAATAAAAAAAAGTTTTATCAAAGCTCTTAATATTGTTTTGTATCATCCACTCCTTAACTTTGGTTAGTTTCCCTTCGCCTAATGCCGGAATACCATGAACTTTTCCAGTATAAGTGCCATCGATTACTTCTACTTCAGTTGACACAATATTTTTAAAACCTAATCTTTTTGCAATTGGGTTAACAATTACAGAATTTGTTGCAGATGCAAGCAACATAACATCATGATTATGACTATGTTTGTGTAATAGCCTTAATGCATATATGTTTATCATTGGCTCTATTTTTTCGCTTGTGAACTTAAGGAGTAAATCATTTAAATCTTCTGGTTTCTTATTTTTAAATGTTGTAAGAGCAAACTCAGCCCACTCATCGTAATTAAGATTTCCTTGGTGATATTGATTATAGAAATATTTATTTTTTTTCTCATATTCTTCCTTATCAACACAACCTTGTTCAATTAAAAAATTAATCCACGAATAGTCAGAATCGCCATTAAGAATGGTATTATCTAAATCAAATATTGCTAAATTTTCTTTCATAAATACAGACTCTAATGATGATTAATGAACCAGGATACAGATTAAATGTTGGTATTATTATAATTAATGATAAGGGTAATTTGCTTCTATGCAAAAGAAAAAATACAAATAGTTGGCAATTTCCACAGGGGGGTATAAATAAGAGTGAAACTCCTTTACAGGCAGCTAAAAGGGAATTATTTGAAGAGGTTGGAATTGAAAGTAATTGTGTTAAGTTGTTATCAACTACAAAAAAATGGTTTAAATACGATATTCCAAAAGAAAAAAGAAAAAATTATTTTCATAGAAAAAATTTTAAGGGCCAAAAACAAAAATGGTTTATGTTTAAATTATTAAAAAATACAAGCATTCATTTTGACAATGATCCAGATGGTGAATTTATTGATTATAAATGGGTGCCTTATTGGTACCCTCTACATACCGTTATTGAATTTAAAAAGGAAGTATATCGTTCAGTTCTAGTTGAGCTAAGACAGGTGTATTCAGATATGTTTTGCAATGATTGAAGAATTTATATTATTTGCATTATTAGGTATATTTGCTGGCCTTGTAGCTGGTATGTTTGGAATTGGTGGTGGCATTATTACAGTGCCAGTTTTAGTTGCATGTTTTATAAGTTATGGATTTGATGAAAATATAATTATACATTTAGCTGTTGGGACGTCTCTTGCATGTATATTCTTCACAGGGCTTTCGTCTGCTAATACTCACAATAAAAAAGGTGCTATTGATTTCTTATTATTTCGTCAGGTTGCACTTGGCATAATTTTTGGTGCTTTTTTAGGAGCTATTTTCGCAATTCAGATTAATGGTCACTTTTTAAAAATTATTATTGGCACTTTTGTTTTACTTATGGCAATTCAAATTAGTTTTAATCTAAATCTTTTTGCGAAGAAAAATAACGAATCTAATGCGCCATATTTTGTTGGAACAGGAATTGGATTTTTTTCATCAGTTTTAGGAATTGGGGGAGGAATTTTTTCAGTTCCTTATTTTAAATCTTCAGGACTCAGCATGACCTCCAGTGTTGGGACATCAGCAGCTTGCGGCGTGCCAATTGCTTTTTTTGGTGCGCTGGGTTACATATTATTAGGATTTACAAATCAGCAGTTACCGAAACTAACTTTAGGGTACATTTATCTTCCAGCTTTACTTGGAATAACAATTACAAGCATAATTGCAGCACGGTATGGAGCTATCATTGCTCACTATCTTTCAGAAAATATTTTGAAAAAACTTATGGTATCTTTAATGCTTTTAATATCACTATATATGTTTGTAATATGATTATTGAGCTTTCAGATTTTTTTAATAACCCTTCTCTGGTTGCTGTTGGGCCATTAAAGATTCAATATTATGCAGTTACATGGATCTTGTCTGCTACATTTATATATCTATATCTAAAGTCAAATAAAATTATTATTGAGTTAGGTATAAGCAATGAAAAAATTAATGATCTAGTTTTCTTTTATGGACTCTTTATTGGCGCAATGTGTGGGGGCAGATTGGGTTACATGCTTTTCTATGGTTCGGATCAACTGTTTAATAATCCACTATCATTATTCTATGTGTGGCAAGGTGGCCTTAGCTTTCATGGTGGACTAATAGGAGTCATAATTAGCTTTATTGTATTTGCAAAGAAAAATAATTTAAGTTTTTTTAGGTTGATGGATGCTATATCACTTGCAATGCCTATTGGTCTTGGTCTAGTAAGAATAGGTAACTTTCTGAATGGAGAATTATATGGCAAAGAAACAAATGGTGAATGGGGTTTTATTTTTCCTACCGATCCTTATGGTTTGTTAAGACATCCCTCTCAACTTTATGAAAGTTTTGGTGAGGGTATTATTCTTTTTACATTATTAATGCTTGTTAATAGATTATCCAGCACTCATGGAGTTGTTTGCTCATTTTTTTTAATATTTTATGGTCTTATTAGATTTATAATTGAATTCTTTAGGCAGCCAGATGCTCATATTGGATATGTTATTTCTAATTTCTTAAGCATGGGTCAGGTCCTATGTATTCCTATGGTACTAATTGGATTTATAATGTTGTATAAATTAAGGAAAAAGGCATGAAAGCATACATAGATCTTCTCAAGCATATTTTAGAAAATGGTGATAGAAGAGAAGATAGAACAAACACAGGGACAATCTCTTCATTTGGACATCAACTTTCTTTTGATTTGTCAGAAGGTTTTCCTGCTGTTACTACAAAATCATTAGCATGGAAAGGAGTTGTTTCAGAACTTCTCTGGTTTCTTGAAGGCTCTAGTGACGAGAGAAGATTAGCTGAAATAAGATTTAATAAAAAAAGAGAAGAGCTCACAGACCTAAGCAAATTTTCTACGATATGGACTGACAATGCTGATAGCCAAGGTAAAGATCTTGGGTATGAAAATACTGAAGTAAAAAAAGAGCTTGGGCCAGTCTATGGTGTTCAGTGGCGAGAATGGGATGGAAAGGACCAAATCAAAGATTTGCTAGAAGGTTTAAAAAATAATCCAGACAGTCGCAGACATATATTATCTGCTTGGAACGTAGGGCAAATAGACAAAATGGCTTTGCCTCCTTGTCATGTTATGTCACAGTTTTATGTAAATAATGGAACTATTAGCTGTCATATGTATCAGAGAAGTGCTGATATGTTTTTGGGCGTTCCTTTTAATATAGCCAGTTATGCTCTTCTTTTGAGCATATTTGGAAAAATCCTAGGCCTAAAGCCCAAGAAATTTGTTCATTCATTTGGGGATGCTCACATATATATGAATTCTATTGACCAAGTTAGAGAGCAAATATCGAGAGAACCTTATGATGCACCGACCTTGGTGTTACCAGAACTTCAAACTATTGAAGAGCTATCTTCTTATACGATTGATGATTTTCAACTTCGTGACTATAGGCACCATAAGGCTATTAAGGCTAAAATGGCAATTTAAAAATGAAAATAATATCTCATCTAGTTGCTGTATCAAATAATTTAGTTATTGGAGTTGACAACGATTTACCATGGAATCTAAAAGCAGATCTTGCTCATTTCAAAAAGTATACATTAAATAAAATAATAATAATGGGTAGGAAGACTTATGAATCCATTGGAAGGCCATTACCAAATAGAATTAATTATGTTGTCTCAAGAACTTTTAAAGAAATTTCTGGTACATATGTTTTTAGTAGCCTAGAAGAAGCTATTTCAAATGCTGAGAAAGAAAACATACAAAAGAACATAGAGAATGAAATTGTAATCATAGGTGGTGGTCATATATTTCAAGAAACAGCTCAAACGATAAACAAATTAATTATTACTAGGGTTGATTGTGATATTGATGGAGATATTTATTATCCTAAGCTTAATTTGCAAGAGTGGAAACTTGTAAAAACAGAGTCATACAAAAGAGATTTTGAAAATGATTATGACTTTAAAATTGAGGAGTATGTGAGATTATGATTGACTTTGTATGTAGTCTCTTCTTAAGGCTAGGTTTTTTACTCTAATTTCTTCATTCTCAGTATATTTAATCCAGTTATTAGCCATAGATTTTGTTTTCTTATCTTTATCTCTTGCAGCTATTCTAAATTCTTTTTTTGCTTCTTCAAATTTTTGTAGCTCAAAATAAGCCTGTCCCAGAGTCAAATGAACTTGTGATATTTTTTCAATTTTGCCTTTTTTAAGGCCTTTTTTTATTGCCTCAACAGCTTCATTTATTTTATCTTCACCAAGATATAGATTTCCTAATAATACATATGCCTTACCATCTTTTGATAATTCAGCTGCCTTTGCAAGAACTGGGATAGCTTTATCTATTTCTTGAGCCATTCTCCACGAATCTGCAATTAACTTAAGATTTTTTTCATTACTTTTAATTACTGGGCCAGTTTTCTCAACTTTAATTTCTTCACCAGTGGCCTCATCAATCTTAATTTCGTTATATGTAATAATTTTTTCTTGTCCGGAAACGAGCACTTGAGCTGCCCAATAAGGATTTTGATTTAGAAGCAGTAGTTGAGCTAGAACTTGATACTCGCCCTCTCTATTAAGAAGATCTTTTGCATATGCAGCTTTAAGCGTAATCATATAATCTTTTTCTCTACCCAGCTGTCCATATATACCGCCAAGCTGAATAAAGTAAGTCTTCTTGGGATAAAGGTTAACTAAAATTTCATAAATAGCTATTTGTCGCAGATATGCTTCTTTTTCACCAATCTCAGCCTTAAGCTCACCTATGGATGCTGCCATAACAGAATACCAGTTCTCTTTGGGCTTGTAGCCCTCTTCCTCTGCAAGAATTACAGCTTTTTCAAGAGAAGATAATGCCTTTTTAAATTCTCCAGTTGTATAATATACTCTTCCTAATAATGCCCACGTCTGCGCCGTTACGGTTTCCACCTCATCCATGTATTGAAGAATATACTTAATACCTGTTTGAAAATTCTCTAAGCCAACATGAAGACGACCAAGTGATCGCAATGCTTCATTTCTTAAAGGAATAGTTGACTCAGGCTCATTCAATAAATTTTCATACGCTTTGATAGCTTCTAAATATTTTTCTTCGGTACTGTAAACATATGCTAACGCATTCCACATAATTGAGCGGTCGTAACTCTTAATATCATCTTTTTGATTTAATAAGTCTGTTAGAATTTTATTAACAGTTTCCATGTCTGGGCTTAACTCGCCTTGCTCATCAACAAGCTCAAGTGCTTCGTAAACTTTGGCCATCTTTTTTGCAACTTTGGAAGACAAAGACCTGGCTTTTCTGTATTTGATTTCTTTCTTTGGCTTATCATCAACTGTTTGTGCGTTGACGTAACTGGGAAAATACATAAATGAAAATGCTAAAACTGCAAATAAATACAAAAAATTATTTTTTTTATTAGGATTTATCATCGTCTTCCTTCATCTTCGGCCATTATAAAAGTAAATCTGTGAAGTACATCTTCAACTGCGGTAGGATTTCCGTCAACGATTTTAGGTTTATATTTTAATTTTAGAGCTGCTCTTGAAGAAGCACTATTAAACATTGAACATGGTCTCAACTCTGATTCTGGCCCTGTAGGATCCCCACAGTATCCTTCTAGAGCTTTTGCATTTTCTACACTACCACTTTCTGTGATTGTAAAAGAAACAATGGCAAAGCCCTGAGTTCCTCTTTCTTGAGCTCTTCTTGGATATATTGGCTGAACTTTAAATAAAGGTATATATTCTCCATCCCTAAAGAAGCTTCCTCCAGCTTTAAAATTAGCTTTTGGCTTTGCAATTGTTACATCTATACCCGTCAATGGTTGGAGATCTAATTCTGGTTGAGCGATATCTTCTGGTTGTTCCTCAGGTTTCTCTGGCTTATCAACATCTGACATAAAGGTATCGATTTGCCTCTCAGGCATTACTACATCTGCTAATTTAACCGAATTATCTTCTTTCATACCACTGTCACCGAGTGAAATAAGAATAACCATTACAAAAAATAAAAAGGTCGTTATTACTACTGAAAGACCTATTCCAGCAGCATACTTATTTGCATTGAAAGCCTT
>ERZ1046568.2346-NODE-2346-length-12481-cov-4.970224_pt1 | contig 12481 bp, 10 predicted proteins | sample MGYA00383092_ERZ1046568 | MGnify/ENA primary metagenome ERZ1046568 (study PRJEB29581, sample SAMEA5548362) | metagenome | biome: marine; feature: coastal; material: water | depth 1 m | study: Short-term variability in the microbial, nano- and picoplankton... | reverse complement strand
TTTCACTGAGACATAATTTACTCAATCTGATCGGGTTCATCCATTCGATTCATCTTCGACCTTTTCTCCAGAATGTCTACTAAATAGAAGTCTCGCTTAACGGCGGGACTTTTTTTATGGATGATTTCCTTAACTATTAGCTTAGCCCAATCCATTTACATTCTCTAAGACAAGGACAAAAAAAAGCGAGCTCACCAATGGTGAGCTCGCTTTAACATTCTAAGTGTTCCTATTACTTATTCACTATGAATCTAGCAACTCCATTAGCATCTGCAGACTGAAGCTTAAGTATATATGACCCTGAAATAAGTGAGCTAACCTCTAGTGAATTATTTAGAAGAGCTCCTTCTAAAACTTTCACTCCTTGAAGGTTGCAAACTTCGAAAGAATTCCAAGCTGTAGTGCTTCTAACTGTTAAGCTAGAAGAAGTTGGATTTGGATACAACTCAACAGCTAACAGTTCAAGGTTACGAACATTGTTAACTGGAGCCTCGTATTCTGAAACATCACTTAACATTCTTGGGAATATTTGATATCCATTATCTGCAGGAACATCAAAAGTAAATTGACCGCCTAAACCGGTTATCGTCATTGTGTCGTAATCTATTGGCTGACCTACCATATCAGCAACGTCTCCATCCACTCTTATTTGGAAGGTGTCTTTAGCTTCATTAGTCAATAACAAGTTGCCATTATCTGGCCATACAGTAGCTTCCTCTGCCAACCATACTTTTCTTAAAACGATGAACTCAGATTCTGTAGACTCATCAGGCTTTTCAACTTCTAGTGGCTCAGCTAAGGCATTTCCTTGGCTGTTTACAACTATACTATCAACTCTAAGTTCTAATAACCCTCTATAGAATACGATGTGGCCTTTAACCGTAAGATCGTCCCCTTCTGCTATATCAGCAACTCCGTCTACATCTACAAAACTGTGTATGTTTATACCTTTGGTGTCATCCACTAAAGTGAAAGAATAACCAGCATTTCCATCAAAGTCAGGTCCGTAAACAACTCCGTTTATTTCGTATAAAGAGTCTAAGTTAGTTGGGGTAAGGTCAGCATCTAGTTGGAATAGTTCACTAACACTTGCTTTTCTGTAAATCAATGTAGGTTCTTTCCAGAAGTAGATGTTATCTACAAAAATATTTGAGCCTGTTCTTGCCACGTCTTCAAGCTTTAATTGGAATATTTGGTCAAGAGACAAACCTGCAGTAACGTAGTCCGCTAGTGGAATGTCTAGACTAGTCCAAGAGCCTGCAGTTAAGTTGTTTGCGATAGCTCTTTCTCCTGTGTTTCTAGTGATAGGAGATACGCTAAGGCTCGCAAGGTCTGCTGTCCACACATCCATATGAAGAAACTCCATGTTTGACGCATTTACATCAGAACCAAACTCTATACCTTGATAATCAAGACCAGAATATTTGATCATACTGTCCTGTCCTATTTCAAATACCTCATACTGGGTTCCTTGGTTCCAAAAAGGGAAAAAACTAGTCCCTGCTAGATTACCATAAGTTTCACTATAAATAGAAATTACATCTTCTTCTTCTTGAGCTGGGTCTGCTGCTGCTGCAGTAGGCTCCGTAGCTGCAGATGGATGACAATCTGAACTGTGTGAACCTAGGTAGCTCCAAGTGTTTTGTGGATATACATCCCATTCATTTGCTCCAATAGTCCAATCAGTTTGGCCAGCTTTCACAGTAGCCTTTCTTACTAATGTGTGATTCGCTGTAGAACCTGTGCCCACAGTCCAATTTTTTCCTGGATCTACCCACCTTACTCCAAGAACGTCGATTGTGTCCGTGCCTTTCAATAGGCATACTGCGTCGTCTCCATTAAAGTGACAGACACTAGGAAAAGAAAGAGCTGTGTCAGCCATAGCTTGGGTTGCAGAATCCATTTGATCTGTTGTTAAGATAAAGACATCATCTGAAGCCAAAGTCCCATAAAGGTCAAATGTATTTGTAAAAGAGCCGCCATTTCCAATTACCACAATAGAGTAATTTGACAGGTCTGCATCTGATCCAGAAGGGTTGTATAATTCAAGTCCTTTATTGTTACTGGACCCTTCAAGATACTCACTAATGAATACGTCTGTACATTGTGCAGAAACAGCAAAAGTTGCTATCAGTGCGGAAAGTAGAAAGTAAATTTTTTTCATATTTGCTTGTTTTTTTAATTTGATGAGCGACAAATTTAATATTCTAATGTCATGGTTCATAACCAAACTATTGTAATCTTTGAGGTCTAATTAAATGAGAGCACTGCTTTTACTTATTGTTTTGGAAATTCTCACAGTTTTTGTCTTTACGACATTGACTCCAAAACCAGAAATAAACGATTCTGTAGAATACATAAACCTAGCCAACAATCTTGAAGGTGAAGGTTTGTATTATAGCGGGAGTCAATCGACGAATTTAGATTACCGGCTTTTTTCAAAACGTACTTTAGGCTATCCGTTTTTCCTACAGTTGCAATGGTTAAACAAAAGCGTAGTGTCAGCTCTTCAAGCTTTATTGGTGCTCTTTGTTTACTTTTTAGGTTTAATCCTCTTAAGACAACTTAGCGATAGCAGCCCTCCCGCACTAATTTACACTGCTGCATTTTCAACTTTACTTGCTGTTTTTTGTCATGCTGGTTTTATTCTATCAGACTTGTTGCTTACAGTAATTATTACTTTGGCAGTACTCGTTTTTTATTCTAAATCTATCAAAGAAAAAAACTGGCCACTTTCAATTCTATGGACTATTGGGCTATTGATTAAGCCTGTTTTACTTCCAACTTTAATTCTAGTTCCATTGGTATTAGTCTTCAAGTTTATTAAAAATGAATTTTCTGCCCTTTGGTTTGTTCTTCCGATTCTAACTTTTGCTTCAGTCTCATATGTAAATCAATGCAATTCGGGACAATATGAATACAGTTCTATTTCAACTATAAATCTAGCTCAATACAACGCCAAACTAACAATTGCAAAAACCTACGGGTTTGATTCTGCTCAGCAATTTAGCAAGAGTATATTTCACAAGTTGCCAGAGAATAAAGTGGAGTATGCTCAATACAAAACAGAGGCCACTCTACTCGGTAAATCTGCTATACTAGAGAATTTTGGAGACTACTTGTATGTTCATACTCTTGGTTCTGTGAAAATGATACTAGATCCGGGAAGGTTTGAGCTATTTACACTGGCTGGGGTAAGCACATCTCAATTGAGTTTAACCGAAATGATTTTTAGTGGAAACACAAAAGAAGTCGTCACTTCGATGAAAGAACAACCTGTATTAATTTCTGTATTTGTCGTTTTTCTAATCCTTAGGGTCTTGTTGCTTTTTGGCCTATTTGCCAGTGTGACTGAGTTTAAAAAGTATTGGATGTTTTGGCTAGTTTTGATTTATTTCTTGGCTATTTCTGGACCAGTAGGTGCTGCAAGGTTTTTCTTGCCAGTCAGCATAGTTTTTGTTGTGTTGTCTGCTTTAGGTTGGTCTAAGATTCTAACATTTTTCAAGAAAAGTCCTAAAAGCTAGGATGTTCTCTCCATATTTTTTTTGCGTATCACCTCTTAACCTATCTGCATGTTTTTCTGTGTATTCTGCAAAGTCATCCCAACTGTCTAGTTCGTACTGAATCGCATAGGAGTTGTGAACCTTAGCTGTAGGATCTTCTATTATTTTAAACATCTGATAGTTTTTAAAAAGATTAGTTTCCATTACATCTGGAATGTGGGTCTCTTTAAACCACTTTATCACTTCTTCTTCTATCTCTGGATTTATGCTTACTGTTACGTTATATATAATCATTACGCTCTTGGGTGAAATTGTTCTATTACTGTTTTTAAATATGCTTTGTCTAAGTGAGTATAAATCTCCGTAGTCGTTATGCTCTCGTGACCGAGCATCTGTTGTACGGCCCTGAGATCTGCCCCCGCCTCTATCAATACTGTTGCAAATGAATGCCTCAAAGTGTGTGGACTTATATTTTTAGTTATCTGTGCTTTTTGAGCTAAGTCTTTTATCATCGAAAAAATAAAAACTCTGCTAATCTTATTTCCACGTTGATTCAATATCACGTAATTTTTATCAGCTTTACGTTTGATATGGTTCCTATACCTTTCTTTATAGAAAGCAATTTGTCTTAATGTTTTTTTGCCGATTGGAACAAGCCTTTCTTTCTCCCCTTTTCCCGTAACTTTTATAAACTCATCTTCCTCATAAATATCATTCAAAGTAAGTTCTGTCAACTCTGAAACCCTCAGTCCACAACCATACATTAACATTATTATAGCCTTATCTCTTTCTCCAGAAAATTTTGATAAATCTATCTGGTTTATCATCGCTTCTATCTCAAAATGAGTAAGCACTTCGGGGAGCTTTTTGGGCAGCTTTGGAGTCTGTATCATTTTCAATGGATTAGATTCCAGTTCACCTATCGTGACCAGGTACTTATAAAAGGTCTTTAAACCTGAGATAATTCTTGCCGCAGATCTAGGGCTTAGTTCCAGTTTGTTTAAGTAAACTAGAAACTCTGATATGTCCTCAGATTTTTGACTCTTTAACTCCTTACCCTTACTAAATTGTAGAAGCTTTCCGATATCTGAAATGTAGGCGTTGATCGTGTTTACACTGAGTGAACGATCGAGTTTAAGGTGTGTTTCAAACTCTGAAACAAGACGAGAGTCTTCCGGGTTTATTTCAATTTGATCTCCGTACAATGGATAACCTCTTTGTTTTCTTCCCCATTGTAGTTTACAAACGCTGCTAAGCTAGCATTTGATAGATCCAACCCCTCTGGCAACTGAACTTGATATTCTACTTCGATTCTAGACCCTACTTGAATGGGGTCTCCGTCAGGAACTGTGAGCGGCATGCCGTTATACGGTGTTATGTTTTCTCTAACCACGTGATCATGAATATATTCATTGTCTACTCCATTAGGTGTAGTCTGCGGGTGAGATATTCCATTCTCTAAAAGCAATAAAGTTAGAAATGGTTGTTCTTCTGGAACACTTGTAAAAGTCGCAAAACAATTAAAGACCACTGTCGAGTCATCTTTCTGCGTCTTTAAGACATCAAGGTTAACGATTGTTTTTTCGTCCTTGTAGGTTTCAGCCATATTGGCCCAAATTGTATGTGTAGTATTTAATGAGGCGGAACCATCTGCTGCACGCCTATTCACCCCTCCTCCAGGCAGAAGATTTCCAAAGTTGTAAATGTTTGTTCCTATTAGTTGTGCTGCCTCGGTTCTCATGTCTATCTCATTGTTATGTGGACCTGTTAGTGACTTTGGTCCTTCTGTATAAAGGCCCAATATTACCACTTCGTTATTCTCACTGTCATCCTTGACCGACTTTGCAGACTTTGCTGCTTCAGGACAGTTGTTACAACGAACTCCTGTTAAGTCCTCTATTAATATTCCTCTATATTGAGCTGGCGGAAGCTCTGGTGCAGAAAGGCTTTCCGAACCGTGGAACAATAGTATGGTTCCTGGCTTTCCAAAATCTACAGGAGGAATAGATTCTTCACAGGAAACTGCTGTTAAAACAATGAGAAAAGCTACAAATACATGTTTCATACATCAAATTTATCTTTTTGTTCTTAAATAAACTTCGAGACCTTTTAGCTCTCTGCTGTTTAACTCCCTATACATACCCTTTCTTAGACCTCGCTTTTCAAACGTATGAAACATCACTCTATCAAGCTTAATCACCTCACTACCAACGTGTTCGAACATTCTTCGGATCACCCTATTCTTACCAGAATGTATCTCAATGCCATAGCGATTTTCTTCGTCCTCTTGCAATTCCACAATTTTGTCAAATTTACTTACCCCATCTTCTAGCTCAACCCCCTCGACAAGTTGGTTTAATTCCTCTTGCGTCAATTGACGAGAGGCTTTTGCCTTATATACCTTCCTAACCTTTTTTGTAGGATGTAACAGGTTTTGAGTTAAGTCCCCATCATTGGTAAGTAACAACACTCCAGTAGTATTTCTGTCCAATCGACCTACGGGGTAAAGATGAGCATATTTACTAGGCAACAGATCCAAAACTGTTTTCCGGCCTTTTTCATCCTTCCTAGTACAAATCGTATTCTTTGGTTTATTTAACAAAACATAGATTTTGGCACCTGTAGAAATGGTCTTATTATCAACTTCCACTTTGTCCTCCAAATTAACTTTCACACCTAGGCTTTTTACTACCTTGTTGTTAACCTTAACTCTTCCTTCTTCTATCAAGGCATCGGCTGCCCTTCTGCTGCACACACCAGCATTCGAAATATACTTATTGAGTCTTACCAAATCAGCCATCTCTGTGTCATTCGTTTGTTTTCTGTGTGTATTCTCTTTCATGCTTGTAGCTTTGCGGTAATTTTTGCAAATTAATAGCGTTATAGTTGATAATACTTGCTGATTTGAGAATATTGGTTGTCATATGCTTGCTCATAGGAGTTAATTCGCTGGCGGTTACAGCACCTGCCCAGCTATTAAGGGCATGTATCAACAATGACAACACGGTTGTTACTTTATCATGGAACCCACCAGAAGACAAATGTGGGTCATTCGCCAAGTATAGAGTATACGGGAGCGAGAACAACGGAGCGTTTCAACTATTAGACGAAATAACCAATCTTGCCGTTTCTGAATATCCACATGGACTTTCAGTAATAAACACCAATTGGAGATACTACATGGTGACGCTCAACACCTGTGATGGTTTAGATAGCACAGTATCCGACACTATTGACGTCGACATACTTTATCCTGATAACATACAAATAGACTCAGTAAGTTATGATCTCACGACACAGCACATTATAGCAGGCTGGACAGCTAATATAGCACCAGACACTGATGGTTATCAGATATACAACTTTTCATCGGGTGACGGTGACTCTATTGGTTATACTTTAGAAACCAACTACACAGTTACAACCAACCCTAACAATCGTTTTCCAATTGTAATCGCAACACTAGACAGTTGTAGTTTATCATCCCTCCTGTCTACCCCTCATATGCCAGCCTTTTTGAATAGCAATATCGACACTTGTGAGAATGAAATAACCCTAAATTGGCCCCTCTACACCGGTTGGGATGCAATTGACAGCCAGGTTATTTTTTATTCATTCAACAATTTGGATTACAGACCCTTAGCGGTAGTTTCTTCAGGAACTAATTCTTTTACTTTCAACAACTTCAATCTAGGAGATTCAATCAATTTCTATGTAAGAACTTTCTCAGAAAACAAGTCGTCATCTAGCAATATTGTCCGTATAGAAACAAGAGAGTTGGTTAAACCAAACTATGTATACTTAGATTATGTTACTGTCACAAATCAAGGTCAAATCGAAATCCAGTGGCAAGCAAAACCAGACCAAGATATAGACCATTACGACATTAAAATGTCAAAGAATGGGCTTGTCTTTAATTCTATCTCTCAAACCAATGCCTTCACAAATAGCTACACCGATGTTAGCGTAAGCACCAACCAAGAATCATACTTTTATAATATCGTTGCCGTCGACAAGTGCGGAGCTGCAATAGACTCTGGCAACATATCACAAAGCATCCTTCTTCACTTAGAACCAAACCTAGAACATAACGATTACGGCATTTGGGAAAACGGGGTTAATTTATATGAATTAGAATTACAAGAGGATGGTTCCACGTGGAGCAACATCGAGTCTAGCGCGTCAGCTATCACTCCTATCGAAGAATTAACCACTGGTTGTTACAGGATAAAAGCAACTGAAGAAACCAACTCGTTGAGTGAGTCTAACGTGAGCTATTCTAACATTGTATGTAAGCAAGATAGTCTAAAGGTGTTTGTGACAGAATCCATAAACAGCACTACCTCAAACAACCGGTTTGCAATCTATGGGACTGGGGTTGATCACGAAAAATCCACCTACCAGGTTTATAACCGATGGGGTGAACTGTTGGTACATAATAGAACAGATCAAACCTGGCTCTTCACCTACAACAACAAGCCAATACAATCTGGAGTCTACTTATATGTCATTGATGTCCATGGCAACCTTGGGGAAAAAAGAACAATAAAAGGCACTGTACATGTACTTAGATAACATTCAAATAGAAAACCAAACAACTCACTCTCTTGAAGGTTTAATGAGTAATGGTTTGGAAAAGGTTCGTGTTTCACTAGGACTAAATAAATCGGTATTCTTTTTGTTCGTTTCTGATGAAAAAATGCTTCGGTTGAACAATCAGGTTTTAGAACATGATTACTATACCGACATCATCACATTCGATTATGAAGACGATGAAGATCTAGAAGCAAATGAAATAGTGATAAGTTTAGATCGGGTAATCGAAAACGCTAAAAACAACAACACTACGTTTATCAATGAGCTACACAGGGTGTGCATTCATGGAATGTTGCACATTTTTGGACTTAAGGATGAAACTGAAGAACAGAAAATCAAAATGAGAAGCGAGGAGGACCGTTATATAAATTTGCACTGTTCCACGTGAAACAAATAATAAAAATATGTATGATGTTATAGTAGTAGGGGCAGGACACGCTGGATGTGAAGCTGCTAATATAGCTGCCAAAATGGGATCCAAAGTCCTATTAATCACTATGAATATGGAGACCATCGCTAAAATGTCATGTAATCCAGCTATAGGTGGCGTAGCTAAAGGCCAGATAATTAGAGAGTTAGATGCTCTTGGTGGTTTGTCTGCGATCGTATCAGACTACAGTATGATGCAGTTTCGGATGCTTAATCTGTCGAAAGGTCCCGCAATGTGGAGTCCAAGAACTCAAAACGACAGGACTTTATTTGCTCTAAAGTGGAGAGAGTTGCTTGAAAATAATTTTAATGTAGATTTCTTACAAGACTCTGTTAGTGAGATGCTTGTAGACAAAAATAAGGTTACGGGGGTGTTATCCTCTTCAGGGAACAAGCATTTTTCAAAATCGGTAATACTGACCAGTGGTACATTTATGAATGGCATTATCCATATAGGTAGAAAACAAATGAAAGGTGGAAGAATGGGAGATAAAGCATCCTATGGCATCACAGAACAATTGGTTTCTTTGGGTTTTGAAAGTGGTAGAATGAAAACCGGGACACCACCCAGGGTTGATGGTAGGTCGATAGACTACTCTAAAATGGAGGAACAACCCGGAGATACAAACCCACAATGCTTTTCATTTAGAAAACCAACACAGATAGAGAAACAACATAGTTGTCATATAACTTATACGAACGAAGAAGTTCACGATACCTTACGTGAAGCGTTTGACGATTCTCCTTTATTTAACGGGACTATTCAGGGAGCTGGACCTCGTTACTGTCCATCAATTGAAGATAAAATCAATCGGTTTGCGGAGAGAAATAGACATCAAATATTTGTAGAACCGGAAGGCTGGAACACTTATGAAACCTATATCAACGGGTTCAGCACATCGTTACCACAAGAAATACAATATAACGCTCTGAGAAAAGTACCTGGATTTAAACAAGTAAAAATATTTAGACCAGGATATGCAATAGAATATGACTTCTTTTTTCCTACACAGTTAAAACCAAACCTAGAAACTAAAGCTGTTGAAAATCTTTTCTTCGCTGGTCAAATAAATGGAACTACAGGTTACGAGGAAGCTGGATGCCAAGGCCTGATGGCAGGAATTAATGCACACCAAAACATAAATGAAGAAGAACCATTTGTGCTAAAGAGGAGTGATGCTTATATAGGTGTACTTATAGATGATTTGGTAAATAAAGGTACTAAAGAACCTTACAGAATGTTTACAAGTAGGGCAGAGTATAGAATCCTTTTAAGACAAGACAACGCGGATCTTAGACTGATGCCTATGGCACACAAACTAGGTACTATAAGTGACGAAGAACTGGAAGTGGTTAATACCAAACAGAATCATATAGAACAACTCTATAAAAAAGTAACCAAAACTACCGTAAGACCTGAGGAAGTAAATCCAGTACTTAGTAAGTACAATACTGCTGAAATTCCTCAAAACTATCATGTCGAAAAAATCTTAGCTAGACCTCAAATGGATCATACTAAAATACTCGAAGTAGATAGTATAAATAATTGGATGTCAAAATATTCCAAAGAAGTAAGGCAGCAAGTCGAGATACTTATAAAGTACAAAGGATATATCAGAAATGAACAGGAAAATGTGGAGCGTCTACTAAAATTAGAAAACTACAAATTAGAAAGATCTTTTGACTATAAATCTATTACCGCATTATCCATGGAAGCAAGAGATAAGCTTAGCACAATACAACCAGAAAGTATTGGTCAGGCTACTAGAATAAGCGGTGTTAGTCCAGCAGATATTTCAGTACTACTTGTGCACTTTGGACGCCTATGAAATATATTATAGTCTTCTCCTTATTTCTTTTGTCTTGTGCCTCTGTTCAACCACTTAATGGAGGACAAAAAGACGAAATACCGCCAAAAGTACTGAGTGTAAGTCCAGACAGTGCAAGTATTAATGTAGCCAATAAGGATTTTGAATTCACATTCGATGAGTACGTGAAAACAACCAAACTAAATGACTTACTTATTATATCACCTAATCAAAAAATAAAACCAATAGTTAAAGTAAAAGGTAAAAAAGTTATACTCTCGCTGCAAGACGAGCTAATACCTAACACAACATATACCTTCCAGTTCAATGGAAGTATAATTGATATAAATGAAGGAAATGCTTTAGCTAATTATAGTTATTTTATATCTACTGGAGCATATTTAGACTCACTGGAACACAGAGGTGTTGTAAGAGATATTACCACAAATAAGCCGTGTAAGAAATGTAATGTTCATTTATATAAGGCCGCTAAAAATGATAGCGTTATACTAACTAGTAAACCAGATTATCTAGCAAAAACAGATGAAGCTGGTATTTTTAATTTTCAAAATCTTCCAAATGATACATTCACTAGAATTGTTCTAAGCGATCAAAACAATAACCTTGTTCTAGATCAAGATGAACTAGTTAGCTTATCTGATAATGTAATAATTAATAACAACAAGAAAGACACTATACTCGTATTTCCTACACCATCAACTAAAAAGTTAAAAGCGAAGTTAATTAAATCACAACCAGGAATAATAAAGATAGAAACCAATAAGCAAATAGATAAACGAGAATACAAACTCTTTATAAATGATAGTATAGAAGATTATAAACTAAATACTGATCTATATACAGTATCACTTTTCTATACACCTAAAATGGATACTTCTTATATCACACTTTTAGGTTTAGGTGATACAATAAATATCACTAGTATTCTACCTATTTCAAAACTAAACTACACTCCTATATTAGAATTATCTAATCAATTCCCTACTAAACTAGAATTAAGCACGCCAATAAAATCTATTGATACTTCTAATATTTCACTGCTATTGGATTCTCTTAAAACTCCATTTACATTAGAAATACAAAACCGCACAGATTTAATATTAACTCATAAAAAATACTCTAAAACATTGGAAGTAGTGATAGACTCTGGTGCTATTTTAGACGTATTCGGTAAGTCTAATAAATCAGATACATTACGAAGTACGCCTACTACAATAACCTCCACTGTTAATCTTACTTTTAACATTAATTCTGACTCCTTAAATTATATAATCCAATTACTCAATGATAAAGGAGTAGTAAGTAGAACTACACTTAAAAAAACAGCCACTAAAACTTACAATAACTTAAAAAATGGATTGTATAAAGTAAAAATAGTAAAGGATATCAATAAAAATGGAATATGGGATACTGGCAATATTTTTACCAGAAAGTCTCCTGAAGCCATTCAGTTCTCAGAACCTTTTGAAGTAAGAGAAAATTGGGATAAAGAGCTCATTATTAATATACTATAAGTTTACCAACAGCTTTATACACAGTAGAGGTGAATTAAAGCTTATAAAGTTCACATGTTTCACTTTAGATGACTTTTACACTATTCTGAAATATTCTACACGGTATACATTATACATATACCCATATTTACTAACACTGAGTTTATAAACAAATCACTGTTAATTACATTCAGTACTATACTGTATAAGTTCATTAACAATCTAGAAACTAAATAGATAAGTCAATATAACTTGTTATGTAATTGTTATTAATACAAAAAACAAAAAATTCTTTCACCCAATTAACAGCCTTCTATATAAATACTATTATAATTTTATAATCTATTTATATAATTAATAGAGAGTGTATAGAAATGAAATTGGTTTGATGCCTAAGAGTAAGATTATTTACTTTGCATTACCATAATGAAAATCCAAATAGAGCAAATTATAAATGAAGCTTCAAATTTTAGTATTACTACTAAAGATGAATTGGAAAAATTTAGACTAGAGTTTTTAGTTAAAAAAGGTAAAGTAAATGCTCTTTTTCAAGATTTTAAATCACTAGATGGGGAAGAAAAGAGAAAGTGGGGAAAAGAATTAAACATTATGAAACAACGGGTAGAAGGAT
>ERZ1046568.2342-NODE-2342-length-12495-cov-11.472830_pt1 | contig 12495 bp, 9 predicted proteins | sample MGYA00383092_ERZ1046568 | MGnify/ENA primary metagenome ERZ1046568 (study PRJEB29581, sample SAMEA5548362) | metagenome | biome: marine; feature: coastal; material: water | depth 1 m | study: Short-term variability in the microbial, nano- and picoplankton... | reverse complement strand
CGCCATGATATGATCCAGGAATTTGACCAATCCGGCAAACCGCGCTGGCCGCCCGATCAAACGACAATGCAGGCCAATCGACAACATCTTTGGTGCCGCCGCACCTTCGGCATAAAGTACATCAAAGGCGTCAATCAGATATTGGGCAAATTGATCACCAGTATGAAATCCCTGCGCAGTGGCAAAGCGCATGTCATTTGTATCCAGCGTATAAGGAACAATCAAATGCGGTGTTTTCACCTGCGCCGACCAGAATGGCAAATCATCCGAATAATCATCGGCGTCATAAACAAACCCGCCATCTTCGGCGACAAGATTGCGCGTGTTTTCCGATGTTCGCCCCGTATACCAACCAAGCGGACGGGTGCCACAAATATCGGTTAGAATCGAAATCGCCTTTTGCATATGGTCGCGTTCTTCATCAATTGGCATGCCGTGATAATTGATCCAGCGATACCCATGCGCCGCGATTTCATGCCCATCGGCAAGCGCGGTTTCAATCACCTTTGGGTGACGTGCCGCCGCCATGGCAACAGCAAAAACCGTCAGCGGTAACTGGCGTTGACGAAACAGATCCAGAATACGCCAGACACCCGCCCGCGACCCATATTCATAGATTGATTCCATCGACATATGACGCGCCCCATCAAATGCCGCCGCGCCAATGATTTCCGACAAAAATACCTCAGATGCCGGATCACCATGAAGAACACAATTTTCGCCACCTTCTTCGTAATTCAATACGAATTGAACCGCGACACGCGCGTCATTCGGCCATGCCGCCTGTGGCGGTGTGTCACCATACCCAGATAAATCTCTTGGATAATCCATCATTTTGAAACACTCACAATCATGTCAAAACCATTAACCCAGAAAGTCATACCCAAACATCACGACCGATTGCCGCCAACCAGACCTTGATTGACCATATCACGCCATGCCGCCAGCATCGCCCGTTCTTCATCTTCAACCCAGATCACCTGTCCTGGCGGCATCGCATGTGACGCCGACACTTGCCAGAAAATATCATTCGCATGACGGATCACCTGACGTTCGGTTTCAAGATGAATGCCCTTTGGCGCAAAGGCAAGACCGTCCCAAACCGGCTTGCTGGCATGGCAGCTGGCACAACGTTCAATCACCAGCTCTACCGATGCCTGATGAAGCGCAGCAGGCGAGGCATGCGCGCTCTGATCATATTTCACCTGCGGCGCACCAAGCTGTGACAGCATGATCGCAAAGCCGGTTAAAATTGCCGCGACAAGCCATGTCCAATATGGTGGGGCAAGCCCCTTATGTTTGGTGTTGAAGAAATGCCGGATCACCGCACCAATCAGCAACACAAGCCCCAGAATTGCCCATGCATAATCAGTGGCAAACACCATTGGATAATGGCCGCCAATCATGACAAAAATCACCGGAAGCGTCAGGTAATTATTATGAAGCGAACGTTGCTTGCCACGCGCGCCATAACGCGGATCAGGTGTTTCACCTGCCTTCAGCGCAACAACAACTTTGCTTTGTCCGGGGATGATGATCATCAACACATTGGCAACCATGATCGTGCCAATGGTAACCCCCATCTGCATAAAGGCACCACGCGCCGAGAAAATCTGGCTATAGCCATAGGCAAGCACAACAAGAAAGGCAAAGCCGGTCAAGGCAAGCCATAGATCACTCCGGCCAAGCGGGCTGCGGCACAGGCCATCATAAATGGCCCAGCCAATCACGATGCCGCCAAGGCTGATCATCACCGCCTGCATTTCGGTAATATCCAGAATATCGAGGTCGATCATGTAAAGGCTTGCCGCGCCGTAATAGACAAGGCTCATCAAGGCAATGCCGGAAATCCATGTTCCATAGGCTTCCCATTTAAACCATGTCAGCTCGTCGGGCATTTTGGCGGGCGCCACCAGATATTTCACCATGTTGTAAAAGCCGCCGCCATGTACTTGCCATGCCTGGCCATGCGCTTCGTCCGGTAATTCTTTTCCCGGTTTCAAACTTAGATCAAGCGCAATGAAATAAAATGACGATCCGATCCATGCGATGCCAGCAATGACATGCACCCATCGCACAATCAATTCTGACCACATCCAAAGATAGTCGATCATTAGAATCCCCCTTTTTTTCAGCTGCCAGCATGGCAATAACGGCTTGATCAAGCCTCATTTGCACGCTGTTTGGCATCATCTCTCAATTGCTGCCAAATGGCAAGATCAGCGGCGATTGACAAAGCCACATGCGCCGGGCTTTTACCGTTGATTTCACTGATGCCAATTGGGCAAATCAATTGATCCAGCATCGCTGGCGACACCCCTGCGGCGGCCAGTCTTTTGGCAAATCGCGCGCGTTTGCTTTTTGATCCAATCAGCCCAAGATAGGCAAAATCACCACGCATCAAAAGCTGTAGGCAAACCGCCTCATCAAGGCTATGCGAATGGGTCATGACCAGATGAACCGCGCCTTGTGGGGCGCGAAGCGCAATTTTTTCAGGTGTTTTGGCAAGCAGTTTTTGCACATTGTCACCAAGGTCATCGGCAAATCTGGCAGCCTCAATATCAACTAGAAAAATATCGAACCCAAGCCCATCAAGCCGCGGGATGAGCGCACGGCTAACATGACCCGCACCATAGATGAAAAGCGGCGTCTGCCGCGGCATAGCAGGCGCCATAAAGACGGCATCATCAAAAGATGACTGCGCCGATTGCAGCGTCAAAGGCACGCCGGATTCAAGCGGGTGAGCCAACATGTGATCATGATGATCTTCTTGCGCCAGCGCGGCCAGAGCGCCAGCCTGTTTGGCGGTGAATTTTTCCAGCAATAACGACATCTGGCCACCACAACATTGCCCCATATCAGGGCCAAGAATAACGGTCATATGCTGGCGTTGCCAATCATCATCATCACTTGCCAGCATCTTGCGGGCGCGCGCCATCACATCAAATTCCAATGCGCCGCCGCCAATTGTCTGCCAAATACCGGTCATTGTGACCAGCATTTGCGAGCCATGATCGCGCGGTGATGATCCCTTGGTCGCGGTGACCGTGACAAGAACAATATCCTGTCCATCATCAAGACAAGCCAAGGCGTTGGCAAGCCAGCTATTTGCATGTATCCCCATCGGCACCATATCAGACAAAATTTGCCCCCAGCCGGTTTGCCGTCAATAACAGCCGTTCAGCCGTTGCCGGTGCATCAAGTGCCGGATAGGCAGCGCCTTTTATCCCGGCAAGCGCATCTGACAGAGCAAGAAAACTGCTGATTCCAAGCATCAGCGGCGGCTCGCCAACAGCCTTTGATTTATGGATCGTATCTTCGCTATTTTCGCCATCAGCGTAAAAAGCGACCCGCCAATCAATTGGCCGGTCCGAACAGGCCGGAATCTTATAGGTTGATGGCGCATGGGTTTGAAGGCGTCCTGCTGCATCCCAAACCAATTCTTCGGTTGTCAGCCAGCCAACACCCTGCAAAAAGCCACCTTCAATCTGACCCATATCAATGGCCGGATTGATCGATTTTCCAACATCATGCAACAGATCAGCGCGAAGCAGACGATTTTCACCCGTCAGCAAATCGACAATCACTTCCGACACGGCCGCACCATAGGCAAAATAATAAAAGGGGCGACCATGCATCCGGTCTTTGTCCCAGCTTAATTTCGGCGTCGCATAAAAACCGGTTGCCGACAAAGAGACACGCCCGAGATAGGCACGTTTTACCGCATCGGCAAACGCCATGCTGTCGGTGCCAATATGAACCTGACCATTGGCAAAAACCACCTCGGCCTGATCGGTTTGATATTCATCTGCCAGAAAGGCGGCAATCCGGCCTTTGATGGTTTGCGCTGCCCGCATCGCCGCCATGCCATTCAGGTCAGTTCCCGACGATGCCGCTGTTGCCGATGTATTTGGCACTTTGCCCGTTGTTGTTGCGGTGATTTTGACAAGGTCAACATCAATCTGAAATTCATGCGCAACAATTTGCGCTATCTTTGTGTAAAGCCCCTGTCCCATTTCGGTGCCACCATGATTGAGGTGAACCGATCCGTCATTATAGACATGGATCAATGATCCGGCCTGATTCAAAAATGTTGTATTAAAGGAAATGCCAAATTTCACTGGCGTCAGGGCAATGCCACGTTTGACATATTGATTGGCAGCGTTAAAGGCGGCAATTGCCGCACGGCGCGCCACATAATCAGATGTTTTAACAAGTTCATCAACGATGGGCTGGATCACGCAATCTTCGACCGTTTGCCCATAGGGTGTGATGCCAAATTTAGCCGCCCCTTTATCCGGATAGAAATTTTTCCGCCGCACTTGTAATGGATCAAGCCCAAGATAATGCGCCACCTCATCCATCACCCGTTCAATGCCAAGCATACCCTGCGGCCCACCAAAACCACGAAACGCCGTATTGGACTGGGTATGTGTCAAACAGCAATAATTGGTGATTTTCATATGCGGAATATCATAGGCATTGTCGGCATGACACATGGCCCGCGCCGCAATACCAGCCGACAAATCCCACGACATGCCACAGCGTAACGCCTGTTCAAATTCAACCGCAAGAACACGGCCATCATCATCAAAACCGACATGGTAATCAATCCGGCAATCATGGCGTTTGCCGGTCAGCATGAAATCATCATCACGATCATAAATTGTTTTCGCCGGTTGACCGGTTAAATAGGCGGCAAGCGCCGCTGTCATCGCAGGTAAATTGCCCTGACTTTCCTTGCCGCCGAACGCCCCGCCCATGCGCCGCGTTTCAACCGTTACCGCATGATTGGCAAGCCCCAGCATTTCGGCTGTTTTATGCTGGATTTCGCTTGGATGCTGAGTTGAGCAAAATAGCTGTATCTCACCATCTTCGCCCGGAATCGCCAATGCCGCCTGTCCTTCAAGATAGAAATGTTCCTGCCCGCCAGCGCAAACACGGCCGCGCAATGCGTGCGGTGCAGCGGTAAGGGCAGTTTGCACATCGCCTTTAATCATCTCGCTTGGGCTGGCAAGCCATGATTTGGCTTGCATCGCCGCATCAATTGTTAAAATGGCTGGCAAAGGGTCATACTCAATGACCGCAAGCCCGATTGCCGCGCGGGCTGCCGCCATATCAACCGCCGCAATGGCAAATAGCGATTGTCCAACATAGCAAACTTCATCAACCGCAAAAACAGGATCATCATGTATCACTGGCCCGCAATCATTCACCCCGGGAATATCAGCCGCCGTCATGACCGCAACGATACCCGGGGCTGCGGCCACAGCCGATAAATCCATGCGGGTGATTTTGGCATGGGCATGCGCACTTTGCCCAATCAAGACGGTTAGGCAATTTGCCGGTGTTGCCATATCATCAACATAAACAGCACGACCCGATACATGCTTTACCGCACTATCATGATGTTTCGATTGGCGGATATCGCCATCAATGCCAGATGATGTCATGACCAGCCCTCCAACCCCGCTGCAAGATCGGCACCAGCAAGCCGCATCTGCCGCGATGCGGTTAGGTCTAACCCATATTTGATAAGCAGATTCTGCGATGTTAAAAGCCGGTATTCGGCCGAACCACGCATATCGGAAAGTGGGGTGAAATCATCCCTCAAAGCCGCAGCCGCAGCTTTGAAATGCGTCATATCAAGCGGTTTTCCGGCAAGTTTCGCTTCGGCATGACTTGCGCGTTTTGGAATGCCAGCCATGCCACCAAAGGCCAAACAAACATCGGTGATAACGCCATCATCAAGATGCAGATTTGCCGCCAGCATCACTGCCGAAATATCCTGATCAAACCGTTTTGATATTTTATAGCATCGTAAATGCGGTGCTGGTTCCTGCGGCACCAGAATCGCCGATAGAAATTCACCGCTTTGCCGATCTTGCTTGCCATAATCCAAAAAGAAATTTTCTAGATCAAGAATACGGGTCTTGCTGGCTTTGGTCAGCTCTATTTTGCTGGCAAGCGCCATTAGCACTGGCGGTAAGTCGCCAATCGGTGAGGCATTGGCAATATTACCACAAACCGTACCACTGCTGCGAACCTGAAGCGCACCAAAGCGCCGCAGCAATTCGGCGCATTCGGGCAAATCATCGGCAATGTGATGCAGAAATTGCTGATGCGTCACCGCTGGCCCAATCCGCATAAAATCGCCGTCGGTTTCAATTTGGTCAAAACCGGCAACACGCCCTGTCCAGATAAATGTGCCAAATTTGCGATGCTGTTTTGTCACCCAAAGCCCAATATCGGTTGCACCGCCAACAATGGTTGCATCCGCCTCTTTGGCATAGATTTTTGCAAAGCTGGTACGGGTGGTAGGGGCAATAAATTGTGTGGTTGCATCACCAAGGCAGATATCGTCTTGGTGGTCTTTTGCCGACGATAGCGCCGCCAGCATCGCCGCCTCATTTGCCATATCGCTTGTGGCCATATCCTTTTTGGCCATATCGCCGTCCCTGCCGTGATCAAGCATGCTGGCAGCATCAACAATCGGGCGATAGCCCGTGCAGCGGCATAGATTGCCAGCAAGGGTCGTATCCACCTCATTTGCTGATAGCCCGCGGCCATTTTGCCAAGCCGCATAAAGCGACATCACAAATCCAGGCGTGCAAAATCCGCATTGTGACGCATCGGCAGCAACCATCGCGCTTTGCACCGGATGTAATTTGCCATCAGGGCTGGCCAGCCCTTCGACCGTGCGAATGGCGCTTCCATCAATCATGCCAAGAAATAAAATACAGCTATTTACCGGCCGATATTCCAGCCGTCCCATCGCGTCAGGTCGTGCCATCGTTACCGTACAGGCACCGCAATCACCTTCGGCACAGCCTTGTTTGGTGCCGCGAAGATGCGGTTGACCACGCAACCATTCAAGCAATGTCACATCGCCAGCAACATCCCTGACATGCTGTGCCTTACCATTCAGTAAAAAGCGGATTTCACTACGCATAGCGCCTCCGCATTTAGCTGCCCCGATAAGTCGAATAGCCGTATGCGGACAGAAGTAACGGAACGTGATAATGCTGCGTTGGATCATTGATGCCAAAATTAATCACAACATCATCAAGAAACGGAATTTCGGGAAGGTCATCACCGCTTCGGCGCAGATATGCCGCCACCTTAAACAGCAATTGATATCGTCCTTTTTGCAATGCGTCACCATCCAGCAAAGGCGCATCACAGCGACCATCATCATTGGTTTTGGTGGTTTTCATCAGCACTGGCACATCGCCATCAAGGCGAAACAGATCAATCGACAGATCTGATGCCGGACTGCCGCGAGCTGTATCTAGAACATGTGTTGTTAAGCGGCCCATAAGCCATTTCCCCCTTTTGCATAAACCGCCCGAAAAGGAACATCTAACGATGGCAGTTATGCATTGTTATTGCAAATCAAATTGGACATTTAATAGAATCCTGTCAATATGGCGCTGCGCCGGTTTTGACCGGCTTGGTTACTGTTTAAACCGGATAATTATGACGATCAAACCTGCACCGCATCGCTTATCACGCGCCGATTTTATCGCGGCCTTTGGCGGTATTTACGAGCATTCACCATGGGTGGCCGAAAGGCTGTTTGACGCTGGCCTTAGCGCGCATGATGCCAATCCGGCCAATCTGGCAAGACGCATGGCCGAAATTGTAGATGCCGCCGGATATGACAAACAGATGGCTCTTTTATGCGCCCATCCCGAACTTGCTGGAAAGCTGGCCATTGCCGGATCATTAACAGCTGAGTCAACCGCCGAACAGGCAAGTGCCAAACTTGATCAATGCAACGCCGAAGAATTTGCCGCCTTTCAAGATTTGAACGACCGTTATGGCAAAAAATTCGGCCACCCCTTTATCATTGCTGTTCGCGGTCTTGATCGCGCCACTATTTTGGCGGCCTTTGGCAAACGCGTTGCACAGTCGGTCGAAACCGAATTTGCCACCGCGCTTGGCGAAGTGCATAAAATTGCGCGGCTTCGGTTAGAGCAATTATCGGCCGAATAACCACATCGCCGCCGGCAGATATGATTTCCCCACAAAAAAGCCCTGCCATAAAGGCAGGGCCTTGCATTTATAGCCGGCGATTTATTTGGTTTCGCTGCCTGAGTGAAAGTTAAAGACAGCGCCGTCTTTAATCCCGCTTGGCCAGCGTGCTGTCACGGTTTTCAGCTTGGTATAGAAACGCACGCCTTCCATGCCATGGATCGAATGATCGCCAAACATCGAGGCTTTCCATCCACCAAAGCTATGATAGGCAACCGGCACCGGAATTGGCACATTCACGCCAACCATGCCAACATTCACATTATTGGCAAATTCACGCGCTGCATCACCATCACGGGTGAAAATCGCCGTTCCATTTCCATATTCATGTGTCATCACCAGATTGACCGCTTCTTCATAGGTTTTTGGCCGCAGAACCGAAAGAACCGGCCCAAAAATTTCATCACGATAAACCGACATATCCGCGGTTACATGGTCAAGAAGCGTGCCACCGACGAAAAAGCCATCTTCATAGCCTTGCAATGACAGGCCGCGACCATCAACAACCACCGTGGCTCCATCGGCCTCGCCCTGATTGATATAATCGGTCACGCGCTCTTTTGATTCGCGTGTAATCACAGGCCCCATTTCAACACCGGGTTCGTCATATTGGCCAATTTTCAAAGCGCGCACCTTTGGTGCCAAGGCCGAAACAAACCGGTCAGCCGTATCGTCACCAACCGCAAGCACAGCCGATATCGCCATGCAACGTTCGCCTGCCGACCCATAGGCCGCACCCATTGCCGCATCAACCGCCTGACCCATATCGGCGTCAGGCATGATGATCATATGGTTTTTGGCACCGCAAAGCGCTTGAACGCGCTTGCCATTCGCGCATCCACGGCCATAGATATATTTGCCAATCGCGGTTGAACCAACAAAGCTGATTGCCGCCACATCAGGATTATCAAGAAGCGCGTCAACCGCTTCCTTATCGCCATTAACAACATTCATACAACCATCGGGCAATCCAGCTTCGCTGAGCAACTGCGCCAGATAAAGCGGTGCGGCTGGGTCGCGTTCGGAAGGCTTTAAAATGAATGTATTGCCGCAGGCAAGCGCCATTGGAAACATCCACATCGGCACCATCGCGGGAAAATTAAATGGCGTGATTCCCGCCACAACACCAACCGGCTGGCGAAGCGAATAGCTGTCAACCGCACCGGCGACCTGCGCCGAATATTCGCCTTTCAGCAAATGCGGAATACCACAGGCAAATTCGACCACTTCAAGACCGCGCGACACTTCACCTTTGGCATCATCTAATGTCTTGCCATGCTGGGTTGAAATCAGCTCGGCGATCCGGTCAAGATTTTTGATGATCAATTCACGGAATTTGAACATGACTTGGGCGCGTTTTGCCGGCGGCGTATTGGCCCAACCTGGCAAGGCCGCCTTGGCAACAGCAACCGCCGCATCAACTTCGGCAGCACTGGCCAATGGCACTGATGACGTAACCGCGCCAGTTGCTGGGTTATAGACATTCTGCGACCGGCCACTTGTACCTGCCGATGTTGCGCCTTTGATAAAATGCATATCCGTCATTGCTGCCTCGTTTAGCCCCTGCTTGCGCAGATGACTCTCTAATGATGTTTGTTTGAAATATCAGCCCTAGACTACGCCTTTTTTTCACAAAGGCAAGACAGGGCACCGCTGGTTTAGACCGAATATCACCGCCGATTGAGGATAAGGGATTTTTCGGTTTTTGAAAAACAAAGCTTGGTCTTGGCAAGATTGATTGTATAAGAAGTTATGGAGATTTGGGTATTATTTGCCGTCGCTGCCGCCGCAACACAGGCGCTTCGCACGGCGGTACAACGACGCATGGTTGCGCCGCTTGGCAGCTATGGCGCGGCCTATATTCGGTTTTCCTATGCCTGTCCGATTGCATGGCTTTGTGTTGTTGTCTATATCGGCATATCTGGCGCAACGCTTGCCGGATTGCCCTTTGCCTTTTGGGCCTGGATCAATATCGCCGCGCTGACGCAGGTTATTTTTACGATTCTTTTGGTTCAGCTTTTCAGCCACCGGTCTTTTGCCGCCGCCGTTGCCTTTTCAAAAACCGAAGTTTTGCAAACAGCGATCTTTGAGGCGCTGATTTTGGGGGTTGTAGTGACCGTCCAAACCGGTTTTGCCATTGCACTTGGCGTGTTTGCAACGGTGATGCTGGCCCTTGTCAAAACCAATTTAACGATCAGCAATATCCGCCAAAGCATTATGAGCCGACAAATGGCAATCGGCCTTGCGGCGGGTGCTTTTCTTGGATTTTGCACCGTTTCCTATGGCGCAGCGATGCAGGCGATGATTGGCGGCAGCCTTCTTAGCAATGCGATCTATGCCGCTGCGATTGGGGTAACGATTCAGGCGGTATGTTTTGGTGCCTATCTTTATGTCGCCAAACGCCGTGAATTTATCGCCAGCTTTGTCGAATGGCGCGGCGGGGCGATGGCTGGGGTTTGGGCAGCGATTTGCAGCATTTGCTGGTTTGCTGCTTTTTTGAACCATGACGTTGCGCCGGTTCGCGCTGTTGGGCAGGTCGAACTGATATTCAGCATCGGTTTTTCGGTGCTGTATTTCAAAGAGCGTGTCAGCCGCCTCGAGCTGGCAGCGATGGCGCTTTTGGCGCTGTCAATTGTCATGGTGTTGCTGGATTAAAGCAATCTTTGCCTTCGGCAGAAACTGCGCTAATCTGTCCAGCCTTCCTGATTGACAAGCCTTTCGCGTAACCCTAATACTATTCTTCATTTTCGCTCGCCCTGACGGGCTTAACCCTGCATGGCCGCCGCGGCCACACCCCCATTCAACAACTTTGAGAGTGCTGTCCTCGTGGAAAATTTCCTGTCATCTATTGGTATTTCTGACGTTCAAACCATTGTTCACAACCCGTCATATGATCAGCTTTATGAAGACGAGCTTCAGCCCGGACTTGAAGGCTTTGCCCGCGGCTATCTAACCGAACTTGGCGCCGTTAATGTGTTAACTGGCGAATATACTGGCCGGTCACCAAAAGATAAATTTATCGTCATGGATGACACCACCCGCGACAGCTATTGGTGGAATGGGAATGGCACCAAAAATGACAATAAACCCATTGATAACGCCGTCTGGAATGATCTGAAAGCACTTGCTGCCAAGCAGCTAAGCGGTAAAAAACTGTATATTGTTGACGGATTTTGCGGTGCCAATAAAGACACCTGCATGAAAGTTCGTTTTGTTATGGAAGTGGCATGGCAGGCGCATTTTGTGAAAAACATGTTTATCCGGCCAAGCGACGAAGAGCTTGCCGATTTTACCCCTGATTTCACCGTGGTAAATGCCTCAATGACAACCAATCCAGATTGGGAACGTCACGGCATGAATTCGCCAACCTTTGTTGCCTTTAACCTAACCGAGCGTATGCAGCTTATTGGCGGCAGCTGGTATGGCGGCGAAATGAAAAAAGGGCTTTTCTCGGTGATGAATTACCTTTTGCCGCAAAAGGGCATTGCCTCAATGCATTGCTCGGCAAATTCTGGTGCGAATGGTGATGTTGCGCTTTTCTTTGGCTTGTCAGGAACCGGCAAAACCACCTTGTCGGCCTCGTCAAACCGCAGTCTGATTGGTGATGACGAACATGGCTGGGATGATGATGGCATTTTCAATTTCGAAGGTGGCTGTTACGCCAAGACAAGTGATCTAAGCGAGGCCAGCGAGCCGGAAATCTATCGGGCAATCCGCCGCGATGCGCTGTTGGAAAATGTGATGGTAGATGCTGATGGAAAAATCGATTTCAGCGATACCAGCCTGACCCTTAACACCCGCGTTTCCTATCCAATCTATCACATTGACAATATTGTTCGTCCGGTCTCTAAGGCTGGCCATGCCAAGCATGTGCTGTTTTTGACCGCCGATGCTTTTGGCGTTTTACCGCCTGTTTCGATTCTTGACGATGCTGCAACGCAATATCATTTCCTGTCTGGCTTTACCGCAAAAATGGCCGGAATGGAACGCGGCATGACCGAACATCAGCCAACCTTTTCGGCCTGTTTTGGGGCGGCCTTCCTAACGCTTCACCCAACCAAATATGCCGAAGTATTGAACAAGCGCATGCATGATGCAGGTGCCAAGGCCTATCTGATCAATACGGGCTGGAACGGTCAGGGAAAGCGCATCTCGCTTGCCAACACGCGGGCCTTGATCAATGCCATTTTTGATGGTGAATTGGATGATGCTGAGACCGAAACCTTGCCAATCTTCAATCTGCAAATGCCAAAAGCCTTGGCCGGACTGGACAGTTCGGTTCTGGATCCACGTTCAAGCTATGAAGACCCGGCTGAATGGGAAAAGCGCGCCCGCCATCTAGGTGGTTTATTTGTCGATAATTTCGAAAAATTCACCGACACCGATGCTGGAAAGGCACTTGTTGCCGCAGGGCCGCAGATCGACTAATCCAGCGCAAATAAAATCCCAAAACAAAAG
>ERZ1046568.2334-NODE-2334-length-12532-cov-3.538912_pt1 | contig 12532 bp, 14 predicted proteins | sample MGYA00383092_ERZ1046568 | MGnify/ENA primary metagenome ERZ1046568 (study PRJEB29581, sample SAMEA5548362) | metagenome | biome: marine; feature: coastal; material: water | depth 1 m | study: Short-term variability in the microbial, nano- and picoplankton... | reverse complement strand
CGAGTACTGCGCAGCGAAGCCGATATACAAGAACGGGCCGAGGAAACAGGCGAGACGCTGGAGGAATTAAAAGCGCGACTGACGCCGAAGAAGTCAAACATCTCAGCTGACATGTTTGATACGGCAAACACCTACGATGATAAAGTCAATATCGTACGTATGTTGGTTGACGAAGATGCCTCTAGGGTAGCGAGTCTACTCAAGAAGATGGTTGCCACCAAGCGAGCTTAAGGAGAATCTATAATGGCTGACGAACAAGAAATTGGCGTTGATGGGTCAGAAGACAAGGCTAAAAACGATATAGATATGCTACTGCCCGCCGACCGCGCGGCAGTCATACTCTTGCTTTTAGGTGAGGAACAGGCCGCAGAGATTATAAGTTTTATGTCGCCTCGTGAAGTTCAGTCCTTAGGGGCACATATGGTTGGGGTCGCTGATATTTCCCAAGAAGCAGTTAATACAGTGCTGGACGACTTCGTGTCGACCATCAAACAGCAGACAAATATTGGTCTTGGCACTGCCGACTACGTCACTAATGTTTTCACGAAGGCGCTCGGTGATGACAAGGCGGCGTCGGTGCTAGCCCGCATACTGCCCAGCTCATCAAGTAAGGGGCTAGATATTCTTCAATGGATGGACGCGCGGTCGATAGGAGAGATGGTTGCCTCCGAACATCCGCAGATTATTGCCATTATTCTTTCAGTTCTCGAATACGATATTGCTGCTGACGTGCTTAATTTTATTCCTAGTAATGTTCGAGCCGACGTAGTTCATCGCGTCGCTGCGCTTGAGACGGTTCATCCAGAAGCGATGAAGAAATTAGAGACTGTAATGCAAGAACAGTTCAGCTCTAGTTCTTCGGCGAAAGCATCGACCTTTGGTGGTATAAAGACCGCCGCGAAGATCATGAATTTCACAAAAACGGATATGGAAGGTCAGATCCTAGGAAGTATCAACGCTGAAGATGAGGAGCTTGCGAATAAGATCCAAGACAATATGTTTACCTTCGAAAACTTCGATGCGCTAGATAATCGCAGCGTACAGACATTGATGCGCAGCGTAGACAGCGACCTACTTATGACTGCAGTAAAGGGAGCCACTGAGACAGTTAAAGAGAGATTTTTAAGCAATATGTCACAGCGCGCACGACTTATGTTCCTTGACGATATGGAAGATAAGGGCCCGATACGCATCACGGATGTAGAAGAAGCGCAGAAAGATATACTCCGTATTGCCCGCAGGCTATCCGACGCTGGCGATATCGTACTAGCAGGAAGAGGTGATGATTTTGTCTAAATCCCCCGAGTTCACCCCCTGGATTATTCCAGAGAAGAGTGCCCCTCAATTTACACCACGAGTAGTGTCCGATAACGACACCATGGAGGGATTTAAAAAATGGAATCCTTTGGCGCAGAACGACGAAGCCGTAGGCCTTGTTGCTGATTCGCACGCGAAGGAGCAGAAGTTTTCCAAGAGGGAAGAGGAGCAGCAGTCGGAAGAAAAACTAAGTAGCGAAGAAAGTGAGGCAGAGCAAAAGAGCTTTGCTGAAAGGGCGCTCGAAGTTAGTGAAGCTGCATCGAATGCAGAGAATGAAGATTCGTTGTTGATTGATCCTGATCTGCTGCCTACTTTTACCCCTGTTGAATTTCGCGCACTAGGAGAAGCTGAATATCTTCGTGGCTACAACGCTTGTAAAGAGAATGAGTCGCTCGAGTTTGACGATCGGCTAAATCAGCTTGAGTCACTGATTGGTAACTTGCGGGAGCAAAATGTAGACCTTACTGGTTTCTATGATCCTGTGCGTGAACTCGTCGTTAGTGCTATCGAGACAATTATGGCTACTGGTCTTTCTGAGAGCCAAGATTCTATTGCGAAAATCGTTTCGTCCCTGCTCGAAGAGATGGCAGCCGAGTCAAATGGTGAAGTGCGCGTGTTTCTCCACCCGGTGGACGCAGCGCTATTAAAAAATCATTCTTTCGATTCAGAGTCGCCGATAAAAATTCTTTCCGATCCGCGCCTGACGCGTGGCAGTGTGCGCGCGACTATGAGCGAATCGATCGTCGAAAATATGATTGAGAATCGAGTTCAGCATGTTGTAGAGCAGGTGCTTGCGGAGGGTAGTAAGAGGGTTAAAAAGCCGGCACGTGTTATACGCCAAAAAAATACAGCCGCGTCGATAAAAATAGTAAAGGAAAAAAATTCACCAAAAAAGAAAGTTACTAAGAAATAAGTAAATAAATAGTCGCTGGGCGATGAAAACTGCAAAAATTAATTAGAGTAGAGAATTTTATGAAAGCGGAAGATGCTTTTCTTAGCCAGATTAACAATCTTGCAGTATCTCTGTCGGCGGCCAGTACAGAACGCTTTGGCCGCGTGACTCGCGTAGTGGGTATGACGATCGAGGCGGCAGGTATTTCCGCCGAAATCGGATCGCAATGTGTCATCGAGGTCGATGGTCCGGGACGCGAAATTGAAGCCGAGGTGATCGGCTTCGACGAACGCAAGATCGTTCTAATGCCGGTTCATTCGCTTGACGGCATCAAGGCCGGAAGCATCGTCAGATTGGAGCAGTCAGCCTCGCTATGCAGCGTCGGTTCGGCAATGCTTGGACGTGTCGTTGATGGCTCAGGCGAACCCATTGATGGTAAGGGTGCGATCGACTATGACGTGCAGGCGCCGCTGGAAAGTCAATCCATAAATCCAATGGCAAGGGGGCCGATCACCGACGTGCTAGATACCGGTGTACGTTCAATCAACGCTTGTCTAACTTTTGGCAAGGGGCAGAGGATGGGCCTTATAGCGGGATCGGGTGTCGGCAAGAGCATGCTGCTTGGCATGCTTACTAGAAATACTGAGGCAGATGTCGTGGTCATCGGTTTGATTGGCGAACGCGGACGTGAGGTTCAAGAGTTTGTGGAAAGGACTCTGGGTCAAGAGGGGCTGAAAAAAGCAATAGTGATAGCCGCGCCGGTCGACGTGTCACCTGTAATGCGAATCAAGGCAGCAAATCTTACTCATGCTGTTGCCGAGCATTTCTGCGCGAAAGGTAAAAACGTGCTACTTCTTTTTGACAGCCTGACTCGGGTCGCTCATGCTCAGCGCGAGATCGGCCTGGCCGTCGGCGAGCCGCCGACGACAAAGGGTTATACACCGTCGGTATTCAGTTTACTTCCGAAACTCATCGAACGAGCAGGAGTGGGCGTCGGCGGCGTTGGTTCTATCTCCGCGTTCTATACTGTGCTGGCAGAGGGTGACGATAAGAGCGACCCAATTGTTGATCTCTCCCGCGCAACTTTGGATGGTCAGATTATGTTGTCTCGATCACTCGCTGATGCAGCCCATTACCCCGCCATCGATCTCGAGGGCTCGATCTCACGAATAGCCTCAGCAATAGTAGCGCCGGATCATTTTCGCGCCGCTCAGAAGCTCAGAAAATATTGGACGTTGTATTTACAAAAACAAGACATAATTCAAGTGGGCGCCTATGCAGCTAATAGCGACCCAGAAATCGATGAAGCGATCAGGTTAAAACCAGCCATTGACGAATTCCTCCGTCAAGACAGTGGGAATGTTCACACGCTGAGTGATTCCCTGGAGGGGCTCAACAAAGTCTTTGAGTCATGATGGATCCAGCCTCTGTTTGGAAGACGCTAGCCGACAAAGAGACGGCGAGTCTTAGGGTGCTTGGCGAAAGTAAGAGCAAGCTCGTCGAAGAGAAGTCTCGGCTTGAGGCGAGGCTTGTCGATGTTGACAATTATATCGCAGAATATTCGTCTAAGTTACAAGCGCAATCAGAGTTTGAGTTCGGAATTAAACAGGTTTATGACAGGATGAATATGATCTCTCAGCTTCTTACTGCCAAACGCGACCTCGAAGGGTTTGATCAGCAATGTGAGAATGCCATTAGCGCAGTAACAGAAAAAATTGTTATTCATCAGAATGAGATTCTTAAATACAGGAAGGTCTCTGATAGCATAGAGAGGAAGGCTGAGTCGGAAGAAAAAATGAAAGAAAACAAAAATTTAGATGCTATTGGGCTGCGAAGCTATTTGGCGAAATCAAGTTAAATTAAGCTGAGTGAAGGGCGTACAGCCCGCTTTTTACAAATCATGGTACGAAAATTGCTCCTATTCTAGGCATAAAGCAGAAGACACGAATAAACCGGGAGCATGCTTAAATATGGATACAGTATCAAAATACGATATCGCCGAAGTGGTCAGCCACATAGGCGCGCAAACACCGCTTCCCAACTCGAATCGAGAGGGCGAGGTAGAGTTTGGCGAACTGCTCGCGAGGGCTATAAAAAACGAGAAGGCGGCAAAAGCGGCGAGTGAAGCGGGCGAAAGCGGCGAAGACTTGCCGATTTCAGTTATGGATCTTACGCTCCGTGACGACGTGATTGGGCAACAGGGCGATGAGGATCAACTCACTCAGTTTCGAAAAAGTAACCCAATTGTGTCGCAGCATCTCGAACATATTATGCAAGCCCAGACTCGTAGTGGAACTATGTTGGCTGACATGCCCGATTCGCGAGCGGAATCGGACACCCCTGATGGCCTGGGCGTCTTTCCCTCCGAACTAGGGCGAGGCCCACAGTCACTAAATTTAGAGACACTCATCCCGGAACCTCACATTAGGGTTGCCACGCTGCGTGAGAAGCGACAGGTTATTCTGGGTCCGGAGAATAGCGCGTTGGCAACGACCTTTGCTCAAGGAGCTCGCTGGCATCTATCAAAGGATACCGAAAGCGCCTCAGAAACTTCCAGGGGGGTTACGACATCTACGTTTGCACGAGCAGAGAAGGAGGGTGTTCTTGCCATCAATAGTCGATCGTCCGCCGCACAGGAAATAAAATCCGTAGCCCAGAGAATCGTTACCGAGAGCGCGGTTGAGACGGCGAACAACCCTAAAATCACGAGTGAGACAACGAATAATCCCAAAGTCATAAATAAGGCTGCAGCAGAGTTTTTGAGTTTTGTTGCCGTAAACTCGCAAACGCAAGTCAACGAGGCCCAGCGATCTGGTCAGCGCGCAGACGCATGGACCTTCGATTCTGCGACCAAGACTAGCCCTAGGCTAGCCGGCTCGCCAAAAAAATTACAACAAGCTGCGCTTCGCATTGAAGTTGGTTCTGAAAGCACTTCGGTCAACAATTCGAGCATTAAAGAGGAGATGGGCGGTGCAGCGGCATTATTCAGCCGTGCGCAGCAAACACAAATGCAGGGAAAACTGGCTTCCGAAAAAAGCGGAATTCAGATTAAGCTCTCGGTTACAGATATAACAGCGGATAATACTGGCGCATCTCAAAACTCTGCTAAAACAGAAATTGAAAGAATCGATGCACACACACCTGCTATTGAGAGGCAAGGCACTGACTTGGCGTCTGTTGGGTTATCCGCGGCAAACAGTTTTGAAAAACCCCAGCCTACGGCGCGGTTTGAGTTGGCTTCACGACCCGTTTTAGTGTCAAATTTTGCCGCAGATATGAAAGAAACCATAGTAGGTCAGTTGGCGAAGGTTACCGATGGCGTGACCAAATTCACAGTGGCTTTATACCCTGAAAACTTCGGCAAAGTTAACGTTGAGATCAGTTACTCAGAAATCGGTGGGCTTAGGATCAGTATGGCGGGGGAGAATTTCGAGTCTGTTCGGGTGCTAGAGCAGAATTTGCCAGCACTGCGTGAGAGTCTGCAGAATGATAAACTAAGTGAATTGGCGGTGAGCTTAAACAGTAACCAAGACTCGCAGGGCTCAAGTAGCAAGAATGGAAGATCAAATAACAATAATGAAGAGGGCGGCCCCGTAAGTGATCCTGGCACGGCTGATTTGACAGATCAACAAGCAGTGACTCGAGAGCGCCAACTCGGTTCTAGCTCTGAAGATGGGCTCGACACCTATGTCTAAGTCGCTGAGTGTTGCGCATCTAAACTAGTTTTCATTGGAGAGAAAAAATGGCTGAAGATAAAATAGACACTAAGACTGCAAATGCTAGGTTCGATAAGCGAACCTTGCTGTTAATCGCTGTCGCTTGCCTGGGTTCGATATTCATCATGACAGCCCTGATTACTGGCATTTTGTATGCTTCTGGGGCGTTCGAGAGCGACGATGAAATTTTGCGTCGTCTCAATGCGATCGATGGTGGTTCGAGTGAAGGAGGTGTTGCGATCGCAGATCCTGATCCCGATACCCCACAACTTTTAGAAATCCCAGACAGCAACCGGTTGGACACGCTATATCATCAGTTTACTCAAGCATTCGTGTCTAACGTCGCGAATTCTCGCAAGGTGATGCAAATGAATCTCACCATGAGCACTCACTACGATCAAGTAGTTATAGATAACATAGTCAAGCACGAGCTCGCTGTACGTTCAGCAATTCTAGAACATTTATCTTTTATTACCGAGGAAGAAACCCTAGAGGTTGGTTTTCGGCAGCGCGTGGGCGATGAGCTTGCGGTAGTTGTTAATGCCGAGCTTGAACAGAATGAAGGTTTCGGTGGAATAGAGAGAGTACTATTCACAGAATTTTTGATGCAATAGCGGCACAATCGCTTTTCCAGAAAATGAGCGTAGGACGTTGAGATGACAGGCATTAGTACTGACCTTACCGAAGAAGAGCTGAATGCAATTTCTGATGCGATGACTGATTCCGCGTCTGAAGTTATTAATGCATCCGGAAAATCGAAGGCGATTAGTCATGACCTAGCCCGCGAAGACACCGCGCTAGGTTTCAATCAATCAGCCGTCGATCTCGTTAACGAAAGATTCGCTCGGCAGGTTAGGATGGGACTAATTGAGGTTCTCCGTACTACACCGAAAATAACGGTAAACCAGGTTGAGATAAAGCCGTTCGGCGAATGCATAAAACACTTAGTTGCCCCGCTTGCCATTAGTACGGTTAGGATGGAGCCGTTGCGGGGGATTAGTCTGGTAATCATCGATCCTAAAATAATTTTTTCGACGCTCGATAGCTTCTTTGGTGGCCACGGCGCGGGAAGTGAAGAGATGATGGTGACAAAGTTATTTACGCTAACAGAAGACACAATTATTAATTTGCTTATGAACATCGTATTAGGTTCACTAAAGGAGGCTTGGGCGCCGATCTTACAAGTTGACTTTCAACGGGTTAGCCAAGAGGTGAACCCTGCCTTTGCCCAAATCGCAGACGATGATGATTCGATGCTCGTTAGCCGATTTCAGTTTATTATGGGCGAAGGAGAAGAGGGTTTCGTTGAGATTATCCAACCTTTTTCCCTCCTTAAGCCGATAAGAGATTTATTGCGAAGCCGCATTGTCACCACCGATGAAGAGAACGATCAGACGATTCGCTGGAGTAACGATTTACGCTCAGCTTGTGAAGATGTTCCATTAGAGCTTAGCGTGAAGATAGCCGAGTTAGAACTGACGTTTGGAGAGCTCGAACAGCTTCGTGTGGGGCAGGTACTGCCGGTAGAGATGTTCGACAATGCCGAGGTCGACGTCAAGAATTCACCAGCTTTCATAGGATCGGTTGGCGAAGTAGACGGCAAGGCGGCGGTGGAACTCACTGCTAATACTTTTTCTAAATCTTAATAAAAAATAATATTTTATAAGGAGGGCTGGCGGTATGTCAGATGACAATACGGAAACTGGTATGGAAGAAGATGTCCTACTACAAGGCGCCGCAGGTTCAAGCCGAACATCAGCTAAGACTGATGCCGATGCTTTCAGCGGACTGAGCTTAGATTCAGACCTATTGAAAAACATTCCGGTGACGATATCAGTAGAGGTGGGTAGGACCACCCTGCCGATCAAGTCCTTGTTGCAGCTCACCCAAGGCTCGATCGTCGAATTAGACCGGCTTGCGGGTGAGGCACTAGACCTACTGGTGAATAATACTTTAGTCGCTCAAGGCGAAATTGTCTTAGTAAACGAACGCTACGGCATACGTTTAACGCAGATTGTTCCTAAAAGCGCGCGGCTGAAGTTGGGCCAGAACGTTGGCTAGCGGTACTCGGCCCTCGAACGCTACGAGAGTGCGCTATATGCCGAAAGTCACTTAAACGCTTAATTGCGCTGCTAGGCTAAAAAATGGAATTTTCAATTGTTTTCAGGCTAATATCGTCATTGGCGATCGTCTTTGCTCTTCTCGCGCTCTTTTTCTATTACCTGCGACGGTCCAGACCAGGTCTCGGCCAGCAGGGTGCTGGGCTGGTGACTGTCCTCGAAAAAGCTTATCTCGAATCAAATAAGTCTGTCGTACTAATTCAAGTAAATGATCGGATGTCTCTTTTGGCTTTGTCTGGCGATCGCATAGAGCACTTGTGGACAGCCTCTGCCGACACAATGGATAGCACGTCCTCCGAGAGGCTGTAAGGTCGATGAAGATAACAGAGATAACGAAAAAGCTGAGCATCAAATTAGCGGCTCTGCTGCCAGTCTCTGTTATATGTTTGACGGCTGCTAGCAATGCTTTCGGTCAAACCGGCATCCCCCTCATCAGCATCAATGAAAGCGCAGCCGGCGGGACAGATTACAGCCTAACGCTGCAGGTCGTCATTCTGATGACGGTTCTGACATTGTTGCCCTCACTTCTAATTATGATGACTTCTTTCGTTAGAATAATCATAGTGATGTCGCTGCTTAGGCAGGCGCTTGGAACTGCGCAGACGCCGCCCAATCTCGTAATCGTTGGAATATCACTTTTTTTAACCTTTTTCATAATGGCGCCTATTTTCGAGACTATTTATAACGATGCCTTCGTGCCGTACGTTGAAGAGGACATTTCTGCCGAGTCTGCGATTGACGTTGCCCTAGTACCTGTCCGAACATTTATGGTCACACAAACTCGAGAAGACGATCTGATGATTTTTTCGGATATAGGTGGCTACGAATACGATGGGGTCGAAGAAAACATACCGCTTAGCATCCTAATCCCCTCGTTCATGACGTCGGAACTAAAGACAGCCTTTACGATCGGATTTCTGATTTACATTCCATTCGTTATTATCGACCTGATTGTAGCGAGCGTTTTGATGTCTATGGGCATGATGATGCTGAGTCCTATGATGATCTCTATGCCATTCAAGCTCATGTTATTCGTGCTAGCTGATGGTTGGATATTGATAATGCAATCCTTAACCTCAAGTTTTTCACTGTAGGAGAAGCGCCAAAACTATGAACACATCAGATGTGATCACGCTAGGGCAGGATGCATTACTCGTGGCTGCAATGATTGCAGGCCCTCTGCTCCTGGGCATTCTCATTGTAGGGGTTGCAATTGGTCTCATTCAAGCTGCCACCTCCGTTCAAGAGATGACTCTCAGTTTCATTCCAAAATTAATTCTTCTAGTCGTGTTGCTCTTCCTAATAGGTAATTGGCAGATTACTTTGCTGGTTACGCATTTCCAAGAGCTACTGATGACCATTCCGCTGTACTTGCAATGATCAATTTTCTAGCCGCAGAAATTGTCGACTACTTTTATGCGTTCCTACTACCCTTTGTACGTATTTCAGCTTTTATCCTGTCGGCTCCCGTTTTTAGCTTAAGCGCTTTTAACCTACGTTTTCGTCTGATTGTTGCAACTGTTTTAACCATTTTGGCAGTCGATCTTGCGAGCTTTGATACACAATCTTTAGCACTTCATCAACTAATTACAGTAGTCCTAGCCCAGCTTTTACTTGGCGTAGCATCTGGCTTCATTCTACAGATTATCAATGGCGCTATTACGGTTGCGGGGCAGGCAATATCAAATTCAATGGGCCTTGGCATGGCTAATCTAATGGACCCAACGTTCGGTAATGTTCCAGTTATCTCACAGTTTTTAGTTGTTCTATCGACTCTAATTTTTCTTGTCGCAGACGGGCATCTCATACTTATTCAAATTTTAATGCAGAGCTTTATTATCTTTCCTGTCGGAGAAATGTTCTCGTTAAGCATAATTTATGAGGTGTTTATCGAGTGGACGCCACTGCTGTTCATGGGTGGACTTCTTCTCGCTTTGCCTCTAATGATTGCTTTGCTGTTAGTCAATGCAGGATTAGGTATGGTGACGAGATCAGCGCCTGCGTTGAACGTTATTTCCGTTGGTTTTCCGGCAGTCATGTTTGCCGGCTTTCTAATTCTCATCTTAGCTTTGCCAGGAATAATTTTACGAATCGATAGTATTTGGAGCGATGGTTTTACTACCTTAGCCAGTTTTTTTGAGGGGCTATAATGGCTGAAGACGACAGCAAAACTGAGGAACCCACCCAGAAAAAATTAGAAAAAACTAGAGAGGAGGGGCAATTTGCTCGTTCTCAAGACTTATCCGTTGCTCTTCTGACTATTGGCGTTGCTCTGGTGGTGTATTTCTATGGGGGTCAGATCGGTCAGAATATCATCGGAATTTTGCAAGAGGCATTTCTATTCGATGAGAGAGTTGTGCGTGACACTGCACTTGTACCGTCGATGTTAGGTACGCTATTTTTACGCGGCCTAGGGTCAATCCTACCAATTTTTGCGGTGACCGTATTTCTCGCCTTCGGTGCCGCGTTTCTCGTAGGAGGCATTGGCTTCTCTATGAAGGGATTTTACCCGAAAGCCTCGAAGCTGAATCCTCTTAAGGGATTAAGTCGAATGTTCGGTCTGAAAGGGTTGGTTGAGCTGGTCAAGGGCTTATTAAAACTGATTTTAATTGGCAGCATGGTGCTCTTTGTTGTCGTTATGTACTTCGAAGACATTTTTTCGTTGACTAGGATGAATCCGTTAATCGCAACATCAAGAGGTTTGGACATACTAGGTTTCGGAATTCTACTAGTGTCCTTGTCTCTTTTAGTGATCGCGGCGATAGATGTGCCCTATCAAATGATCTCGTTTAAGAATCAATTAAAGATGTCTATTCAAGAAATAAAAGATGAGTACAAGGACTCGGAGGGCAGGCCTGAAGTTAAACAGAGAATAAGACAAAAACAGCGCGAAATCGCCATGGCATCGACGCTAGACGCGATTAGCAAGGCGGATGTAATCATCACCAACCCAACACATTTTGCAGTTGCCCTTTCGTATGCAGTTGGGACAGACGAAGCGCCTAAGGTCGTTGCGAAAGGTGCTGATTTTATGGCGCAAAAAATTAGAGAGAAAGGTCAAGAGTCTGGAATTATGTTTTTTGAACAGCCGCAGTTAGCGAGAGCGTTATTCTTTACGACTGAAATCAATCATGACATTCCTCGAGCGCTTTTTGAGGCTGTGGCAGAGGTTATTGCTTATGTCTTTAAAATGAACTCATTTGAGAAGCACGGGCAACGGATTAAAAAACCTGTACTTAGTATTCCACCCGAAATGAGTTTTGACGAGACAGGCCGAAAATCGTGATTATAGGAGATCGATGCGATGCAAGAAAATGATCTGAAGGTAGTCGCAATTCAAACCCTTGCTGATTCGAACGACGCAGATTCAGTAGAGACCTTGCGGTGGAAATCGGATGTTAACTTTTTCTGTCTACAACACGAGCGTATGATGGCGCAAATACTTGTGGGGACGAAGTCAGATAAGCCTTTTTGCGTGCTAGATTCAAGTGGAGTGGCATACCGAGATTTTTATAAAGAAATACTTATTAGTGAACTTAAAGACGATGAAAATATCCGTCTGCTTTTTTTTGATCCGAAATTTGGTGATGATTTAGTCAAACTTATTAATAAGGAACTAGAGGAGCTTCCTCTTTCGCAGGTAGGGGAAAGAGAGACTGACCAGATTCGAAGAATTCTAGTTATTGACAACGAGAGTTATACCTCAGATCTCGAGTGGGCTCTGATTGATTCGCTGACAAATGAATTGAGAGCTTCTAATATTGGTGTATTAGTGGCAGCGCCCGCCGAGTCGGTTCTGCGTGCTGAATTGCTCGAGAAAGCTGCTAACTTTGATGTGTTCAATTTGAGAAAACTCTCGGGGGAAGAGGTTGAAAACTTGGTTGGGCAAGCTGTGGAGGCCCCTGAAAAAGCCGTCATGTTAGCTATGCTAGATCAAAAAGAGGACGATTCGGTTGGATCAATACCAGGAGTCGATGAGGTATCCGCTGGGGAAAAGGAAAATGAAGTTGAAGTTGAATTTAAGGTCAAGTCAAATATGTGGCAACGACTGCGCGGTCTAATTAAGCGGAGTTAGGAAGCGCTCGCTGCGGAAAAAGTAGAGGTTATTTCCGTCGAGTGAGAACACCACTGATCTTGAACGCCCGACTATTTCTTCGCGCGGAACGAAGCTGTAAGCTCGGCTGTCGGCACTATTGTCGCGATTGTCACCGAGCACGAAATACTGGTCTTCGGGTACCACCGCCGGTCCGTAGCTGCGGCGGCTGCGGCTTACATACCCGCTAGCGAGCTGCGCGCGATGGCTAAATTCGAGCAGCGCTTCGATGATAATCACCGAGCTTTCGTCGCGGGAAACCACTTCGTAGTTAACGGGTTCTCCGTTGATGACTAACGCGTTATTTTGCATCGCCACTGTGTCATGGGGAAGCCCGATGATACGCTTGATCAAGCGTTTACCGGCGCGCTTCGAATCGATAATCACGATATCT
>ERZ1046568.2326-NODE-2326-length-12549-cov-13.444053_pt1 | contig 12549 bp, 10 predicted proteins | sample MGYA00383092_ERZ1046568 | MGnify/ENA primary metagenome ERZ1046568 (study PRJEB29581, sample SAMEA5548362) | metagenome | biome: marine; feature: coastal; material: water | depth 1 m | study: Short-term variability in the microbial, nano- and picoplankton... | reverse complement strand
ATTGCGCGCGCATCATCCGGTTGAGCTTCGGATCGGGTGCGAGTGCTGCGAGAGCGTCCATCAACATAGGTCCTTGCGCACCAACCGTTGAGGCGCTGCCCACTTCCTCATGATCAGTGGCGACAAACAGTGACCATTCGGCATCATCTGCATCAATCAGCGCGCGCATACCAGCAAAGCAACTCAGCAAGTTGTCCAGCCGCGCCGATACGATGAAGTCGCCATCAATACCAATTTGGTTGGGTGGCTGGGTGTCATAAAGCGAGAGTTCGTAGTCCATGACTCTAGCGCCTTGCCATTGGGAGTCGGCAAGGGCCAACTCCTGAGCAAGCCATGTTTTTAAATCGTATTGCTGGTGCTCACCCAACATCACCAGAGGCACCACATCTTTCTGAGGATTAATACTGCGCTGACTGTTTGCTTCTCGGTCGAGATGGATCGCTAGGCTGGGGATCACCGCGACGGCTCTTCCTGTATCAAATAGCGTGGTTCTCAGCGCGTTGTCTGGAGTCAGCATGCTAAGGCGCCCTGCCATCCCCAAATCTCGATCAAACCAGGGATTCAACAACGCGCCACCATAAACATCTACGCCGAGTTGAATACAGCCATCTCGGCCCTTCACGGGGTTAGGCTTAACGGACAGATTAGGGCTATCCGTATGAGCTCCCACCAAGCGTAGCCCTGCCTCAACGCCACTGTGCCCTGCACGCACCGCCATTAAGGAGCTGCCTTGATGCACCACAAAATAGCCTTTCCCGGGGGTCATACGTACCGCATCAAATTGGTCCAGCTGCTCGAAGCCTGCCCGTTGCAACGTTTTTGCCATCACCTCAACCGCATGAAAAGGCGTGATGGATCCGCTCAAAAAAGTCATTAATTCGTCAATCTGTGTTGTCACTCAAAGTCCCTCAACTATCCCTATCCACAACATGAAGCCCAGTAAAAGTCGGTACACCACGAAGGGCATCAATCCTATTTTGCTCACCCAGTATATGAAGGCGCTTATCGTTGCATAGGCAAAGCATCCGGACACTAAAAAAGCGATCACATAATAAGCGCCTGCATGGGCTGACAGACTGATGTGATCGCTTGTCAGCATGACGAATACGGCGCCCGCAATCACCGGCACGCTGAGTAAAAAAGAGAAGCGGGCAGCGACGTTGGGATGGTAGCCCAGAAACAACGCTGCGGTGATCGTAATACCAGAGCGCGAGGTGCCAGGAATCAGCGCGAGGGTCTGGGCGCAACCAATGAGAAAAGCATCGCGAGCTCGTATGGCAGTATGCCGACGCTGGCCGCGACGAGAGACCCAATCGGCGCAGCCCAACAAAATACCGAACAATAAGGTCGTGGTGGTGATGACGACGACCGTCCGCGCCTCGCCCGCAATCAGTTCCTTAAGCAGAAACCCTGCCAGTAAGACCGGTAACGTGGCAATGATGAGAGTCCAACATTCTGATCGATCGAGCCCACTGCCGGGCATGAGGGCACTTGCCAAGCCAAAAAGGGTCTGTCGAAAATAAAACACGACCGCGCACAAAGTACCGGCGTGGACGCTAATGTCGAAGGCCAAACCTTGATCAGGCCACCCCAAGAATTCGGAAGGCAATAATAAATGCGCCGAGCTGGACACCGGCAAGAACTCTGTCACGCCCTGAATCAGCGCCAAAATGACAATCTGCAGCCAGTCAATCATGGCGGCCCTGCTCCGACAATTTCTTCCAGCCAATATTTTGCTGCACGTATTGAGGCGACAGCGAATGAGCAGGCTGCAGCGCTAACGCCAGTGAACCGGTTGATAAGCGCTCCGCCATTACCGCCGCATTAGGCGTGATGTCGGGATATACGGTACTCAGGTGCTGCAGCTGCTGGGGAAAACGCTCAGTATGTGCAAGACCCGATCCTATGATGGTGACGGAAGATAGATTAGCCCGCAGCGTTAATGCCTCTGGCGGACAGATGAAGGCCGCGTCTTCTGTGTGAAAGTGATCCTCCCGCCACTGACCCCAGATGCCATAGAGCTGACCAATTTGAGCATCGATAGTCGACAGGACCCATTGGCCCTCCGATAGCAGGCCTAGCGCCGCCGCACTGTATACCTGAGCCGATAAAGAACAAAATCCGTGAATCGGAATGTCTCTGGCCCACGCCAAACCCTGAGCCACGCTGACCGCGACCCTGAGACCCGTGAAAGAGCCGGGGCCCACGCCGCAAGCAATAACGTCTACCGCTGAAGCGAGCGAACGCTCTGCAAGGATGTCGGTCAACATACCGAGAATATGGCGGTTGTGGGCTCTGGCGAGCCGCTCATGGCGAGCACGCAAATCTCCCTCACCACACAACGCAAGGGTGCAGGCATCAGTGGCAGTATCAAGCGCTAGAACACGCGACATGGATGACATGAGCTATAGTCCAACAGGAGAGAGGATGATCCCATAGAGAGACGAGTCTGTGAACGCCACACGAGCCTACAGCTTGGGTATTTTGGCCGGTGGTCAAGGCCGTCGCTGGCGTGGCCGCGACAAGGGTTTAATCGCGTTTAACGGCAAACCTCTGCTGGCAGGCGTCTGCGCTGCCACGCTCGCTACTGAGCGCTTAGTCTGCTGCCGGAACAACCCGCGGTTTTATCAGCACTATGCCGATCGAGTGCTGTGCGAAGTGGCGCCGGATTTAGGCCCCTGTGCCGGCATCACTGCATTACTCTATGCCGCAACGACACCGGATATCATCATTCTCCCGGTGGATTTAATCGGTGCACCACTCCAAGTCATCGAGACCTTGGAAACACAATGGCAACAAGACGATCTTGCGATCGTATTGACTGACTCAAGCGGCCGCCACTCCCCTTGCTTGCGTCTCAGCACCCAGCTACTCGATGACTGCGTTGCTTTCGTTGACAGCGGTGGCGTGAAGCTCAAGGCCTTATTAACGTCACTCAACGCACGGGCGATCTCGGTGCCTGATGAGTGGCTGGCCAATGCGAATACACCAGAGGCTCTGAGCATTTAAGAGGCCATCTGAACCGACTGCAGGGTAAAAAATAAGCCGTGAGCCAACACGACGCCCAGCGTCAGATTTCTGCGCATCACGCCATACCAGGAGGGCAACGACTCCGCACCCTGCTCGTACCATAGTAGCGCAAGATATCCCGTCATCAGCGCCAATGATGCCAACCATGCCTGCGCGGTCAAAACCGCTGCGACGGCAAATAAAACTAAGCCATTACTCACGAGCAGTCTCGCCCTGTGCGGCGCGTCAAAGGACTGCACGCGACCCCACAAGGTACCGGCTAAAAAACATAGAATACCGAGCGAGTAAATAATGAATCCTTGCACAGAGATCGCAGCTGGCCAATCTTCCAGCGACCACGCCGCCGCCAGGAACCCATAGAACGGCAGCAGACCCGCGTAACCCAAAGTGAGCATCACAGCGCGGTTATTCATAGATCATCTCCCAAAAAAAAACCCCGGCCAAAAGGCCGGGGCAACAATTCGCCATCTGGGGGAAGATGACTAAACCAGATAGTCATTTACCTAGTTGCAGAGATTTACGAGCCAGTTTTACAGGTGGATCACTCAAAACCCGAAAAGTTGATCGCAGACGCTAGGCCCTTCGGTATTGCTCCGCACCGGGCGTTGTCACGGATCGACCCGCCGCACCGAAAAAAAACGCGACGTCAGGTTGACGAGCAGGCAACGGTCGAGGACTGCACCAGTTCTTTATCCATAAGGAGCCAGGCTTGACCGTACAAGTGTCGGGTAGCGCCACCCCTAAACAGACACTGAAGTGCTCAAAACGTGGCCTGTTGACCGCAGGTGGAAGCGATGCTTCGTCGATTATTTTTATCGGTGCAGCCAGCTCAGAATCGGTTCCAACGGCGCGCAGGGCCCTGCCGTTATTGCCTTATAGCCAATCCGCCTGATGGCACACTCTCCTGATAAGAAATTAGTTTTAGCCACCCGCGTCGAGAGGGGGTACTTTATCAAGCGGAGCCATTTCCCGGGCTAGAGCACATTGAGCGCAGAACCGAGCGCCAGGTCAAGATAAGACCCGCTGACCATCTGGTCAGTTTGATAGGTCGGCGGCAGCGCTCGCGGCCCATTTCCTGTGTGACCCACCTCGAGTGGGTACGTTGTCGCATCACTGCGAAGAGGCGGAAAGAACATGCCTTTCGCAAACCGCGGCCTAAGCCGCCTTGCAACGGGAGAAGTGGTTAGATTATGAAAAGATTTAAGCGGAACCGGATTCAACGCGCCTTTGAAAAGGGATATCAACTTGGTCTTGCTGGACGTTCCCGAGAGAACTGCCCCTTTCTGACGGGTTTAGCCAGAATCCGATGGCTAGACGGCTGGCAAGAGGGTCGCAGCGACTGGCGAGAGGGGCTGTCAGACGCCATTACATGTTATAAATTGTCGGGGTTCTGACCGGCAAGCCGAGCGCACGGCCCGTAATGGGGGAAACTGCGAACGTTTAGGCCTTGAAATGGTCAGAAATGGCGCCATTTCTGAATCTGTCGACATAAAGGCCTAACTTGTGAACTATCAACTTCTCGCGAACCTCGAACATTGGCTCGGGCAACAAATTGTTGGCCAGCAAGACCTCATCCATAAGTTGCTGATCGCCCTACTGGCCGACGGCCACCTGCTGGTCGAGGGCGCGCCGGGCCTCGCCAAAACGCGGGCGATCAAGCAAATGGCAGAGGGTATTGAGGGCGATTTCCATCGCATTCAATTTACGCCCGACCTGTTACCCGGCGACATTACGGGTACGGATATTTTTCGACCCCAGACTGGGACATTTGAGTTCCAGCAAGGGCCCATCTTCAATAATTTAGTGCTGGCCGATGAAATCAACAGAGCGCCTGCAAAGGTTCAATCTGCGCTGCTAGAGGCCATGGCGGAACGACAAGTCAGTATTGGCAGCAAGACTTATCCCCTACCCCCGCTCTTTCTAGTAATGGCAACCCAAAATCCGATCGAACAAGAGGGCACCTACCCTCTCCCCGAGGCTCAGCTCGACCGTTTTCTGATGCACGTCAGAGTGTCCTACCCGGACCGAGATGCCGAGCAAGCTATTTTGCGGCTGGCACGAAGCGAGGCAAGTGGTGAACAATCCCAACCCGATCGCGCGGTCTCACAGGCGGACATTTTTGCCGCGCGCCAAGGCGCCCTAGAGGTCCATATGGCCCCGGCGGTCGAGGAGTACATCATCCAACTGGTCATCGCCACCCGCGATCCGAGTCTATACGACGCGGAACTCGCCGATTGGTTAGAGTATGGCGCCAGTCCGCGAGCCACCATTGCGCTTGATCGTTGTGCGCGGGCTAATGCGTGGATTGAAGGCAGAGACTATGTCAGTCCAGATGATGTTCAGAGGGTGGTCTTCGACTGTCTCAGACACCGGCTGATCGTCTCCTTTGAGGCAGAGGCTGCGGGCGTCACCAGTGATCAAATCATCGAACGGTTGATTGAGCGTATCCCCGTTGCCTGAGCGCCTCGTTCATCGCTCAATCGATGGTCCATCTGGTGCAGTCGTGTCATCAGACGCACTGATCGCCAATCGATTTTCGGCTCGGTTTGTCGATGTGACGGGCCAAACGCGCGCACTGGCCAATCTGGCGGGCATGAAACGGGCCCGCCAACGAGGCCGCGGCGTCGAGTTTGACGAAGTGCGAGCCTACGCCGCTGGCGACGATGTCCGCGCGATTGATTGGCGGGTCACCGCACGATCCGGTACTGCGCACACCAAACTGTTTCATGAAGATCGAGAGCAACCCATTCTGGTGGCCATCGATCAGCGCACACCGATGAAGTTTGGCTCAACTCAGTGCTTCAAGTCGGTCATGGCGGCGCACGTGGGTACCCTGGCATTATGGTCAGCACTTGGCGCTGGCGAGCGTGTTGGCGGCGTGGTGTTAGGCGATAACTCGCTGTCCGATACTCGACCCAAGCGGAGTCAGCATAGCGTGCTGCGGGTGATCGGTGATCTTGTTCGCGAAGGCGCGCCAAACGCTGCTGATAACGCACCGAGTAACGATCTCTCCCACTTACTCCAGCAACTGGAACGCATTGCCCGTCCGGGCACTCGAGTTTTTTTAATCAGCGACTTTCATGATTTGTTGGAAGCCGACAATTTCTCACCATTACGCCGGCTAGCGCGCCGCACACAACTGGTAGGGATCGCGGTTAACGACCGCTTAGAGGCAGAGCTGCCGCGCTCGGGGCACTACGCAGTCACCGATGGCAATCATCACTCCTCCCTAGATACTGGCGCCGACACTATCCGAGAGGCCTATGCCAACCAATATCGTTCAAATCAGGAGTTCACTGCGCGCCGGCTTCGCGAGCTGCGCATCCCGCTGCTGAAGATAAGCACCGGCGATGACCCGCTGAGGCGACTGCTAACGGTGTTCCCAGCACGATGAACCCCGATATGATGCTGGCACAACTGGCGCCTTTGCGAGCGCCTGAGTCGATCGGATGGTGGCCCTTGGCTCCGGGATGGTGGATTGTTCTCGCATCGGCGATCGTTGGCGTATTCTTGATTGGTCGATGGCTTCGACGACGCTACCGTCGCGCTCAGTACCGGCGAACCGCGCTCTCCCAACTGCGCCTTCTGAGAGCCGCTGAAGTCAGCACCACAGACATTAACCAATTATTGAAAGCAGCGGCATTGAGAGCGTTCCCAGCAGAACAGGTGGCAGCCCTTCATGGTCAGGACTGGCAAGATTTCCTGCTCAAGACCTGCAAGAACCTACCTACCGATGGGTTTGCAGATCTCGATTTGCTTTATGCGGCGCATCCACCAGCCGCTACCGAACCCCTGCTGCTCATGGCTGAGTATTGGGTCCGCCGTCATGAGGTGTCGGATGCTTGAGTGGATGTGGCCCTGGGTATTTGTGGTGGCACCGGTGCCCGTGCTGATTTTCTATTTCAGTCGCGGGGGTTCTCTCCAACCTGCGGCACTCAGAGCCCCTTTTGCCGCTCGTTGGCAATCCTTATCGGGCACTCGGCAACCCAGTCAGTCAGGACGATGGATTTGGTGGTTGATGTGGGCTGCTTGGATGCTGCTGATTGCAGCTATCGCTCGACCTCAATGGATTGGCGAACCCATTGAACTCCCTAATACGGGGCGCGACCTCATGTTGGGGCTTGACCTATCCGGCAGTATGCAAATTGAAGACATGCAGATCGGCAATCGATTGGTTCCTAGAATTACGGCAGTCAAATCGATTGCTGCCGACTTTACGCAACGCCGCCAAGGTGATCGCGTCGGGCTTATTTTGTTTGGCACACGTGCTTACCTGCAGGCACCGCTCACCTTCGATCTTGAAACGGTGACCCGCTTTATCGATGAGGCGCAACTCGGATTTGCCGGTGAGGACACAGCAATCGGTGATGCATTGGGACTCGCGATCAAACGGCTGCGCGATCGTCCCGCAACATCACGTATTTTCATACTGCTTACCGATGGCCAAGACACCGCCAGTACGGTCGACCCAATGGAAGCGGCTGCGCTAGCCGCTCAACTCGATGTAAAAATCTACACCATTGGTATTAGCCGCAACCTGGGCAGAACGACCAGAGGCCGAGTCGAAGTAGATGAAGCCATGCTAAATGCCGTCGCTGAAGCCACCGGAGGGCGCTACTTTAGAGCGACCTCACCGGCCGAGCTGGAGGCGATCTATGCGTTGCTCGATACCCTTGAGCCGGTGGAACAGGATGCCAGTACCTTCCGTCCAAAACGCGCCCTCAGTTGGGTGCCGTTGCTGGGCGCGTTGGGGCTCGCTTGCTGGCTCGCGCTGCTGCACAGTGGGTGGCTGAGTCGTCGCAGTGGCGGGCTAGCTCATGGTTGATGGGTTTCATTTATTGCGTCCAGAGTTGCTCTGGGGATTGCTGATCTGCCCCCTGCTGGCCGTTGCATTGTGGCATCGGCGCACACGACAGGGCGACTGGAGCCGGGCCATCGATCCAGAACTGCTCCCCTACCTGATGCCGGATCACAGCGGAAAAACCCGCCAGACGACGATCTGGATGCCCACCCTACTACTCAGCCTCATCGTACTCGCTGCGGCAGGCCCCAGCCTGCGGCAGGTGGAATTGCCGGTTATCAAGCGCGCAGACGCGCTGGTGTTGGTCTTGGATCTCAGCGCGTCGATGCTGGCGGCAGACGTTCAACCCAGTCGAATACAACGCGCTCGACAAAAGATACTCGATTTGCTGGATTTGAGAGCCGAAGGGATGACCGGCCTGGTAGTGTTTGCAGGTGACGCCCACGTGGTCACACCACTAACGGACGACACGCGCACGATTGCTAATTTGATGCCTGCACTGTCGCCAAACATTATGCCTTTGCCCGGCGCCAACGCGACCAGCGGGATCGAAGCAGCTGCCAATTTATTGATCACTGCGGGCGCGCAAGGCGGCCAAATCTTACTCATGACTGATGGCCTGCCCCGCTTTGATACAGTCCGCGCAAAAGACGCGCTAGAGCGCAGCGGTGCTGCTCTCGCCGTACTGGCAATTGGCACCAAAGCGGGCGCTCCTATCCCACTCCCCAATGGCGGATTCCTCAAAGATGACGCAGGCGAAATTGTGATCCCCACGCTTGACCGCCAGGCGATAGATCAAGTCGCCAGCGCTTTGAGCGCGCCAGTCGAACGGATTAGCTTAGACGAACGTGATATCGAATCGTTGACCAGACGAAACGTGCTAGCGGCCCAAGGTGAACTCGATCTAGCAAGACAAACCGATGCCTGGCTAGACCAAGGATTTTGGCTGGCTGCGCTCGTTGCCTTGCTGCTCCTTCCTGCATTCCGAAAAGGCGCTCTGGTTAGCGTTTTGCTGCTATCGATAATGCAACCAGAAACGGCCGAAGCGGCGGAGTGGGAGGACCTTTGGCTGACCCCTGATCAGCAAGGCGCCCAGCGCCTCGCTGACGGTGATTCAAGTGGCGCCGCGGAACGATTCGATCAGACTTCATGGCGTGGCATGGCGGAATTTGAGGCGGCCGCCTATGATCGAGCAGCCAATAGTTTTGCCTCGGAGCCATCTGCCGATGGACTTTTCAATCAAGGGAATGCGTTGGCGATGCAGGGAGATTTACAAGGCGCGATTAACGCCTACGAAAAGAGTTTATCTCTGCAGCCCAGTGCAGAAGATGCCATTGCCAACCGCGACTTTGTTCAATCACTGCTCGACCAACAAGAGGATCAGGACCAAGAACAACAAGAAGGAGAAGAACAAAGCCAACAAGACGAGGAATCTGAACAAAATGATGCGTCTGACTCAGATAGCGGGGGTGATGGCGAGTCGTCGGACCAACAAAACGACTCACAGCAAGCAGGCGACGGGCAAGAAGATGACGCGAGCGATCAGGGCGAACCTCAATCAGATTCCGAGCAACAACCCGGTGACCAAGCTCCGAATACCGCTGATGCAGATCAGCAGGCCGCCGACCAACTTGAGGCGGCCACACAGGAACAAATGGCTAAATTCGATGAGGCGCTAGAGGAGCAGCAAGCGCTGGAACAGTGGTTGCGTCGGGTGCCTGATGACCCCGGTGGACTGTTGCGACGCAAGTTCCGCTATCAAACCATGCAAAGACTCAGGGAGGGCGACACACCCGATGAATCGATTCGCTGGTAAAACGCAGCCACAACGCGTGTCGGTCTGGAGTCTCATAGCGACCACACTACTCTGGTCTGCTGCGGCGATGGCAGATCTCTCAGCGACCGCGGATCGACGTGACATTGCTTTGGGAGAAACACTGCGACTCACCCTACTCGGTGATGCAGGCGAACAGCCCAGTGAAATTGACCTCACGCCGCTGAATCGCGATTGGGAAATACTCTCGCGCTCTAGCGCAACCAATGCACGTTTTATCAACGGTCGTAACAATGTCACACGAACACTAGAACTGGAACTCGCCCCGCTGCGCGAAGGCACGCTCGCTATCCCCTCTTTGATGACGGGGGGTCGCCGTACGACACCGATATCGATTCTGGTCAATCCTGAGCCACTGGTCGCCCCTGGCGATGCCACCGTGTTGTTTGAATCCAGCATTGACCAGCCCAGCTTATACGTCCAAGCGGAGCTCATGCTCACCATAACCCTGCAACAAGCCATTAATTTAGAGAGCCCAGAAATTTCAGCGCTTGATATTGCGGACGCCGTAGTGGAACCGCTAGAACGGCAATCTTTCCAGCGACGCGTCGGTAACCGGACGTGGTTAGTCACCGAATTGCGCTATGCAATCTATCCACAAAAAAGTGGCACGTTATCGATTCCTGCCGTCGAATTTGCAGCGCGCGAAGTTCAAGCTGGGCGCACATTATTAGGCTCGCGCCTTGGAAGACGCATCCGCTTATCGTCCGAACCGCTGGAGGTTACCGTTAAAAGTGTGCCCGCTGCGTTTCCTGGCGATGTTTGGCTTCCAGCTAGAACACTGAGTTTGACAGAAGATTGGTCAATTGATCCCAACGCTTTGTCGGTAGGAGATTCCACAACGCGCACGCTCACACTGATCGCAGAGGGCCTTCAAGGGAGCCAGTTGCCGCCGCTAAGCAGCGTGCAAGGCGCCCTCAACATTCCTGAGCTCCGTTTCTATCCCGATCAAGAATCGATTGATCAAAGTGAAATCGCTCAAGGGCTTCAGGGAACCCGGACCCAAAGCGAAGCGCTGGTTGCTAGAGCGGATGGCAATTGGACATTACCCGAAATTCGTATCCCCTGGTGGAACACACAAACCGATCAACTGGAGTATGCAGTGCTCGAGGCGAGAAATATTGCCGTCCAAACCGCTGATGTGCTCGATGATGAAACCGCATCCGGCACCCCTTCCGACGCGACCTTGCCTATGGCAACCCTGCCCCTGTGGATAGGGCTCATCGGAGTGTCAGGCTGGCTTATCGCTATCGGCCTAGCGATCGCACTGTGGCGACTGCGTCGAAAGTCCATGCGCACAGACACTCCACAGGGTGGTCTCGCCGCTCTGCGAGGCGGCGACATGCGTCAGGCGTTGGTCGAGGTGAGGCGCGCCCTAACGCAGCAAGACGCGTCGGGCGTGCGAACCGCATTACAACACTGGGCAGCGTGCCATCATGGGCGAGCGTTTTCCTCACTCAGCGACATTGCCAGAGCCAGCAGCCCCTCATTGGCCGCAATACTGAGTGAACTTGATCGTTCGATCTATGGGGCCACTGACACTGAGTGGCGTCAGCTTGGACTGATAGACGCACTCCGCGAGGAGCCGGCGCCGGAGGGCATTGGCGAGGCGCACGATGACGCTATGGCGTTATACCCCTCGCGATAAACCATCGTGCTCGGCCTGCGTTGACTGATCAGCTTGCCAGCAATGCTGCATCAGCATGACAAGCCGACCGTGCCAACAGCTGTGCTTACCGCAGCACCTTTGTCCCCGGTGCTCGACCCGCACCCTCCAGTGTCTGAGTCGGGGGGAAGGCGGATCAATCGTATTCATACGCCGCTCTACAAGGTCACCCAGACGCTACGGAGCGTCACTCAACGAACGACTGACCACCTCAAAAATGTCTTTGGGTAAGGGGTCGATCGCAGCGATTTCCTCGAGTACTGCCCGCATCAGATCTTGGCCGGCGGCATACCGACGCCAGCGCGTTAATGGCGCGAGCATGCGCGCGGCAATTTGTGGATTACTGGCCTGAATTTTTAAGATGACGTCACCCAGCAAGCGATATCCTGCGCCGTCCGCCCGATGAAACGCAATGGGGTTTGCCCCGGCAAAAGCGCTCACCAGCGCCCGCAATTTATTGGGATTTCGCCAGTCAAACGCGTCATGCTCCATTAACAATCTGACGCTCTCGACGCAGTCCTCTGCGGGACGGGTTGCTTGAATGGTGAACCATTGATTCACGACAAGCGCCTCGTGCTGCCAGCGCTCATAAAACGCCGCGAGCACCTGCTCACGCGCTACTGGTGTCTCGTATTGAACCAGCCATCGCAATGTTGCCAATCGGTCTGTCAGATTATCGGCTTGCTCGTGTAAAGCGCGAATCGCCGCGAGGTCACCCTCGCCCGCTGCCAGTAAAAAGTCCTGCGCCACATGTTGCAGAGCACGAACACCGATATCACCCGCGCTGGCACGATAGGCGCCTTGCAGACGGTATTGCGAGGAGACCTGCTGCCAGTGATCAACTAGTCGACTACCCAACAGCGCCTTCATTTTCTGTCGGCGAGCATGGTTAGCGGCTACGTCAACCAAACCCTTTTGTGCCGCTCGATCAGCCAAGTACTCCTCACTCGGCAACGTCACGGTCAATGCCTTCATCGCAGGATCCATTGCGCCGGTTAACACACGCTCACAAGCCTGAGCTAATTCCAAGTTGATCTCCTCGTGCGTCTCGCTAGGCATGGTCCCTAGCGATTCCATCGAGCGAGCCAGTAAATGTTGCGCGGCATCCCACGCTACGAATGCATCGTCATCGCATCCCATCAACATCAGCAAATCTGCATCAGACTGTTCTGTGGTGATTCGGATGGGCGCCGAAAATCCTCGAAGCAATGAAGGCAC
>ERZ1046568.2323-NODE-2323-length-12552-cov-5.634712_pt1 | contig 12552 bp, 11 predicted proteins | sample MGYA00383092_ERZ1046568 | MGnify/ENA primary metagenome ERZ1046568 (study PRJEB29581, sample SAMEA5548362) | metagenome | biome: marine; feature: coastal; material: water | depth 1 m | study: Short-term variability in the microbial, nano- and picoplankton... | reverse complement strand
CTAAAGAAATTTCGTCACCTGTATACAAACGTTCACTATACAAACGTTGAATTTGTTCTATGCATCCTTCATGAATTCCTTTCGTTTTCATAATTTTATACAATAAAGAAATGTATAAAGGAATCACAGGAATTGCAGAACTGGCTTGCGTTACTAATGCCTTATTTACAGAAACATATGCATTTCCACCAATTGATTTTAAATCTTCAGAAATCGTAAAAGCGGTCGCTTCTAAATGATCTTTAGCAGCACCAATGGTTCCATTTCTATAAACTGGCTTTGTGACTTCAGGGCCAATATAAGAATAAGCAATAGTTGAAGCTCCCTCAGCCAATACGTTTTCAGCTTTTAAAGCATCCATCCACATTTTCCAATCTTCACCACCCATTACAGTTACGGTATTTTCAACATCTTCTCCTTCTGCAGGATTGATCGAGATTTCAGATACAGTACCTGTATGAAAATCAACTGTTTTATTAGAAAAAATACCACCAATCGGTTTTAAAACCGATTTAAACCTTTTTCCTGAAGCCGGATGTGTTCTTACTGGCGAAGCCAAACTGTATATTACTAAATCTATTTTACCTAAGTCCTCTTTGATTAAGTGAACAACTTGTTCTTTTATTTCGTTTGAAAATGCATCTCCATTGATACTTTTTGCATACAATCCAGCGGCATTTGCATGTTTTTCAAAAGCTGCTGTATTGTAAAAACCTGGGGAACCTGGCCTTCCTTCTGTTCCTGGTTTGTCAAAGAAAACACCGATAGTTGCTGCATCTGATCCGAAAGCACTTGTAATTCTGGAAGCCAATCCAAATCCTGTAGAGGCTCCTATTACTAATACTTTTTTAGCCCCTTCAATTTTTTCTTTTGACTTTACATATTCTATTTGATTGATCACATTTTTCTCACATCCCTTTGGGTGTGACGTTAAACATATAAATCCTCTTGTTCTTGGTTCTATAATCATTGTGTTTGTTTTAATTCTCTAAAAATGAATTTACATTATTTTCTATTCTATTCAATACATTTTCTGTATTGGCTTTTAGAAATTTTTCTCCTGTAATTTGCTCGTATAATTCTACATACCTATTCGAAATTTCTATAATTTTTTCGTCAGACATTTCTGGAACCTCTTGTCCTTCTTTCCCTTGAAAACCGTTTTCAATTAACCATTGTCTGACAAACTCTTTGGATAATTGCTTTTGAGTTTCACCCGTATCTTGTCTTTTTTGATATCCATCTGCATAAAAGTAACGAGAAGAATCTGGTGTGTGAATTTCATCTATCAAAACAATTTTACCTTCTTTTGTTTTCCCAAATTCATATTTAGTATCTACCAAAATCAATCCTCTTTTTGCAGCAATTTCTGTTCCTCTTTGAAACAAAGTCCTAGTATATTTTTCTAATACAATATAATCTTCTTCAGAAACAATTCCCTTTGCTAAAATGTCTTCTCGAGAAATATCTTCATCATGTTCTCCATTGTCTGCTTTGGTTGAGGGTGTAATGATTGGGGTAGGAAACTTATCATTCTCTTTGAGTCCTTCAACCATTGCTACTCCACACAACATTCTTTTACCTAGTTTGTATTCTCTTGCTGCATGACCAGAAAGATAACCACGAATAACCATTTCAACTTTAAAAGGCTCACATAGATGACCTACAGCTACATTTTCATCTGGATTTGAAATTAACCAGTTGGGTACAATATCTGAGGTATCATTCATCATTTTTGTTGCAATCTGATTCAAAATTTGACCTTTAAACGGAATTTGACGCGGTAAAATAACATCAAAGGCAGACAATCTGTCTGAGGCAATCATGACTAAAAGTTCGTCATTAATAGTATAGACCTCTCTGACCTTACCTTTATAAACAGACTTTTGATTAGGGAAATTAAAATTAGTTTCGTTAATTGTTTGTATCATTCGTTGAAATATTATGAGCGCAAAAATAAACTTTCCAATTTTATTTCTTTTTGTTTTTTAACATTTTTATTCGCTTTTCATATTTTCTGAAGCAATCGCAAGTTTTATTCAAATAATCGATTTCAATTTCTAAATTTCAACCAATAGACATATGGGTTTCATAAGAAAACTACAATGTATAAATCGAATTACTCTGAGCATCGATAGCAATTCCATTTTTACTTGAATACTATTCTGCTTCTATACTTTTATAAGCAGTGATAATTTTCTTTACCAATCGGTGTCTTACCACATCTTTATCATCTAGATAAACATGTGCAATTCCATCAATATCTTTTAAAGCTAACAAAGACTCTTTGAGACCTGAAACTTGTTTTCTTGGCAAATCAATTTGACCGGGATCTCCAGTAATAATAAATTTTGCACTTTTCCCCATTCTTGTTAAAAACATCTTCATTTGATTGTGGGTTGTGTTTTGAGCTTCATCTAAAATTACAAAAGCATTGTCTAGTGTTCTACCTCTCATAAAAGCAAGAGGTGCTATTTGAATGACTCCCTTTTCTAAATGTGATTGTAATCTTTCATGCGGAATCATATCTCTCAAAGCGTCATATAAGGGTTGCATATAAGGATCTAACTTTTCTTTTAAATCTCCTGGAAGAAATCCTAAATTCTCTCCAGATTCTACTGCTGGTCTGGTTAATATTATTCTTCGTACTTCTTTTTCTTTCAATGCTTTTACTGCTAAAGCAACAGCCGTGTATGTTTTTCCGGTTCCTGCTGGACCTACTGCAAAAAGCATATCATTCTTGCCCATTAGCGTTACCATTTTTCGTTGGTTTTCTGTTTGGGGCTTAATCAATCTACCACTAACTCCATGAACCAATACCTCTTTTGCCTTTTTAGCTGAAATTGTTTTTTCTTCTTGACCGTTAGACGTTAGAATACGTTCTACACTATTTTCATCTAATTTATTATATCTATTATAATATTTTATGAGCCGTTCTGTTCGTATTTCAAATTCATCTAAGATTTCTGATTCTCCATAAATTTTAAGTTTAGATCCGCGAGCAACAATTTTAATTTTTGGAAAATATCTTTTTAATTGATCAATAGTACTATTATTTGCTCCAAAAAAATCTTTAGGACTGATTTCTGTAAGCTCTATAATGCGTTCGTTCAAATGTTTCTTTTTTATTAATTAATTCCTATTTATATTTCAACTAAAAATAGCGAATAAATTTTCTAAAATGATTAGATTTGCGTCAAATAGTTAAGAACTTTTACACATTTAATTAACAGAAAAAATCAATGTCTCTAATTACATTAACAACCGATTTTGGCTCAAAAGATCACTTTGTTGGGGCTGTTAAAGGGGCTATTTTGTCTGAACTCTCTGATGTAAAAATAGTAGATATTACTCATGAAATAGCTCCGTTTAACATTACTGAAACGGCCTACATTTTAACCAATTCTTATAAAAGCTTTCCTGATAAAACAATCCATATTGTTGGTGTAGACTCAGAATTAAGTGCAAGCAATAAGCATATTGCATTAGAATTAGACAATCACTATTTTGTATGCCCAGACAATGGAATTATCTCAATGATTGCGTCTGAAATTAAGCCTACAAAAATTGTTGAAATCAACATTCATGATAGAATAGAAAGTAGTTTTCCGGTTTTGGATGTTTTTGTACAAGTAGCATGTTTTATTGCTAGAGGAGGAAACTTAACTGTTATTGGCAAAGAAATTAAAACATTTAAAAAAATGATTGAAATTCAGCCAAAAGTAAATCAAGCTCAAAACCAAATTATTGGAGGTGTCATTTATATTGATAATTATGGAAACGTAATTAGCAATATTAGTCAGAAAATGTTTCAAGAAGTTGGTAAAGGGCGACGTTTTAAAGCGACTGCAAGACGTTATTCTTTCAACAAGATTTTTACAAAATATAATGAAATTGCACTTGAAAGTGATCATGATAATATGCAATATGATGGTAGTAAATTGGCAATTTTTAATGCAGCTGGTTTTTTAGAAATTGCAATTTACAGAAGTAATTTAGATACTGTTGGCGGCGCATCTACCTTATTAGGTTTAAGGTATAGAGATCCTATTACTATTGATTTTATGAACGATTCTCAACCAGAATTTACTCCATTAACTCAATAAATATGTTTGTTAGAATTGTAAAAGTGAGTTTTCACACAAAACATATTGAAGCTTTTTTAGCAATGTTTGAAGAAAAAAAAACAATTATAAGAGCTTCTGAAGGTTGTCTTCTGTTAGAATTGTATCAAGATAAAACAAACTCAGAAATATTTTTCACCTATTCGTATTGGCAAGATGAAAAAAATTTAGAAAATTACAGAAATTCTCAATTATTTAAAGATGTTTGGGATCAAACTAAAACCTATTTTAATGATAAACCTTTGGCTTGGAGTTTAGATAAAAGAGCATGTCTTTAGTGTTGTGAAAAATAAAATTTACCTATTTATACTTAAAAGCTATTGAGACTTTTAAGTACAAAAATAATAGTGCTTCAATTGCGTTATTAAAGAAACACAATTTTGTTTTTGAACCAGAAAAAAGAGGGTCGTTTTGAAGACCATAGAATTGATAAAATTACACAGGTTAGTTGAATGTCTAAACACTGCCCAATCCTATAAATAAGAAAATATGTTTCCAATTTTAAAAAAAGAATTTAACTCATTTTTTGCAGGTCCTATAGCCTATTTAGTTATTGGACTTTTCTTGCTAATGAATGGTTTGTATTTATGGGTATTTAAAGATGATTTTAATATATTAAATGCTGGTTTTTCAGATTTAAGTCCTTTTTTTTATATGGCCCCTTGGCTATTTTTATTCTTGATTCCTGCAATTACCATGAAAAGTTTTGCAAATGAATTTAGTAGTGGAACCATAGAGATCTTAAAAACGAACCCGATTTCAGATTGGCAAATTGTACTGGGCAAGTTTTCTGCCTCTCTCCTTCTTGTAGTAGTTGCATTAGTTCCTACTTTGACCTATGTATTTAGCATTAATGAATTAGGAGATCCTGTTGGAAATCTCGATTTTGGCAGTACAATTGGCTCTTATGTTGGTCTATTGCTTTTAGCAACAACCTATACTGCAATTGGTTTATTTACATCTACACTTTCTGAAAATCAGATTGTAGCCTTTATTTTAGGAGTTTTCATAACCTTTTTTTTATTTTATGGTTTCGATGCTATTTCTAACTCTGTTGGAAATAATTTATCAATAAAAAAAATGGGAATAAATGAACATTTTAAGAGTATTTCTAGAGGAGTGATTGATACCCGAGATATTCTCTACTTTTTAAGCGTAACCATATTCTTTTTATACATCACAAAAACACGCTTATAAAATGAATAAAAAAATAAAAAATATCGCTTTTTTAGCACTTGGCTTACTCATTTTAAATTTTGTAAACCAATCATTTTATAAACGTTTCGATTTAACTGCAGACAAACGTTATACACTCTCTAAAACAACTAAAAATATTGTTTCTAAAATTGATAAAAATCTCTCAATAACAATTTATTTAGAGGGTGATTTTCCATCAGAATTTATTAGATTACAGGCAGAAACACGTCAATATTTAGAGGAATTATCCGCAGAAAATTCGAAGATTAAAATTGGGTTTCAAAACCCTGATAATCAACGTGAAAAATTAATTAAAAAAGGAATGATCCCGAGTAAATTAACTGTTGAGGAAAACGGAAAACTCTCTGAAGCAATTATTTTTCCTTGGGCAGAAATTTCTTACGAAAAAAAATCTCAAATTATCTCTCTTTTACCATCTGCGATCGTTGCATCTCAAGAGGAACAATTACAAAAAGCTATTGAAAATTTAGAATATAGTTTTTCAAATGCACTGAACACTATCCTCCTTCGAAAACAAAAAAGTGTTGGAGTAATCACTGGAAATGGCGAATTGCAAGACATGTATCAATATAGCTTTTTAAGTGAAGTTGCCAAGAAATACAGATTGGCAAAATTTACGTTAGATTCTGTAGCTTCAAACCCACAGCAAACTTTAGAGGATTTGACCTCTTTAGACCTAGCAATTATTGCGAAACCTACTCAAAAATTTACGGAACATGAAAAATTTACCATAGATCAGTTTATTGCCAATGATGGAAAAACATTGTGGATGATAGACAATGTGCAAGCCGATCAAGATAGTTTATTTACCAATGGTAAAATGTTAGCCTATCCTAGAGATTTAAATCTTACAGATCTACTATTTGCTTATGGTGTTCGAATAAATACTACTTTAATTAAAGATTTATATGCTGCTAAAATTTCGTTAGCAACAGGTAAAATTGGCAATCAAACACAATTTCAAAATTTAGAATGGTTTTTTCATCCTTTAGTAAGTGGAAACCCAAATCATGCCATCACAAAAAATATTGCTCCTATTCGTTTACAATTTGCAAACCCAATAGATACCTTGAAAAATAATATTAAAAAAACACCTTTATTAAGGAGTTCTTTATTAACACAAAAAATAGGTACTCCTGGTTTTATTGAGCTTCAATCTATTGCTGATGAAATTGTAGAAACTGATTATAATAACGGCAATCAGCTATTTGCTGTTTTACTGGAAGGTGCTTTTAATTCTGCATATAAAAACCGTATACAACCTTTTAAAACTCCTCTCTACAAAGAAAATTCAAACAATAATAAAATGGTGGTGATTTCTGATGGTGATATTGGAAAAAATCAAATTTTAAAAGATGATACTTCAAAAATTCAACCTTTAGACTTGAACAGAGATAAATGGACCTATCAACAATTTGGAAATAAAGATTTTCTTTTAAATGTAGTTGATTACTTATTAGACGATGTTGGCTTAATAGAGTTAAGAAATAAAACGTTAAAAATAAATATTTTAGACAAACAAAAAGCGTTTAAAGAGCGACTGTATTGGCAGTTTATTAATGTCATTTTTCCGTTAATTTTTTTACTTTTTTTTGGAATTCTTTTCTCCTTTTTAAGAAAAAGGAAATACGCAAGCTAGTTTTAGTTGCTTTCTCTATCGTAGAGTAAAAAGAAAAATAGCTTGTAAAACTAAAACACCTACTCAAAAGTTAAAAAAACTTTAAAATTAAATTTCTAGTAAATTATCGTGTATAAAGACATACCCTAAAGTTTCTTGTATTTTTTTAGAACTTATAATTTTCCATTCATAAACTTCATTCTCTTCAAATTCTGGGAGTTCACAATCAGCACTTAATTTTGCTATTGTATAAAACTCTCTTCTGGTAGGATGGTGATTAGAACAAGCATTAAATGTTTGAGACCAACAATTTTGATTGATAATTTCATGAATAATCTCTATACAATCTTCTTTATGAATCATATTCACAAATCCTTTCGGTTGTGGAATTTTTCGTCCATTATTAAACCAATTGGAAGGATGTCTTTCATCACCAAATAAACCTGCAAAGCGAAGTATTGTAGTTTCAAAAAAAGTATTCTCTCTAAATAGGTTCTCAATTGCTGACAATGGAGTATTTAAAATTTCATCATCTTCAGTCATTACTTTATTTGCCCTAGCATAAACGGAAGTAGAACTGATAAAAATTACTTTTTGAATAATAGAGTTTTCAATCTGAGTAATCAAATGTTCAAAACCATCAATATCTTTGGAAGTAATTGCTATGATTAATATATCTGTATGTAAAAAATCGTCAAATTCTTCAAAAGAAGTTATGTCAACAATAAACGGTTCAATATTATTGTCTTCTAAAAGAGCTAATTTTTCTTCTTTTGTAGTGGAACCTTTTAAAGAATATCCATCATCTAACAAAGAAATTGCCAGTGGTTTTCCTAACCAACCACACCCTAAAATACTAACATTTCTCATCGCAACAGTTTTCCTCTTTTACCATTTTACAAGAAATCACTGCTAACAAAGCACCTAAAATTGGAGCGATAATATACATCCATAGATGCTGTAAATTTCCCGAAACAAATGCCGGAGCAATAGAGCGTACAGGATTCATTGAAGCATTTGTAATAGGACCTGCAAACATGGCTTCTAATAGCACTACAGCTCCGATAGCAATTCCTGCAACTGCGCCAATTTCTTTGCTTCCTGTAGAAACATTTATGATAACCACCATTAAGAAAAAAGTTAATAAAAACTCTAATACAAAAGCGCGCCAAACATCTACTGTGGGAATAGTTGCTCCAAGAATTTCACTTGAAGGAAACAGAAACCAGAGAATCAAACTTGCTGAAAATGCTCCTAAAATTTGAGCTAAGATATACTTTGGAACCTCTCTCCAAGAAAATTTTTTTGCATGTGCAAAAGCAATAGAAACTGCAGGATTAAAATGCGCTCCTGAGGTTTCACCGAAAGCATAGATCATTGCCATGACAATCAATCCCCAAGTCATTGCAATTCCTACATGCGTGACATCGCCACCGGTAACTTCATTAATTGTCATCGCGCCTGTTCCGCAGAAAATCATTGCAAATGTTCCAATAAATTCAGATATATATTTCTTCATAAGTCTATAAAATGAGTACAAAGATACAAACCCTTACTTTAAGTTTTTGTTAACGTTTCTCGTTTTTTGAAATCGTAATTTTGAAACCATAGATTAAAATATTCCAAGATTATGAAAAAATATATATTTTTATTATTTATCATCGACTTTACATTTTCAGCAACTGCTCAAATTAAAACACCAGCACCAAGTACTTTTCAAAAAGTTGAACAAATAGTAGGTTTAACTGATATTACATTAGAATACTCTAGACCTGGAGTAAAAGGAAGAAAAATTTTTGGTGGTTTAGAAGACTTTGGAAAAGTCTGGAGAACTGGAGCAAATTTAAATACAAAACTTACCTTTTCTACAAATTTTATGGTAAATGGTAAAAAAATTAAAAAGGGAACCTATGCCCTTTTCACAATTCCAAATATTGATTCTTGGGAAATCATTCTGTATTCTGATGCTTCAAATTGGGGAACTCCAAAAAAATGGGACGACACAAAAGTAGCTGTAAAAGTGCGAGTTGTTCCTCAAAAATTACCAATGCTAATTGAAACATTTACCATTACATTCGATAAGGTCACAAATAGTTCTGCTGTTTTAGGCATCACGTGGGAAAACACATACGTAGGTTTAAAATTTGAAACTCCAACTGACACAATGGTTTCATCTAATATTGAAAAAGTAATGAAAGGGCCAAGTGCTAAAGACATGTATAGTGCTGCTGTGTATTATTTACAAACTGGCAATGACATTAAGCAAGCACAAACTTGGATTGACAAAGCAGTCAAGATGACTTCTAATGCACCCAAATTTTGGTATTTACGTCAGCAATCGTTAATCCATGCGAAAGCAGGAAATAAAAAAGGAGCAATTTCCGCAGCAAAAGAATCTTTAAAATATGCTGAAAAAGCAGGAAATACCGGGTATATAAAAATGAACAAAGCATCCATAAAGGAATGGGAGTCTAAATAATTTGAGCTCCCCATTCAAAAAAACTCTCTGGCCTATTCCATTAATGTTTTTTTTGAACAACTAAGCATTTACTGCTAGTACTGAAGCCCGATAATTTCACGAACCTTGTCAAGGGTTTAAATCAACCTTTTTGAGAAATCAAAAGTCATAATAGTACTTTCTTTTTTGCTATTTCTCAAAAGAGTATTGAAATGCTCTATTTCAAAATTATAGCCAATAGTATTGTAGCTAAAATCGATTGTTTCTTCCTGTTTATCATTAAAAACTGTGACTGTTGTAGGTGCGTGAAATTGTGAGTTTATTTTAACAACAGCTTTGTCAAAAGTAAACAAAGCCAGTGTAGGTGATTTTTTTAATAACGAACTACTTAAAATCGCTTTGGCATTTTTATAGTTAAAAACAATGTTGCATTCTGAATCAGCTCCGTTTTCAAAAAAAGAAGCTTCTGAAGCAATAGAAACAGGAATTCCTAAAGTAGATAATGCTACAAAAATTGTATATATCCCGATGTCTAACAAACTACCACCACCCACTTCTTTTTTAAACAATCTGTTCTCTGTATTATAGGGTGCATAGAAACCAAAATCAGCTTCTAACCTTTTTAATTTTCCAAACTTATTATTTTTAACGATGTCTAAAACATACTTAAAATGAGGTAAAAAAAAGTCCACAGTGCCTCCATTAGCAATACATTATTCTCTCGGGCAGTAGCAATTATCTCTTCTACTTCTTGCAAATTCATAGCAAAGGGTTTTTCACATAAAACGGCTTTTTTATTTTGCATACAAAGCAAAGCATATTCTTTATGAAAACTATGAGGAGTAGCAATATAAACAGCATCAACTGCAGAATCTTTTGCTAATTTTTCATAGGACTTGTAGGTGTTTTCTACATTGAATTTTGCGGCAAACTTATCTGCTTTATATTGACTTCTAGAAGCAACTGCAACCAATTGTATATTTTCTACAATTGCTAAATCTGTGGCAAATTTATTGGCTATTTTACCCAAACCTATAATACCCCATTTAATCGTATTATTTTTCATTCAGTATTGTTTCATTAGTATTGAAAAACCCTAAAAACAAGAATAAAATGATTAAAGAAAGTACGTGAGTAATATTTAAAGAAACATCATTTAAAACATCATATGTAATTTTAAAAATTGATAAAAATGCAATAAGTAAAGTAATTTTACTTTGCTTATTTATCGAATTAAAAACAAATACCAATGAGAAAAACAAGACTAAAACACAACCTATAAAATTCAACCACAAATAACTAACTATCGGTTCTAAACCCTGCGATTCAAGATTATAAATTCCAAAATAATAAATTAAAAAAATTAGTATTTGCGTAATTACTGCAGATTTGAAAACCGAATTTCCATTTACTTTTTTGAAGAAAAACGCCAATAAAAATATTCCTAAAACATTTCCATAAAAAATAGATCCAATAATATTTACTAACTGAATTAAATTATCGAATAAATTGGCCACACAAGCTACAGAAATTGCAATAATACCCCAAGCTAATGTAAACCATTTAGAAGCTTTTACAAAATGCTCATCGTTTCTGTTTTCAGGTACATTTCTCTTGTACAGATCAATTGCGGTAGTACTTGCCAATGCATTTAATTCTGAGGCAGTTGAAGACATCGCTGCAGATAAAATTACAGCCAAAAGAAGTCCTATCAACCCCCTTGGAAGATTGTTTAATATAAAATGAATAAAAACATAGTCTTTGTCGTTAGATTCTATTTTTTTCATTGATTTTTCATCAACTTTTTTAAGAATCATTTTTGCTGCTTCTTTTAATTCTAAATCTCTGGCATTTAAAGATTGAATTTCATCTTTTTCTTCTAGCTGAAAACCATTTAAAAAAAGGAATCTTTTCCTATTTTCTATTTCAACGTGAGCTGCTTCTAATTCTTGAAATTCAGTAATGTATTCAGATTTTAAAACCTCTTCATTTGCACCTGGATTAAAATTGAGTGGTGATGCATTAAATTGATAAAAAACAAAAACCATCACACCAATTAATAAGATAAAAAATTGCATTGGTACTTTTAATAATCCATTAAAAATTAAACCTAGCTGACTTTCTCTAACTGATTTTCCTGACAAATAACGTTGAACTTGACTTTGATCCGTACCAAAATAAGAAAGCATTAAGAATGTTCCTCCTAAAATTCCTGTCCAAACAGTATACCTGTTGCTTAAATCGAAAGAAAAATCTAGAATTTGGATTTTATTACTTGCTCCTGCTATTTCAAGTGCATTTGTAAATGTAATATTTTCCGGAAGCTGACTCATTATCATAAAAAATGCAATTAACATTCCTAAAAAAATGATAATCATTTGTTGTTTTTGAGTAACATTTACAGCTTTTGTACCTCCAGAAACTGTATAAATTATCACTAGAAAACCAATGATAATATTTAGGGTTAACAGATCCCAATCCAATACTGCAGATAAAATAATTGCAGGAGCAAATATGGTAATTCCTGCAGCTAAACCTCTCTGAATTAGGAATAAAATTGCAGCCAAACTTCTTGTTTTTAAATCGAATCTTCTTTCTAAAAATTCATAGGCTGTATAAACGTTTAACTTATGATAAATAGGAATAAAAACTACGCAAATAATAATCATGGCTATGGGCAAACCAAAGTAAAATTGCACAAACCCCATCCCACTATGAAAAGCTTGCCCTGGTGTTGATAAAAAGGTAATTGCACTCGCTTGTGTTGCCATTACAGACAGGCCAATTGTCCACCATTTAGAGTCATTTCCTCCTTTAATATAATCTTTAACATTAGCGTTTTTTCTTGTAACATATGTTCCATAGGCAACAATAAAGAGAAGCGTCATGGATAAAACAATCCAGTCTACTACATGAAGTTTGCTTTCTATCTCCATGTATTAAAAAGTAAAATAATTTGTAATAAAGTAAAAAGCTATACAGTATATAACATTAACTATTAAGACGAATGAATATTCTTTTTTCCACGTGTATTTTTGTTGGTTCATCATTTATAATTTTTGTTATTTCTGTGAAAATGGAATAGTTTGTCTTTGTATACTAAAAGGTTCTATAATTGTTGATATTACTTTATC
>ERZ1046568.2319-NODE-2319-length-12563-cov-8.012072_pt1 | contig 12563 bp, 27 predicted proteins | sample MGYA00383092_ERZ1046568 | MGnify/ENA primary metagenome ERZ1046568 (study PRJEB29581, sample SAMEA5548362) | metagenome | biome: marine; feature: coastal; material: water | depth 1 m | study: Short-term variability in the microbial, nano- and picoplankton... | reverse complement strand
ATTTCAAGTTAGGAGTATTTAACGCTACCTCATTGATGGTTAGCTTTACGCACGTGGAAAACAGTCTGAAGATCATACTATTATTAGCTTCTATTATATATACATTTCAGAAAATATACGAAGGATATAAAAGAAAGAAAAGATATGAGAAAAATAAATAAAATAATAATACACTGTACAGCGACAGCAGAAGGTAAAGACTATAGCGTAGATACTATTAGAAAATGGCACTTAAAAAGAGGCTGGAGAGACATAGGCTATCATTTTTTAATACAAAGAGATGGTACGGTAGACGAGGGTAGACCGATTGAGCAGTCTGGTGCGCATACTAAAGGACATAACTGGGACAGTATAGGTATATCATACGTCGGTGGCGTAGAAGCTAAAAAGAAAGACGGTAAGTGGATTGCTAAAGACACACGTACAGACGAGCAAAAAGACGCCTTACTAGACTTAATTTGCCAACTACACGACACATACGGTGGTGTGGTTTATGGTCATCGAGATTTCTCTAGAAAATCTTGTCCCTGTTTCGACGCAAAAAAAGAATACGAAAACATAAGCAACCGTTTCTAATGGCTTATGAGTTTAGAATATTATCGCTGATTCCTAACGGTATGGTTCTAGGCTGGCAAGTATACTCGTATACAGAAGAGTATAACTTTAACGAAATAAATTTATATTTAATTATAATACAGCTACAGTTTCGCTGGGCAAATACATAGCTATGAAAAAAATACTACAATGGTTTGGTAACGGTTTAATTACGGAAATAGGTAAGGTTGTAGACAGTCTATTTACTAGCGACGAGGAACGTATAAAAGCTAAAAACGAAATATTTAAAGTACTTAAAGATCAGCAGCTAGAATTACAGCGTTTACAAAGCGAGGTTATAATAGCAGAAGCTAAAGGTAACTGGCTACAACGCAGCTGGAGACCGATACTTATGCTAGCATTTGGCTTTATAGTTATTTATGTAAAATTTATAGCACCGCTGTTTGCATTGCCTATACCGCCTTTAGAAGACGAGTTTTGGAATTTACTACAAATAGGTATAGGAGGCTATGTCATAGGGCGTACAGGCGAGAAAATGATAAAAGAATATGCTAGTACTAAAAAGTAGTTTAAGCCTCTTAAAAGGCTTTAAAACGGTTATACTAGTATATGTATATAGTAGTCTAGTATATAGTAGTGTATATATAGTAGTATAAGTATATACGAGTATACTAGTATATAGTAGTATAAAATATGTAAATTTTGCTTAACGGCAATTTTTTTTTATGTTTTTTTTTAAAAATAATTATAATTACATTTACCGTATGGAGCAGCAAGACACAATTTTAAAGATACTAGGCTATAAAACCTGGTCAGACAAGCGTAAGATAGACGCCCTATTAGAGCTAGACGTAAATATGTATACAAACTTAGGTTCTGAAAGCACTAAAACCGAACGGTCTAACGTAGCAAAAGAAAGCAGATTTATATACCGTGCTATAAAAAGCATAGACGAGAAACTAGGCAAGGAATTACTGAGGACTCAATGATAAAAAAGAAGTCTAGAAAACCAACAGTTACTAAGCTAAAGAAAAAACTAGATACAGTATTTAGCAAATACATACGTTTAAAAGACGCAGACGCCTTAGGCTATGTACAATGCTATACTTGTGGTGTAAAAAAGCTATGGGAAAAAGACGGTATGCAAGCTGGACATTTTATGTCTAGGAAACACACAGTAACTCGCTGGGACGAACGCAACGTTAAGCCTCAGTGCTACAGCTGTAATTGTCATTTTTATGGTAGACAGTATGAGTTTGGTTTACACCTAGACAATGAATATGGCGAGGGTATGTCACAGGAATTATTGATAACTAGCAGACAAACGCAAAAGAATAACTTAAACGATCTAGAGGAATTAATAGAATTATACACAGATAAATTAGACCAGCTGCTTAAAAAGTAGTATATTTGTTTTAGACAATTTGTTGTCTAGTTATATCGTATGTAAAGGGCAGCTTCTAACCAGGCTGTCTTTTTTTTTTTGCAATGTTTTTTGGCAGTTATAAACATTTTTTTGTATATTGCAGCATAACTTAAAACGATATAGCAAATGATTTACCTAAACGATTACGAGCGTGGAGGTGTGTGGATTAACAAAAGCCATATACTTTTAGTAGCTCAGCAAATTAGAGACTGTAAAGTCTTACTTACCGATGGTAGTGTGTTCTACACTATAGAAACAGACAGAGAAATAATAGCTAAAATTATAGAAAATGACTTATAAAGAGGACGTGGTTAGAGCCAGCACTGTAGATACTATTGATTTTTTAAACGCCAGGATAAAAGCTCTAGAGGCTAGAGTTGAATTTCTTGAGGCTAAAGTACAAGTGAATAATAACAATAAATATATATAATATGACAAAGACAGGTAAAATTAAAAGCGTAGATCCTAACGGACTATGGAATGGATTAACTAAGTATAAGGTCACGTTTGCAGACGGTAACCAATATACTTTTTTTGCAAAAGGCAATTTTAAATTTGACGTAGGCGACACAATTACTTACGAGGTAACTAACGAAGAGTATAAAAACGCTAAGATACCACAAGACCAGTATAAGAAAGAAGCCAAGCCAATACAGGATAATAGCCAGGCAGCGGTTAACTTTGTGTCTAAAGACCATTTAATAGTTAGACAGACTTGTATAAAAGCAGCAGCCGAGTTTAATGCTGGTAGAAGCACAGCAGACGCAAACTCTGTAGTAGAAGACGCACAACTATTTTTTAACTTTATAACACAATAACTATGCAAAGTAAATACGAAAGTGAATTTGTAAACAGCTTCGTTGTAAAAGACGAGCCTAAGTACGACTGGATAGCTGCAAAGCTACACATAAAAGCCTCAGAGTTTTCAGACTTTATGAATAAACACAAAGACCATATAGCAGAGAACAACGGTTTTTTAAGTGTGGATATACTAAGAGCACAAAAGGATCGTACAAAAATGTATGCTAAGTTTACAAAAATAAACAAACAGGCAATAAGTGCACCAGAGACTAAAATAAATACAGCAGACTTTATGCCAGATCGTGAGCCAGCAAAAGCTCAAGATGACTTACCGTTTTAATTAGGTTGTTTTTTTTAAGTGAGGGGGTGGTAAAGTGCTGCCCCTTTTTTTTATCTTTAATGCAAAATATACGATATGCTAATAGACTACAACCAACAAATAAAAACATTATCTAGTATTCGCAAAGGCGAGTTTAAGGAAGGACTTAAGCTAGACATACCAGAAATAGATACATACTTTAGACACAAAAAGACCAGCTTTAATATAATACTAGGTCACGCCAACACAGGAAAGACGTCGCTAACTCTCTACATTATGCTTTTATACAGCATACGACATAATCAAAAGTGGCTAATATTTAGTAGTGAAAACGAACCATACGAATTAATACAGAAGCTGCTAGAGTTTTTAATAGAAGAACCTATAAATAAAATTATACCTAGCGACTTTAATAATGGTTTAGCTTTTATAAAAAAACACTTTCAGTTTATTGACAACAGCAAACTATACAACTACAGGGAGCTGCTAGAAGAGGCTCAGAGGATACGCATAGCCTTTAAGTATAATGGCTTTTTAATAGACCCTTACAACTCGTTATCTAAAGACAAAGAAATGCTAAAGGGTTTAGGAGTACACGAGTACGATTACGAAGCCACAACCGACATAAGATTGTTTTGTAAGAAAAACCAAGTAGCTGTATGGTTATGTACACACGCCAGCACAGCAGCTATTAGAGAGGTTTATAGAGACGGTATATACCAAGGCTACCCAAAAGTGCCAGAGTCCAGTAGTATAGAGGGTGGGGGTAAGTTTGTTAACCGTTGCGATCATTTCTTAGTAATGCACAGATTTATACAGCATCCAACCGAGTTTATGTTTTCACAACTGCACGTTAAGAAAGTAAAAAGTATAAGCTCTGGCGGTAGGTGCACACCTCTAGACGATCCGCTAATGTTAAAGGGGATTATAAACAATGTAGGTTATTCTATAAACAATGAAAGTTTAGTAAAAAAAGTCAAATTGTTAAACGCACCCTTTTAATTTAACATAATTTTTGTAGCTTAATGCTATGAAATGCGTATTGACAGAGGTTTTTAAAAAACACAATACTTGGCTAGACATAGTAACTAGCTTTAGTGTTAACAAAGACACTGCCGCAGACATAGTAAGTGAAATGTATATAAATGTACAGGGACACTTAGAAAGAGACAGCTCCAGTATACTCTACAACAACGACGAGGTAAACTATTATTTTATATATATAGTCTTAAGAAACCTTGTCTACGACTTAAAACGAAAAGAAAAAAACGTATCGTTTACAAGCTTAGACGGACTTAGTGAAAACGAAGACCAGGACTATGTGGAAACGCCAGACTTGTATAGTAAAATAAAAGCTATAAACGACTGGTACGAAAACGCAGAGTATTTAGAAATGCTAGAAAACGAAACAATGCTAGACAACTTTAGCAGTGACAAGATGCATTTATATTATTTGAGACGTATATTTAAAGAAGTATACATAGACGGAAAAAAGCTAGCTAAGTTTAGCAGAGAGTCTAAGATAACTTATTGGAGCTTACGCAATACACTAAAGATTATAAAAAACCAAATAAAACAAGGCTATGAAAATAGGGACGTTACTAGAAACAATATTTAAGTACACAGGCATAAAGTGGTTAGTCGAAAAAATAGTAATTGATTTGCTAGGCTACAAAAGCTGTGGGTGTGAGGGTAGAAAAAAAAAGCTGGACGAAATAAGATTCAAACGCTATGACTAAACAAGACGTAAAATACTGGGAAACATTCAGAGCTAATAAGTCTGACAAGATTTCTAAAAATGAATATCAAAAGATTTGCGAGATGCATTCCAGGCTAAAAAACCACGCCTATTTTGAACCCTGTACTTGTAACCCTAAAGGCGTTCAGAGATTTATAGACGACATAAACAAATTGTATGACAATAGATAAGGCACACGAATTCGAGAAAGCCATAATAGCTATACTTAATTTAGATGGTTGGAACTTAAAATGGACTGGAGAGGGTAGTGAGAGCTGGGACGCTGTAGGTTACACGCCAAAGAATAAAAAATGCGTGCTAGAAATAAAAGTTAGAAATAAATACTATCCAACTAAACTACTAGAAAAACTAAAGTACGACAGGCTAATGGCTTTAGACAAAGAAATAGTCAAACTATACTATGTTTTAGATCCGCAAGGCAATTATTTATACTGGCTAAACGATTTGAATATGCCAGAGCTAGAGACTAAAGACGTTCGTAAGACAACGCTATGGGACAATGACAAGACTTCTAAACAACTTTATATGCTTCCAGAAAGCAAAGCGTCAGTGGTTAGTAAAAACACGCCAGAGCGTGCTGGTAAGAGGGTTTGGGACGAATACTTTAAACGTCACGAAAAATAATTTAAACATTTATAGGTTTTTATAAACATTTTTTTGTAGCTTGCAGTTATGGAAAACGATATAACAAACGAATTAAAGAGTAATGTCCTAGACGTAGAAGAATTTAACTACCTAGGTCATTTTGAGTTAGCCACAAAACTACTAATAAGTTGGCAAGAAAAAGCTGAGGCTGCTAATAGCCAAGGCACGCTCAAGCAATTAAATGAATTTGCTAACGCCTTAGCACGTATAGGTCTTTACGTAGGCACTATGCAAGAACGCCAGCGGTCTTTTAATGTCCAGCTGTCTAGGTTTCGAACTGCAAAGCTAGAGTCAGACGAAAAAGTAAATAAAATACGTGAACAGATTAAAGATTTAAAACTAGAATTATGATAATAGAATACTGCGATTTAGAATTAGACATAGATTTCTCGTATGAAGCTGGGGAAAAACAAACCTTTAGCTATTTTGGATCATCCGACAAAGTGCATATAGAAGGCGTAAACGTTAAGGGTGTAGACATATTTGATTTGCTAGACCTAGAACAACTGAACGACATAGAAACAATAATACTAGAAAAAACAGACAGGCTTTATGAGTAAGATACAACTACTAGACGGTAAGCAATACGACAAAGCAGACTTGTTAGAGAAAATGATAGACGACGACTTTTACTATGGCGAGCTCAATAAGCTGGCTCTAAGCAGCTCTAGCCTTAAATTGATGCTAGACAGTCCAAAGACTTATTACTATGTAACTAAGTATGCTAAGAATGAAACTACGCCTGCGTTACGTGCTGGGCATTTATTCCATACAGCCATCCTTGAACCAGAAAAATACGACAAAATAAAATTTATAGACGTACAGAGTCGTAACACTAAAAAGTTTAAAGAGGCTACGTTAGAATATGGAGAGGTGTTTACAGCCAAAGAGCAAAGCGAAAACGAAAGGCTTGTAGACGCAATGCTAAAAAACCCACAGGCTATTGAATTACTAAGCGACAGTAAAACGGAAGTGCCAATGATTGGAACAATTCAAGGAAAACCGTTTAGAGGTAAGGCAGACATATTAAAAAACAAAGGAGGCATAGTAGACTTAAAAACTACCGTAGACGTAGAAAACTTTAGTAAAAGCGCATTTAGGTATAAGTACACACTACAGGCAGCCATATATTGTGAGCTATTCTCTACGCCAGACAGACAGCTAACGCACGAAGACTTTACGTTTTTATGTATAGACAAAGCAAACCTAGATATAGGCGTTTGGAAGTGTAGCGAAGAGTTTTTAGAGTATGGCAAGCTAGAACTAGCTAGAGGCATAGAAAGGTATAATACTTATATACGCCCAGACTTTGATATAAACGATTACACAATACAGGGTATATTATGATATTTCAATCTATAGTTATTTTTCTGTCATTTTGCCTGTGTATTTATATAGTATATGACGAATTAAAAAGCAAATGAGAAAAAAGAAACAAACACAGCAAGAACGTATAGAGACTTTAGAAAGAGTAATAGCAAAACTATACTTAAGAGTACAAACCAATAGTAACATAATAGACAAACTTACACAAGATGAACAAATACAAGAGAATAGCTAAACTAGTAAATACTTATACAGGAGAAAACATATTCAGTCCTAAAAAAACACAGGGAGTTGTAGATGCCAGGGGTCTGTTTGATCACATAATGTATATAGAGTTTGGGTGCACCTATCAAAGTATATCAAATTTCTATTACGCTAATGGCAAAAGCAGAAACCATACAGTAATACTTTATAGCGTCAGACAGTATAAAAAAGAAATAGAGCCCAGACGTGAAGACTTCAAAAACATTTTCTATAGAATACTAACCACAGAAGTAACGCATACCAAATACAAAAACGTTATAAAAGACGTAAGTAAAATAAGCACAGTTAAAGGACTCAATAGCGTAAAAGCATTTGTAAATAAAACACTAGACAAAGAGCTAGACTATAAATACGCCCAGACAGAAGACGTCGACCAAACAGACTTAGACAAGCAAATTAAAGAACTGACCTAGCAAAGTTTATAAATCTTACGTTATATTAATATGATTAGAAACACAGAAGACAGTAAAAAAAAGATGCTAGAGGCACTAGAATACAATCTAGGCATAGTTTCTACTAGCTGTTTAAACTCAGACGTAAGCAGAGCAACTCATTATAGGTGGCTACAGGAAGACCCACAATATAAAGCACAAGTCCAGGACATACACGAAGCTGCTATAGATTTTGTAGAAGGCAAGCTGTATGAGAAAATTAAAGAGAAAGATACTGCAAGTATAATATTCTACTTAAAGACTAAAGCTAAACACAGGGGTTATATAGAGCGCCAGCAAGTTGAGGTTTCGGACACAAAAGAGTTTACGGTTAAAGTAATAAAATAGTTTGAGTACAGAAATACAAACTAACATAGTCTGGGATCACTTAGAAGACACGGACAAAAAGATAGTAATTCTACAAGGGGGTACACGTAGCGGCAAAACCTACAACTCAATGCTGTGGCTAATATTCTCATATGCACAGCGACATACAGGAAAAACAATAACTATATTTAGAGCCACCTACCCAGCCTTACGTGCTACAGTAATGCGAGACTTTTTTGACATACTTAAACAACACGACTTATACAACGAATTTAATCACAACAAAAGTAATAGCGAGTACAGACTAAACGGAAACCTATTTGAGTTTGTAAGCGTTGACCAGGCTAGTAGGTTAAAGGGACGTAAAAGAAACTTAGCCTTTCTAAACGAATGCAACGAGATAACCTTTGACTCATTCACACAGATTATATTTAGAACCGTAGGGGTAGACAATGAGCCTAGTATCATAATGGACTACAACCCTAGCGACGAGTACAGCTGGATATACACAAAGGTTAAAACAAGAGACGACGCACAGTTTACAATAACTACCTATAAAGACAATAAGTTTTTAGAGCAAAGCCTGGTAGAAGAGATAGAACGCCTTAGAGATACTGACCCAGACTACTGGAGGGTTTATGGTCTAGGACAAGTCGGACGTAACAGGGCAACAGTATTTAAGTTTAATGAGTGCGAAGAAATACCACCAGAAGCCAAGCTGGTAGCAAGAGGCTTAGACTGGGGATTTGTTAACGATCCTAGCTGCTGTGTTTCAACTTACGTGCTAGGCAACAATCTATATGTAGACGAACTGTTTTACGAGTACGCAATGACAAATAGAGACATACATAAAAAACTACAAGACCTAGGTATAACAAGACAAGACGAGATATTTGCAGACAACAGCGAACCTAAAAGTATTGACGAGCTGCATAGGTACGGATGGAATATAAAGCCAGCGACAAAAGGCAAAGACAGCATACTAATGGGTATTGACTTAATGAAGCGATATAATATATTAATTACAAGCCGCAGCTCTAACACGCTCCAGGAGTTTAGAAACTACAAGTGGATAGAAGACAAAAACGGAAACCTACTTAATAAGCCAGCAGACAAATTTAATCACAGCATTGACTCAATCCGCTATAGCATCTTTAAAAAGCTATCACGTCCAAACGTAGCTAGATATGCAATAAGATAAAATTTTGTATATTGTAGTAAAATATACGATATGCAACTTTCTACAAAACAATTAAAACTAGTCAAACACGAGTTTAGAATGAAACGAATATTTGAGCCAGACTTTAGACAATACAGTAAAAAGCTATGGAACGAATTTAAACTAGACGTGTGGATTACCTACAAAGACGGAGAATATATAAGCTGTGATACTGACGGCTGGAAATAAGCTCGCACAATCAAACGTTAATGAAATGTTAAATAGTTGTGAACATCTATGTTTATAAGTATATTGCAGTAAGTTAATGAAACATAAAGTAAGGTATGAAAGGACGACCCTCTAAAAAGAAACATTAAAAGCGAGATGGTGTAAAAGGCAGCACGATTTGCAGACGCAACAACTTATTATTAATCACTTTTATTTATTTTACGCAAACTGCATAAGCAAAAAAGTATAGGTTCGACTCCTATTCTCGACACTAGTATTAACCCTTAAATTAAACGATATGACAAACCCAGATTACGATTACAAAGCGCTTATAGAAGACGCCAGATTTGAAGTAGACTATTACACCAAAGAGCTAGCCAAAGTAGAAGGCAAGCTGTTTAGGACGAGGTTAGCGCTCGAGCAACTAGAACTCAGACAAAAAGCTAATAAATAATTTATACCCTTACAGAAATGTAGGGGTTTTTTTGTATACACAAATCTTAAATAATTACGTTATATATAAAAGCATATAATATGAAAGTAGAATTGACAGTACCAACGTCATTAAATGACATACCCCTTTATCAATACCAGAAGTTTATTAAAACATTTGAAAGCGAAGACGAGTTAACAGACGAGTACGCTGGATTAAAAATGCTAGAGTTGTTTTGTGGTTTAAAAATAGACGAAGCATTAAAGATTAAAATGTCGGATATGAATATAATCATTGATAAACTTAACAAGTGTTTGTCTGAGAAACCACCGCTAATTACTAGATTCAAATTAGGTAATACAGAGTTTGGGTTTCAACCTCAGCTGGACGATCTAACATTTGGTGCGTTTGTAGACTTAGAAAATAGTATATCTGACTGGGACTCTATGCACAAAGCTATGGCTGTATTGTATAGACCAGTGACACAACAGCTAAAAGGTAAATACGAGATAGAAGAATATAGAGGAGACAGTTGGCACGACGCTATGAGAAATATGCCAGCAAGTGTTGCTGTTAGTGCTATTACTTTTTTTTTTCTTTTAGAAAGCGACTTAATGAAAGCTACGCTTCCTTATTCGAGGGGACAGGAGGAAGTAGCACAACAAGAGAAGCAAACTTCACAAATCAGTGGGGATGGTATCACAGCTTTATGAGACTAGCAAACGACAAATTTCTAGACTTAGAGGTGGTAGCGAAAAAGAACGTACATAATTGCTTAACATACTTGACATATCAAAAGCAAAAAAACGAAGTGCAAAACAATAATATAAAAAGTAAATTTAAAAAATAATGGCAAACACAGGCGCAAGGGCATACTACTTAATGCTAGAGACTATCAAAAACACATTGCTAGCAGACAAGAACGTTACAACAGTGACGACTGGCGACCTGTCAGAAATTGACTTGTCTAAACAAACTATATTCCCTTTGTCACATATAATCGTAAACAACGCTAGCAACAACGGACAGGTAATGAGTTTTAACGTTACGGTTTTGTGTATGGACATAGAGGACGTAAGTAAGTCAGAGCCAGTTAATATATTCGAAAGAAACGAAAGTGAGCAAAATATACTTAACACACAGCTAGCAGTTACCAATAGACTATACCAGCTTTTACATAATGGACAGCTTAGACTCGACGGTTACCAAGTTGACGACGTAGCACAGTGCGAGCCATTTGTAGACCGTTTCTCTAACCAGCTTGTAGGTTGGGCAATGACGTTTGAAATAATGGTTAAAAACGACTTATACATATGCTAAAGAATGTCATAAAAGAAATGGAGGCTGCCTCTATAAATATTATAAGTAAAGCAAAAGCCAACCTAAGCAAAAGCAATAGTAGTGGTAATTTATCAAATAGCCTCACGTCAAAAATAGAAGGCAAGACTACAGAAGAACCAAAGCTGACGTTTTATGCAGAAGACTATGGTAAGTTTGTTGACGAGGGGGTACAGGGTTATGATCCTGGAGCAATGCCTAGTGGGTCTTTAGCTAGGTACAACAAAGCACCTGGCAGTCCGTATAAATTCGGATCTGGTAATTCTTCTGGTGGTAGCTTAAGAAGCTCTATAGACAAGTGGGTGGTTCAGAAAGGTATACCAAATGTTAGAGACGCAAAGGGTCGATTTATAAAACGTAAATCAATGGTATATTTAATAACTCGTAGCATATATAATACAGGAATAAAGCCGACATACTTTTTTACTAACGCCATAGACTCAGAAATAAAAGGCATAAACAGAAAGCTAACTTTCGCATATACAAAAGACTTAAGAGACGGTTTAGAAAAAGACGTAAAACAAAAAGGATTAAAATATAAAAGACGCTAACAATGCAAACTCAAATAAACTTACGAAGCCCTTTTTATGTAAAGGTTAAACAAACAGGATTAACATTTGTTAGGCTAGACTTACACGTTTATACTGGGGATTTCGTATCTAATGCAAATGTGCCAGACAGCACAAAGAGATACCAAATACATAAAGAACCAATAGGCACTAATGACTTTGTAGTTTTTGAACTTAGCGAATTAATAAGAGATTATTTAGAAATAGAGTTTGATGGACAATATGTCGGTCAAAATGTTTGGGTAAATGTAATAACTACCGCAGTGGGAGGTACTGGCGATATTGATATACTACCACGTGTTGTGAACGGTTTTTGTGCTTTTGATGGCTATGGATATTTCGAAGAAGGTGCTAACCCTTTAATTAGTGACGCTGCTTTAATTAGTAATAACGTTATTTTAAAGTTAGATGATTCGCCTGTTGTTATACCAGTAAACACGTCTATTGTTTATTCAGTAGCTTTTGTTTTAAATGGAGAGGTTGTTAAATCTATTTCTTTATCACAAAACGATAAAAGTGCAGAGCAAATAGACTATGCTACTAATGGTTATTCTTATGCTGATACATTTCAAGGTAGGGTTATTTTAGCTGGTGGCTTATTTGAAGACAATGTTTGTTTACAGGGGTTTGAGGACGACTTTACGCTTATGGACTGTGATAGCATACATATTAGCTATACTCAAAACAATCTAAATAAAGTTAGGATTATAGATGTTAAAAATATACAGGAGTGTAAATACGATCCTATCAAAGTTACTTTTGTAAATAAGTTTGGAGCTTTACAGGATATAATGTTCTTTAAAAAGTCTATAGAAAAAACAGAGGTTAAAGGAGAGGAGTTTAAGTCTTCTGTATTTGACCTGGATACACTTAGCTATAAAACATACCAACACCAGCAGACACAATTTATGGTACAAGGTAACGACAGTATAACAATGAATACTGGATATATGCCAGAAGACTATAACCAAGTCATAGAGCAG
>ERZ1046568.2318-NODE-2318-length-12568-cov-4.480860_pt1 | contig 12568 bp, 12 predicted proteins | sample MGYA00383092_ERZ1046568 | MGnify/ENA primary metagenome ERZ1046568 (study PRJEB29581, sample SAMEA5548362) | metagenome | biome: marine; feature: coastal; material: water | depth 1 m | study: Short-term variability in the microbial, nano- and picoplankton... | reverse complement strand
ATGGTGATGGTAGCGATACTGTGACCTATCGATCCCTTTCAGATCTTGCGGTGACGACTCGCCAATTCATTCGCGTGAAGGTCACCCAATCTCCTTGAGCCCATCTTTCACCATCTTGTTTGAAATCAGATAGCCTTTGTTGTTTAGATGAAGGTTATTTTTTGAAACGATCCTGCGCTGGCTTTCTCCATCTCCAGCCATGTCCTCCGAGCAGCCAGTAGAAAAGAAATCGTCAGGGCAAAAATCGTGAATGCTCTTATGCTTTCTTACGGAAAGTTTGGTTTTTCTGGCGACGGTATCCTTCCAGCTTGATGGACCCATCCTCAAAGAATCGCAATAGCGAATATGAACTGCTCTCAATTCCTTCTCCTTCAACCATAGCCGCTAGAGTGCAATAAGGGATTTCGTTCACCTCTACCAACTCGTTTTTATGGCTATGCCCTTGAAATACCACACGCACCCGCTTGGACTCTTCAAAGATCTTTCGTACTTCAACGGATTGTTTGATGGCATATTTGTTGGGACGGTCAACATCGAGACGTTGATGGGTAAAAACCACGGTCGGAAGCTGAGTTTCCGCGAGATCTTTTCTTAACCATGCGATTTCTTGCGGAGTCATATTGGAATCATGCCACACAAAATTGTTTCGGCCATACGGCTCCATCTTGGAATTGTAGCAAGCATCGAGGACGACGAAATGGGTTCCCTTAAGATCAAAGGAATAGTGACCTTCTTTGTTGGCCGATCCGGCATTCTTAAAAAATTCTTCTTTGTTGAGGGTGGCCACACAATGATTTCCAAGGACGTGATGCCTTGGAATCCCGGTGACATTGAGAACCTTGCAAATTGCCGTGAGGTATGAAATTTCGGTTTCCACCGACGGGGCAGCATCGATTAGATCGCCAAGGCAAACAATCGCAGCTGGCTTCTTTGACTTGAAGAATTCGGCCGCCTCTTTGCCTTTCAGAAGACTGTCGCGATAAGCCCGCGTGCCCTGAGTTTTCTTATCAGCATAGTGGACATCGGTCAGAAGTCCGAGCGAAAGGACTTCCGTCGGTTCCGATTTGGCTGCCTTGAGAACACTTCCAGTGGCCAGAGTGAGTGAGCTTATGAGGGTAAAGCGGCGGCGATTCATGATGCTCAAGTCTGTGCAAAGAAACCCTGCTGGTCACTCTGATTTTCTAAAGTAAGCAGCTGGGAGTTGAAAATAAGCTCTTTCTAGAGCTCCTTCAGATAGAGGTTTTTCCAGAGAAGATCTCCCGAAGGTCCACCATGAACCTGAAGCGCAAAAAATCCTTTGAGGTCGGCATTCTTCTTATCGGTGTCTGTGAAGTCAGCACGTTTTTCACCATTCAAGTAGGTTTCAATATGGTTACCTTTGCACTTTATTACGATGGTATTCCAGCTCTCCCATTTGAAGAGGCGATTACCCTGCTGAGTGAACGCGTCTTTTATTTCAGCCGAAGCCTTTTGGTTGGGGTCTAGCCATCCACGACGGGCTTCATCGTAAATACCAGCAGTCCAAGCGCGTGTCCCATTCTTAAAATTGTCGTGCTCGCACTGGTAACCGGTGACCCGACCATCAGGACTTCCACCCTTCTGAAAGGCCCGGAACATACAGCCTGAGTTGCCTGATTTATCGATAAACTTAAATTGGAAGGTGTAGATAAAGTCACCATATTCCTCTTCGGTACGCAGGAAGGTGTTTCCTCTAATTTTTTTTCCAAACCCGCGGATCGCTCCATTCTTGACTTCGTAACTCGCGGTGCCTCCGACCTTTTTCCAACCGGTGAGGTTCTTGCCATTGAAGAGGGATTTGAATCCAGCCTTTTCAAGAGCGGTAGGATTTGATCCGGAAGGAAGGCCGGCGGGAAGCCCAGCCCCTTCTTTCTTTGCCTCCCCGTGGTGATCACCGAAAGTTGGGATTACGAGGAGGAAGATGAGTAGAAGTGATTTTTTCATAAAGACAGGTTATTTTTTGCAGGACGGCAAAATGGACGACCCGGAGAGGTTGCGACAGAAAAATCAATTTAATCTGCTTGCGAGAATTCCTCGTTCTTTAACGTAAGAAATGCCCATGAAATTTGTTTACCTCTTTATGTTCAGCCTCGTTCCGGTTCTTGGTCAGATCACCTATCAGGGTGGTGATGGCCCTGGAAAAGGGAAACACATTGTCTTCGTCGCGTCCGATCACGAGTACCGTGCTGAGGAAACCTGTCCCGCTTTAGCCCGTATTTTAGCCCAACATCAGGGATTCAAAACGACTGTTCTTTTTGGAGTCGATGGCAATGGTCACATTGATGCTGGCGCCTCAGACGTCAAGGGACTGGAAGCTCTCAAGGACGCAGATCTAATGGTAATTTTTGCCCGTTTCCTCGACTTGCCCGATGACCAGATGAAGCACATCGCGGATTATGTGGAGCGCGGCGGTCCAATTGCCGGACTTCGGACTTCGTCTCACGCTTTCAAAATTCCAAAAGGGAAAACCTATTCAAAATTCGACTTCCAATATGGCGGCAAGGAATACGAGAAAGGCTTCGGCCACCAGATCCTTGGGAACACTTGGGTTGGGCATTACGGCCGGAATCATAGGCAGGCGACCCAGATTCAGCTAATGAAGGACCAGAAAGATAATCTCATCCTCCGTGGAGTGGGTGACAATGCCCTTTGCATGGCCGGAGCTTATGTTGGAATTCCTGATGATACCTTTACTGTCCTTACTGCGAGCCAGCCTCTCAATGGGATGACAAAAGAGGCCGAAGCAGATCCCAAGAAGAAGCCAAGCCCTTCTACTTGGACTCGCCACTACAAATCAAAGGATGGCAAAAAAGCCCGCGTCTTCCATTCTACGCAAGGAGCTTCCCAGGACCTCCTCGACCCCAACTACCGGCGTCTTATTATTAACGGTATCTTTTGGGCCGCTGGGCTTGAAGATCAAATTAAAGGCGATGCTAAAATCGATTTTGTCGGGACTTATAACCCAACTCGCTTCGGATTTGGTGGAGAAGTGAAGGAGGTAAAGCCTCAGGATTTGGCAGACATTAATTCACCTCTTATGCCGAAGAAGTAAGCGGGTCCCCTACCGCTGGAAGTGGTCCCAGCCTCCTTCGATCGTGTCACCTACACCCTCGAGGAGGGTGCCGATTCTGGTGATTTCAAGTTCGGGAAACTTTTCACCCCACGCTGGCTTTAAATCATCGCCACTCGTGAAAAGGAGTTCGTAGTCCTCGCCGTCGCTAATGGCTTCCGCAGGACTGGAGCCTTCTGAGCATGGCAAGGAATCGCGGTCTAGCTCAAAGCCGACTCCGCTCATCCGGGCTAAACGTGGAAGATCTTTGGCAAGACCATCGGACAGATCCATCATCGCTGTGACCCACCCGTTATTCACGAGCCAGGCCGCCTCGCGAAGACGGGGCGTAAAATCAAGGTGCTTGCCATGGATTGAGCCGCCAAGCCGACCCGTTACATAAATGCCATCGCCCAGACGTCCGCCGCCCCGAGTGACGAGATTAGCGCGTGCCACCCTTCCCTTCCCGGCTACTGAAACCATGGTAGGAGCGCCCTGTGGAAGGGAAATCGTTTCACCACCTACAATGACCCCGCCATGTTGCTTCAGACACGAGCTTATGCCCCGATAGAGGCCATCCACCCAGTCAACTGAAACCTCGGGCGCTAAGGCTAAAGTTATCAGTAATTCGCCGGGCTCCCCTCCCATCGCAGCGAAATCACTTAGGACACGCGCCACTGCTTTCCAACCAACTCGTGTTGATTTTTCATCATGTAAAAAGTGGACCCCAGCGACCACCGCATCTGTCTTTAATAAGGTTAATTCCTCCCCGGCCCCTACCACCGCACAATCGTCGCCAGGCCCCACTATGACATGAGCGGGTTTTGGAAGATCCCTGCAAATACGAGCGATCAAGCCGTCTTCACCTAATTGACGAACCGACTTCATGGCGATGTGGGAAATTCATAGGCTCGCGAAATTAACATTAAGCCAACCGAGGTCGCATTGAATGCCGCATGGCAACCGATTGGGACCCAAAGTGAACCGGATCTTTCATAAATCACTGCTAGGATGACTCCCATTAAAGCAAGCATTGGCAGTGCCATCACGTTGAAGTGAATAACGCCAAATAATACGCCACTAAAAATCGAGGCAAACCAGCGGTCGGTAAATCGTTTTACAACCGGATAGAGGTAGCCTCTAAATATCAATTCTTCGGTGATTGGAGCAAAAATGATGGCGCTCACCGCCATTGCTCCAAGCAATCCTACATCTGAAGTTTCTCTCACTAGCATGACAGCCTCTTGTGGTTTTGCACCGAGTGAGTCTTGAACCCAAGTCTGCCAGCCACAAGCGACCAAGATTGCCCCAATAATCATCATCGCAAAAACAAAGGCTGGCATGATCCAAAAAATATTTTGCCAACGTAGCCAACGAAGGCCAAAAAACTCGATAAGGTTCGTGCGCCAAAAAAGTATCAATGGAATAATACCTCCGATTGAAAGCATGGCGATGGAGCTAACCAATACTAGTCCGGCTGTCATTTGTAACTCTTCCAAGTTTTCTATTTTGGATTCTGCGCTCTTCAAGAATCCGGTAAACACAAGAATGTAGAAGCCGACAATAATGAGATCGAAAGGCTGGATCACGGGGGGTGAAGTATCGTCTCCCTGATCCATATGATTCTTTTGAGTCGATAATCGCAGCCAAGCATATCCCGGCAATGCGAGGAGTAAAAGCGAGGCGACAACTATCAGAAAGACAGTCTCCAGAATTTGAAACTCGGCAGGGGTCACTGCAGGATCCTAGTCCACATAGGCGGGATGAAAAGCACAAGCCCTCTCCATTCTGACGTGGCCCGATGGTGATCACACCTTGGTTAGCGGTATTTCAAGGAAGCCATGACCTTTAACAATCGTGTTTCCTTACGCGCGCCACGACCTACCTGGTAGGAATTTCACTTTAGGGCTCGTGGACAAATTAGAGATAAATCTCTGCTACTCACTAACATGCTCTTTGGCTGGGAGTCGAATCGCGAAACACAAGCTGTGGTTAGATGACTTCGTGGCCGTGATTTCTCCGCCTAACATAATCATCACTTCTTTGCAGAAACTGAGACCAATCCCGATATTTTTCTTCACGAAATCACGAGCTTTATCAGCTCGGTAAAAGGGATCAAAAAAGACATCAAGGCTTTCTGGAATAGTTTCCATATCCGAATGTTCATTTTGGATTTCGAATGTGATGATTCCATCCGCGTTGGATGTCTTAAGTCTAATCATGGTGTTAGGTGCAGCATAGTTGACCGCGTTTTCAATCAGATTATTGGCAACAATTCTTAGAAGTTCCTCATCGGTTTCAATTTCTGTCTTCCCACAAAACCTAACATCAAACTGTAGACCATTTTCACTTGCCTTTCCGCGGAATTTCTCGAGAACATTTTTTAAGAGAAAGTCTAGAGCTAAAGTATTTTCCACCATTGATTCCCGGGCATTACGCAATTTTCCAAACTCCATGAGCCGGTTAATTAAGCGGACCAAGTTCTCGGTGGCATTGAGTGCTTCTCTCAATCGTTTCTGGTAGTCTTCGACTTTACGCGGCCGCCGCAAAGCTTGCTCGATCACAGCTTTCACCCCTGCAAGCGGCGTCCTGACTTCATGGGCTACGTTGAGAAAGAAGTCCTTATCTTTTTCGCGGAAATGATCAATTCGCTCCAACAGGGCATTAAACTTTTTGGCGATTCCAACTACCTCCGAAGGGAGATGATCAGGAACGGGAATGGGTTCTCCGATTTCTGTTCCTTCACGCGATAAAAGGTCAGAACTAAAAGACTGTACTGCGAGTGATAAAAAGTAGATGATAAGCCAAATTGCAGCTGCTGATAGAAAAACTACTGCAACACCAGCGGCAACAAATGCCCGTTTGGTTTTGATCAAAACATCTCGTAACTCTTCCGTGCTATCTGCCCATACAAAAATTTGGGGATGCTCTTCTGGAAGAAAACCCTCGTTTCCATCGATTCCTTGAATCACCGGAAGGGTTAATACACCCACCGCTCGCCCAGGAACCCCATTGGGCAAAGTGACGTTGTAAAAAACGCGCTCGCCCAACTCGCCGTATCGGCGCTCTAGATCTTCTTCACCTAATGAGGGCGATTTAACAGAGTCTTCTGTCTTTAGATCCCAGACCTGAATCATGCTCATGCTCGATTGTCGTGAAGTCGAATCCAGCGATGTTTTCCACTCGTGAAAGACTTTTCCATCCCTCGCTTTTACCTCAATCAAAACAAGAGTTGCAGCCTCATTGAGTAGCAGGTCGTGCTGCGAGTAAAGAGACCGCTTTACGGAGTAATAGAGGAGGGTTCCTGCCACCGCCATGATAAGGGTGATGACGAAAGTTATCCAAACGAGAAGTCGGCCCCGAATTGATGGGCGTTTCATGATTCGCTCAAAAGATAACCATGTCCTCGTTTGGTGTGAATGATATTGGGTAGTCCCTCTATGTGGAGTTTCTTCCGAAGATATCCGATGTATACGTCAACTACATTACTTGAACCGCCTTCATAGTCTTGATAGACTTGTCTTGCGATCTTTTCGCGTGAAAGAACCTCGCCCTTTTGGAAGGCTAAACATTCTAAAAGAAGATATTCCTTTCGAGTGAGATTGATAACTTTTCCAGCCCGCTGGACTATTTTTTTTGAAGTATTAATGACAAGATCACCAATCGTGATTAGTGGTAATTTTTTTGCGTGTGCTCCTCTCATTTGTACTCGTACGCGTGCAAGCATTTCTTCCAGCGAGAATGGTTTCACTAAATAATCATCGGCTCCACTCTCTAGACCTTCGATCCTCTGATCCACTGTATCGAGGGCACTAATCATAATAACTGGGACTGGATTTTGATCGCTTCGCAGTTTCTTGAGGATTTCCAACCCGCTTACTTCGGGCACCATGATATCAAGCAACACAACCTTGTATTCGTGATTTCTCACAAACCAAAGTCCTTCATCACCTGAGTCTGTGCTATCCACGACATAGCCTTCTTCGGTGAGGCATTCCACAATACTTCTCCGAAGTGGCGGGTAGTCTTCTAGGACCAAAATTCTCATTTGCGAGATGATTAATAACCTGATGGAGATGAAAGACCGATGAGAAAATTTGTTTGCTGAATCCTCGGGGCTCTCACGAAATTCTCATCTTCAATAAGATAGATTCCGTTTTAAATGAAGTTTTTCCTACTTGGATCACTAAGCGCCTTCTTTTTGGGCGCTTGTTCAAACCTTGGAGCGGGACCTCGCGACGCTTCATCGGTGCTTTCTCGCTCTGACATGCAGCTCGATTCGTCTCCCCTTACGTCCGCGCTTAATAATCACATTTATTTTAGCAAGGAGGCGTCTAGTGGCGGCCGGAGTTTTGGTGGGGGTGGCTGTGGATGTAATTAAGACGAATTAACGATGAAAATAGTATCTTTTTACGTAACTGTAACAAAAAAAAATATGTATGGCGGAAGTGGTATGAATAGGAAGTATGTCTTGAAAACTAGAGAGGCACTTAACGAGCTATTGGCAAACCTCGACGGCATTAATGCTGAAGTTACCATCACGGAGTTTGATGAGGATGGGAATCGTGCTGCTCGGAATTCGGTTTTAGCGGGAGAAGAAGGTAAGTTGATATCCGAAGCCGAATAGGGGTGAATGTAAATTAAACAAACCCGCTATGAAAAATCAAAAGATCATCGCGTCGCTCGCAACTGCTTCAATGGCCGTTTTTGGAGCTGGAGAGGCTAATGCCCAACTTGGTAAATCGGACCTTCTTGACACCGACTTTAAAGGTTCGCTTCTTTACTATACTGAAACTGATCGTGTTTCGGCCATCGAGGCTATCATTGATGGCAGCTATTTTCTCAATAATCGCGATACAATTGGATTCCGTCTCACTTTCGACTCGCTCACTGGAGCTTCTGCCAACGGAGCGGTTCCCACCGATCGCGCTCAGACTTTCACTAGGCCTTCCGGAAATGGTGACTATACCACAGCGGCCAACGAAACTCCCTTGGATGATACCTTCCTCGACACCCGCTATGCCTTGGCTCTGAACTGGAATCGCAAGTGGGATGGGAACTGGCAATCTACTATTGGTGCAGCTTTCTCTAATGAGTATGACTATCAGTCACTTTCTGTGAGTAGTTTGGTAAGCTACCAGACTGATGATCGGAACCGCACTTATTCTGGTGGATTATCCTTCTTCAGTGATACGATCTCGCCGGTGGGTGGGCTTCCTACCAGCTTTGGCCTTATGGGCAATCCTGACGAAATACAGCAACGCATGGGTGATGAGGATGAGAAGATCGTCATTGATGCCTTGTTTGGACTCACCCAGGTAATCGATTCACGCTCGCTGGTTCAATTCAGCTACTCGGCTAGCTCCTCGGATGGCTATTTAAATGACCCCTATAAATTCATCTCAGTTGTGGGAGCTGATGGCCGTCCGGTCGGGCAAGACCCAGCCACCGGGTTGTCGCAAGTTGTCTTTGAGAACCGCCCCGACTCACGTCTCAAGCAGAGTTTCTTCGTGAAATACAAGCGAGACCTGTTCGACAGCCACGTTTTCGATTCCTCATACCGCTTCATGACGGATGATTGGGGCATCAACTCGCACACTCTTGATTTCAAATACAAATGGCGTCTCAATGATGTATCGTATTTGCAACCCCACCTGCGGATCTATCAGCAGAATGATGCTGATTTCTTCACTCCGTTTTTCACCCAGGGCAACGTTCCCGCTGCCGGCAGTGGAAGTTACGCATCGCCCGATTACCGCCTGGGTGAGATGATGGCCTACACCGTGGGGCTGGAATATGGGCGCGATAATGTTGAGCGTCCGTGGAGTATTGCTCTCGAGTATTACCTTCAGGGTCTTGGTGACCGCGATGGAACCTTTGGTGAGCTTCGTAATCAGGACTTGAGTGAGGATGTCTCCGCCTTCATGGTGCGTTTCAATATGGATTTCTAGGCTTGGAAGAAGAACGACCCATTACCCTCAACTACCGGCAGGAATCCGGGGAATTTTCTGCCTCGTTTCAGGCCATGGCTGGGCCTTGCGAGGTTTTGGTCCAGTGTGACCGGAAGGAGGAAGCATTCCGGGTTGCGAAAGTCGCAGCCCATGAGGCGTGGCGACTTGAGATCAAATATAGCCGCTACCGTGATGATAACCTTATCTACCAAATCCATCAAAACAGGCCGGTGTCGGTAGATGAGGAAACCGCTCGGCTATTGAACTTTGCTGCTGCTGCCTATGACCTCAGCGCTGGCGATTTTGACATCACTTCAGGGATTCTCCGTAAGCTATGGAATTTCTCTGGAAATGGTGAAGCGCCTTCACGGGCAGCCATCAAAGCACTCTTGCCATTCATTGACTGGAAAAAAGTTTCGTGGGATGGCAAAACCATTCAAGTGCCCGTCGGAATGCAGATTGATTTTGGCGGTTTCGGCAAGGAATACGCGGTTGATCAAGCGCTAGCGCTTTGTCATGAAATGAGCGATGCGCCCATCCTTGTCAACTTTGGAGGTGACCTCGCCGCCAACCGGAAACCACGATCTAGACCACAATGGCAAATAGGGATTCAGGGTGCACCCGCGAATTTCGCACTTGAGGAAGGGGCTATCGCGACGAGTGGTGATGCCAACCGTTTTATTATGCACCGGGGCAAAAAACTCTCTCATATTCTTAATCCCCGGACTGGCTGGCCGGTGAGCCAGGCCCCTTGCTCGGTGAGCGTCGGGATGCCAAAGTGTCTTCAAGCGGGATTGATCGCCACTCTCGCGATTCTTCAGGGAAAAAAAGCCGAGGGATTCCTAGAGACACAGGAAGTCACTCATTGGGTAGAGCGAAGCCCAGCGTGATTTATTAAATTATTTTTTTAATAAAAGTCAGGCCGAACGAGCGTGATTAGACAGCCAGTGGTGCCTTGGTGCAGGCGGTGTCTTTGGGCGAGGCGGATGAGACTGACGTTTTAGTTAAGTTAACTCGGTTTGCTTTAGCTTATGGTTGCGGGGAGTTGGAGAATGAAGGAGATAATTGGGAAAAATTGTAGCAGCTTTTGCTTTTTGAGCTTCCTGAAGGAAGCTTTATCAGGGTTCGAGGGCTAGGCGAACGCCACGGGCTTTGTGCTCTGTTTCCTCAAATTCGGCGAGAGGATCGGAGTCGGCTACGATACCTGCACCGACGTGATAGTCGAGGTGTCCATTTTCGTGAATCAGAGTTCGGATCGCGATATTAAATTGTGACTCACCGTTGAAGCCTAGGAACCCAATCGCACCAGTGTAGAGTCCCCGGGAGACGGGTTCAAGCTCGCTAATGATTTCGGTGGCTCGCTTCTTTGGTGCCCCAGTAATAGAGCCTCCAGGGAAACAAGAGGCGAGGGCGGAGAGTTGGTTATATTCTGGGGCGAGAGTGCCTCGAATTGTTGAGACGAGGTGGTGAACATGTTGCAGTTTTTCGAGCTGTAACATGTCAGTAACTTGAACTGATCCAAATTCACAGACCTGCCCAATGTCATTGCGTAGGAGGTCCGTGATCATCACTAATTCAGCTCGCTCCTTTTCTGATCGCTGTAGATCAAAGGCGGATCGAGAATCGAGTTCGGGATCAGCAAAGCGTGGGCGTGTCCCTTTAATTGGTCGGGTCTCGACTTCAGAGCCGGAGAAGCGAAGAAAAGTCTCGGGTGATGATGAGAGAATTTCTCGGCCAGCAAGATTGAGATAAGAAGCGTTGGGAGCAGGAGATGAATTACGAAGTTTATCGTACAAAAAAAGGAGTCCTTCTGGAGCACGGCATTTTGCGCGGCGGCGGCGGGAGAGGTTGACCTGGTAAATATCTCCAGCTGCGATGTATTCTTTGATTGTTTTGACAGTTTTGATGAATTCGTCTTGGGGAAGCGAATCTTGCCAGGTCCCAAGGGTAAAATTTGCGCTAGGTTTAGTTTTTCGGATTTGGCTAGAAAGGTTACCGATCTCCCACCATTCACGGGATTGGTGATGGAAAATGAGGAGTTCGGGATAGATACCGAAGGTAAAGCTGCCATCATAGTCGATCGCCCCGCAGGCTCCGCCGGTAGGGAAGCCGTAATCGGGCGCCAAGGAAGGGGCTTGTTTTTTCAGAGCATTATCGAGAGCGGAGGGATCCGAAAGGTGGCCACGGATGATTTCGGTCGGTCGCGCCCCGATGATTGAGATCGGAGGGGTGTGCTTGGTGGGGAGATTTCCAGCTGTGTCAAAGAAGACGAGACCCGGGAGGTGCGCTAGGCCTTGCGCCACTGCATCCGGTCCCGCAGTGATGGCGGTGGGTCTGGGTGTGAGGTGGGTTCTCGTTTTCATGAGGGTCGGGCTCGTTGACATAGCCTATCCGTTTTCTTAAGCTGGTCTCCCTGATGAAGAATTCACGAGTTTCCCGCAAGCCCAATTTGGGCATGTTTCATATCTCGTGCTGGATAATCGGGCTAGTGGCCTTTGTGCAACTAATGTCGGTGGGTGTTGCTTTGGCCTTTAAAAACCAGCAGATTCCTCAACCTAGGGAGAGGATTGTGAAGGAATACGTCGTTGCGCCCGGTCCGCCTTCGGCTCTTGTGACAGCGGCCGACGAGAAACCCGAGCCGATTGCGGCGCTTCCTCCTAAGCCGATCGCAGTGGTTTCTCCCAAGCCGCTTCCTGAGTCGAAAGAAGTTTTAACGGATTTGGAGTCGGTGACAAAAGTCGCTGAAGAGGATGTCTTGAATCTTCCTCCCCCTGTTTTGGATCCGATCGTCGAGGCGCTCTTAAAAGATGCCCGGCAGGCACGGGTGGAAGGTGATCTGATACAAGCGTTGACAAAGTTGCAGGAGGCCGAGCTCAGGGAGCCACGTGATCCCAACGTCCTCTATAGTCTTGGTGCAACTTACGAGGCTTTTGGGATTTTTGACAAAGCGCGAGACTATTATTATGAAGTTTTTAATCTGGGACCAAACGCCGGATCGCTTTTTGAGAAGGCGAGTTTCAAGGTCGCGCAGGGTTTAGTTCCTGACGTTAAAAACTTAGCTTGCTTGGGGTGGGGCCGAATGACTAATCCGATCCAAGAGCAAAACGGGGAGCGCAGGACTTTAATTTTACCAGTGGAGGTCGATACTAATAAAGATTTTGACCCGATGTTGTTTACTCCAAGGGTCCGGTTCTACGAGGAGGTGGATGGCAAGATCGGGCAGGCCATTATCCGGCAGGGAGACTCTGGGAGCGAATGGGTGACTGGGACTGCTGATTGGAAGGATGGCGAGGAAATTGCCGAAGTGTGGTATTTTGTGCCGGATCAGGATCCCGCGACTGGTCTCCTCTTTGGGCAACGAAAGTTTTACGGCTTTGTTGCCGAGCTCTATTACGATGGGCGCTTGAGCGATATTCGAGCTCACCCACGCACCCTCCTTCGTGAGGGTCTGGGTGAATCAACGATGGAGGAGCTACAGCGTGATCTTGATAACCTTGATGGGCTTGATCTTGAGGATCTGAGTGAAGGAAATTCGCTCTTGCCGAAACTT
>ERZ1046568.2316-NODE-2316-length-12570-cov-7.273592_pt1 | contig 12570 bp, 26 predicted proteins | sample MGYA00383092_ERZ1046568 | MGnify/ENA primary metagenome ERZ1046568 (study PRJEB29581, sample SAMEA5548362) | metagenome | biome: marine; feature: coastal; material: water | depth 1 m | study: Short-term variability in the microbial, nano- and picoplankton... | reverse complement strand
AATGATCCTGTATTAGTAGCATATAGAGCAACAAGCAGAGACCTTCCTAAATTGAAGATTCCTAAATTAAAATCACGTAGGTTAAGTTTTGATAAGTATATGGATTTATTAGATGCTAGGCTTGATATAGACCAACAGATTAAAGATTTACGTGATGAAATGGCTCAAACACTTAGAGACATGGAACAAGAAGCCGAACCAGAAGGTGGTGAAGTTGCAGATAGATATGGATCTACTATGATGAAGCAAGAAAAAGAATATACTAAACTAATGGCCAAGAAGGATAAGATCATGGCTAGAATCGATAAACACAAAATGGCTTAACTATGAAATATTTTAAAACATTTGAAGGATTTAAAAAGGACGTCATGAAAAAGATAGGCCTTAAAGATTTTAAGAAAATCAAAAAAGGTACTAAGCTTATGTATTTGGCTAGTCCTGTAGAAGTACTTGACAATAACGGTTATGTTTTAAAACTAAAAGGTGAAGACGGTAGAACTTTTACTGTTAATAAATCTCAATTTGATCATGGTGGAATGCTTGGAGAATCTTTTATAGACGAAGGGGTAATGAGTCAGATAGATATGATAGCTAAAAAAGCTAGAAATGCTGGTGATTTTACAAAAAAGTTTTTTAAAGAGTTTGGGGATAAAATCAAAAAATCAAAAGAATCTCTTGGTTGGGTAGAATCATTATATGATGATATAGTTTTTAGTCATGCTGGATATCCTGATGATATAGATGAAGCTATAACACCAGCTATAACATTTGAATTCCCTGATGAAAGAAGAGCAAGACAATTTGATTTAGATATAGAAAATTCTGCTATCGGAATTGGAGATCAAGTTGGAAATAAAGTAACTGTTACTGAAGTAGATACTAAATGGAGATCAACTGTTAAGAAATTCCTTATAAAGAATAAAGGTAAAGTTATTGAAGAATCAGTAGTTACTGAAGCTGCTCAGATTCCTAGTAACATCGTGGACTTTGCTAAAAGAAGAGGAAGACTTAGAGATGTAAAGCAAATTGCCAGGTGGGCAGAAAAAGCTGGGTTAGGAATAAGAGGAGGAACTGCAATAGGTAAAGGTTATGATACTCTTGTATTAGATTTAACTTATAACGGTGCTGAAATTTATTTTGACCTAGACACTGGTAAAATTAAAGTAAATAGACAACCTGTTAATAGTTGGAAAACTTTTAGTAAGGCTGTAAACGAATCATCTGCAAAGGATGGTACTGAAGCATCTGATGGTAAACATAAACACACAGATCATATTGAAGAAGATATGGAAGCTATGTGGAAAAAAGCATACGGTGAAAAATTTGCTACTAAATACCCAGGTGTTGCTAAAATCATAAGACAACGAAAGATAAGAGATCCTAGAGAAATTGCTAGAATCTGGAAAGAAACTTACGGAGAAGACTTCAAAGAAGAATATCCTGCTATGTGGGATATGTTATCCAAATAATTCTGATCATAAAGGAATTCCTAATTACCATTTCATTTTAATATTTCTTAAACCTTTTATTATTTTACCATATAATAATAAACAAACGGATTTATGATTAACTTATTACGAAAATGGTTTACTCCAAAATATAAAAACATTACAGAATTTGAATATTCACCTAGTGGGTTTCAGAAAGCTAAGAGGTGGGCAAAGTCTCAGCCACACCCATTTTTAATTAATCTTACTTTATGGGATTTTGTAGATAGCAGATGGATAGATTCGGAATATAAGTTACATGAAATAAATAAAGCAAAAGCAGATGGCAGAACCGTTCGGAAATAAATGGAAGAAATATAAAATCTATCCTACTATATTAACTCAGTCAGGTAATAGTGTAGATAGCTTAAAATTAAACACGGGAGAAAACGACCTTACTGGGGCTCAAGGCGTTCAAGGAACCACAGGTGAACAAGGTACACAAGGAACATCTGGTAATACTTCTGGTGGTTTTCCTATTGGTGGAATTATTATGTGGTCAGGGGAAATCATAGATATACCTGTAGACTGGGCTCTTTGTGATGGGACTACTCCTACACCTGATCTTACTGATAAATTTATAGTAGGGGCAGGAAGGAATTATCAACCGGGAGATGGCGGTGGTAGTCCCGACTCAGTTTTAGTAGAGCATACTCACACCGCTATAGTATCAGATCCAGGGCATAAACATAATGCTAATGCAGACGGTGGATCAACAGCTGCCACCGGTCCTAATTTTAGAAGAGAAAATAATAACACAGGATTTCTTGCTACTGAACCAGCTACAACCGGTATTACAGTATCTAATTCAACAGAAGGAGTTAGCCCATCTGGTACAAACCTACCACCATACTATGCATTAGCGTATATAATGAAAATAAATTAATAAAAAATAAAAATGAAAACAAAATCAAAATATCTTCTTAACATAGAAGGAAAGAAACGGTATAGAGGAAATACCTGGTTAGGATTAATTTTAAATGTATTAAAAGGTAATCATGACAGGAAGAGAACTAAAACCAACTAAAAAAGATATTACTGAAGCAATTGATAGAGTAGAATTATTCTATAGCTTTATTGTAAATTATCTTATTCAACAACCAGTTTATAAACTAAATAAGGATTACGCTAAACATATAGATACAGCATTAGAAGGTTTAGCTAAAGCAAAAGAAAAAATATGAATTACGGAAAAGAATTTGAAAAGTATGCAATGAGTGATCATGGTGTAAGTTCTCTTACTCTTGATTATGCATCAAAGAAAATTGAAAACTCAATGACTCCTTATATTTTAGAGGAGAGAGAAATGCGAGCTACACAGATGGATATTTTTAGTAGGTTGCTTATGGACAGACTATTATGGGTTGCCGGACCAGTTAATGATGGCATGTCCACGGTAGTCCAAGCACAGTTAATGTTTTTGGATAGTGTAGAAAATAAGGATATCACAATGCATATAGATTCACCAGGCGGATCTGTTAAATCAGGTTTGTCTATGGTAGATGTTATGGACTATATTAAATCAGATATTAGAACCGTAAATACTGGAATGGCTGCATCTATGGGATCTGTATTATTAGGAGCCGGTACAAAAGGTAAAAGAAGTTCATTAAGGCATTCTAAAACAATGTTACATCAATCATCAGGCGGATTCAGTGGAAATATTCAAGATGCTGAAATTGATATGAAAGAATGGAAAAAGGTTAACAATACTTTATTTAAATTACTAGGAGAGTATTGTGGTAAAACTGCAAAACAAGTAGCGGCTGATGCAACTAGAGATTTTTGGTTAAGTGCAGATGAAGCTAAGAAGTATGGTATAATAGACGAAGTAATAAAAAGAAAGTAATATGTTTGGATTATTTAAGAAAAAAAGTAAAGAAGATAAATTACAAGAAAAGTATAAATCTTTAATGGACCAAGCCTTTAAATTATCAAAGGTAAACAGATCACAAAGCGATCAAAAATATTTTGAAGCTGATAAAATTTTAGAACAAATAAAAAACTTAAAAAAGGTATGAAAAAAACTTTAAAAGAGCGTGTGTGGGCTTTATCTATGTTTTCTGGTATAGGATTATTAGGAAGTGCAATAGTAATGGGTAAAGAGTTATTTACAGGTCAAGTAATATTAGCAGCAGTGCTAATACTTTTTTGTTTGGTAATTGAAACCTCAGCAAGGAAAATTTAAAAATGGAAGGTTGGCATATACAATATCTTAAAGATGAGAAATTATGGTACTTAACTCAATCTAATGTAGATGATGGAATTATCTTTGAAGGCTGGTATCATACAAGTAGTGAACTCTTAACAGACTTAAATAAATATTTAAAATTAGTAGATGGTATATGGAAAATAAATTAGAAGGTCTTCCACGAATTTATGCATTACTGCTTAAAGGTAAAGAAGGTGCAAAACGAAAGAAGAGTTTTATTAAAAAAGTATCAGATCTTAATTTAGATTATGAAATTGTTGAAGTAAACCGATACCCAGAATGTGGTACAATAGTAGAAGGAAACACTCATGATCATGTCCTTCATTATTATCCTAATCAATGTAAAACAACAACAGCGGTTTCTGCTAATCATCTTAGGATGTGGAGAGAATGGATATCTTCAACTAGTAAAGATGAGAAGTGGGCATTATTTTGTGAGGGCGATATAAGCTTTAATACTGTTGAATACTGGCCATTTGCATGGAATGACTTTATGAATATTATTCCTAATGATACTAAAATCATGCAGTTATGCGTTTTGCGAAGCAAACCAGATTTTGATTTAAAAATAGTAGAAAGAAGCCATGAGACTTGGGGCGCAAACATGTATATGGTATCAAGAGAATATGCAGAACGAAAGATAAGAAGGCATTGCTATACAGGTAATGAAAACTTATTTAACATTGCTACAAGTGTTATTGAATTTGGTAATTATGAACCATGTCTTCCTGAGGATATTTTATTTGTTGATGATAAATTTGATGAAAGAATTAAGTGGGCTGACACAAGTGGAGCATATTCAGTTCCTTTGTTTGTAGAAGACTTATCATTAGTTAGTTACTTTGAAAATGATCGTGAAGACTCGGATGGTGAAAAGGAATCTCATAAACATACTATGAAACTATGGAAAGAGTACAATAAAGAAGTACAAAGTTGGAATAAATAAACAAATAATAAATTACTATGAATCATATTCCATCATTTAAAGATTATAACACCACTAAGCAATTAGTCAATGAAACTTATGTTATCTTAGAAGGTAAAGTTTCACATGATGATCTTAATCAAGTACTTAATGAAGGGATCTTTTCATTTATTAAAGGAATTTTTTCTAATCCAAGAGATAAAAGAAAGCTAGATAAGCTTGGTGAAAAACTATTTAAAATTAAAGTAGAATTACAAAAATTAGAAATAGAAGAAGGTGACATAGATAAGTTAACACAGGATCTTAAGATGACTGACGCTGATTATACCGCAACACAGGCTAAGATAAATGTTGCAGATAAAGCAAAAAAAATAAAAATAGAAGCTTTACAAAAGAAAGAATCAGTTATTATTGATAAGATGGATGCAATTGGAAATAAAAGTACTAAGCTAACTAAATATGTAAGTAAGGTAAAGCTTGAGATTCGGATGAGAGCCAATGATGCTACTATTCAACTTGCCGATAGAGAAATGGAAAGAGTATTAAAATTAATTCAAAAGAGAGATGCTAAAACAGTAAAAACTCTGGATAAAGAATTAGCTAACGTTTAATAACATGAATAAAGAAAAAGGAAGAATTGGTTTTACCGCAGGAAACTTTGATCTTCTCCACCCAGGTTACATTTATACTTTTGAAACTGCGAAAGAGCACTGTGATTACTTTATGGTATTTTTACAAGAAGATCCTTCAGCAACACGAACATCCAAGTATAAACCGGTAATACCATTATATGAAAGATATAAAACTTTAATGTCTATTAAGTATATTGATGAAGTAATAACATATCAAACAGAAGAAGAGCTTTTTGAGCTTATTCAATTTTATAACCCTGATGTAAGAATTCTTGGAGATGATTATATAGGAAAGAGATTTACAGGCGATCATTTAGCCATAGATGTTTTATATACAACAAGATCTCATGGTTGGTCAACGACATTACTTAAAGACTTAATTACAAAACAAACAATTAAACAAAATCCTAACCTTCTTAAAGATATGAAGAAATGAGCATAAAGCAATTTAAGGACTCTCGTGGAACATTTATACCTTACGATGTAAAAGGTTGGGATCAGGTAAATATTGTTACTAACGAAAAGCAGTATACATTTAGAGGTATGCATTGGCAAACAAATCCTGCTCAAATTAAATGTGTTAAAGTAATTCAAGGTTCTGTTATTGACTTTCTTTATAATCTTAAAACTTTAGAGGTAGAATTTTATAATCTAAACTCATCATCAGAACCAATAACCATAGGAGAAGATTATGCACACGGTTATTTAACATTAGAACCTAATACTATATTTACATATTTAGTTAAGGGAGAATACAATCCACAATCAGAACATAGTTTAGTATGGAATAAAGTTAAGGCTATTCGTGATATGATAAATACTGTAATTGGTAACAAAGAACTTATAATATCAGATAAAGATAAATTAGGAAAATGAAAGTATTAGTAATTGGAAACGGCTTATTAGGAAAGGAAATAGTTAAACTGTCTAATTGGGATAGTATCAGTAGAAGCACTCACGATTTTGATTTTGCTAAAATTGAAACGGTTTACCAATACCTGGTAGATTATGATATTATTATTAACTGTGTTGCTCATACAGATACTTATTCAACAGAAAAATCTTTACACTGGGCAATAAATTATAAAGCAGTAGTAAAACTAACAGATTGGTGTAATGAAAATAATAAAAAGCTTGTACATATTTCAACAGATTATGTATATGCAAATTCTTCAGGGTTACCAACAGAAACAGATGTACCAGTCCATGCAGAAAATTGGTATTCTTATACTAAGTTATTGGGAGATAGCTATGTTGAATTAAAATCCGATAATTTTTTAATAATTAGATGTGGTCATAAAGAATTCCCATTTAAGTATAGTGGAGCATGGGGAGATGTAAAAGGCAATTTTGATTATGTTCCTAGAATAGCCGAAGGTATCATAAGATTGATTGCATACCAGGAAAATGGAATATTTAATGTAGGAAGTACAAACCCACACACTATGTATGAGTTAGCAACAGAGAGCTTTCCTGAAGTTAATGAAATTAATTCTCAAGAACTCACACCAAAGAACGTAAGCATGAATTGTATGAAATATAGAATTTCACTAACTGATAATGAAGAAGAAGAATAAAAATATGAAAGTAATAGTAACAGGAGGATACGGATTTATAGGATCTGCATTTGTAAATTTATTAAATAGTACCACGGATTATGAAGTGGTTATTATAGATAATTTAAGTTATGCCGCAAATCCTAAAAATGTTATTTTGGATACGCCTTGGATTAATAAAGATATTTGCGAAATTACACCAGACGATTTAGGAGAATATGATTACTTGGTACATTTTGCAGCAGAGAGTCATGTTGACAATTCTATTAAAAATGGAAATCCTTTTATACATAGTAACATACAAGGTACATTTAATTTAATTGAGGTTGCTAGGAAAAATAAAAATCTAAAAAAGTTTATTCATATTTCCACAGATGAGGTTTATGGAGATATGGATGATTATGGTCCAGGTGCTATTGCTAAAGAAGATATGACATTAAAAGGCTCATCATATTATTCTGCTTCAAAGGCTGCATCTGATTTATTAGTAGAAGCCGCAGGTAGAACATTTGATTTTCCATACATCATCACAAGAACCTGTAATAATTTTGGAATAGACCAATATGAAGAAAAGTTTTTACCTACTATACAAAAATCTATTAAAGCAGATAAAGAAATACCTGTGTACGGAGATGGTAGGCAGATAAGAGAATGGATTCATGTTAAAGATAATGTTAAAGCTATTTTACTTTTAATGGAATCAACACACAGAGGAGTATGGAATATTGGTTCAGATGATAGGTGGACTAATATTGATATTGTAAAGGAAATCGGTTCTGCTTTAGATAAAGATATTAAATTTAAATATGTGGACGATAGATTAGGCCATGACCGTGCATATGCAATTGATTCATCAAAATTTAGAAAAGCATTCCCACAGTGGAAAACAACTTTAACATTAGCAGAATATCTTAGAGAAAGAGAACATGGCTTTAATTGGTTTAGTAAACATCCAATATGACCGAGAGAGAAATTGATAGAATCATTGAAATGGCTTGGGAAGATAGAACTCCATTTGATGCAATAGAATTTCAATTTGGATTAAAGGAAAATGATGTCCGCAAGATAATGAGAACAAACCTTAAAGAATCTAGTTTTAAAATGTGGAGGGAGCGTGTTAAAGGCAGGAAGACAAAGCACAGTAAATCAAACCCGTCAAAAAAGTTTAAATCAAAGAACCAAAGATGATGAATAGAGAAAAACTTATAATAATATATAAGAAACTACAAAACCCTTATAATCATAAATGTGGTTTGTGTACGATAAATTTAAATAAATGTAAAGAACGTATTATTAAACTTTTAACAAATGAGAAAGATAGAAAAAAGACCTTGGGGTAAATATGAAGTGCTTTATGATTGGACAGATTGTAAAGTAAAAAAGATAACGGTAAATCCTGGTCAAAGATTATCTTATCAGTATCACGAAAAAAGAGCAGAAGTCTGGACTGTTACAAAAGGTATGTTAACTATTATATTAGAAGATGATAAATTGTTTAGAGGAGAAGGTCAATCAATCAAAATACCACTAGGAGATAATCATAGAGCTTGGAACGAAACTGATGAACCTGTAGAATTCATAGAAGTACAAACCGGTACATATTTTGGTGAGGATGACATTACCAGAATAGAGGATGACTACAATAGGTCAACAGATTAATCTCTCATCTAAGAAGGTGTTATTTTATTATGTATATACATATATCTAATACAGTTAATGATGCTAGATCCTCTCTAGCCTCTTTGTTATCTATATAATATGGTATATCTACATAAAACAAAATTTATTTTTTACATATAATAATAAACAACTCATAGTAAAAATGAAATTTAGGTCTGGTAAATATAAAGGAATTGACGTAGAAACGGTTAAGAGGATGGCTCCTTGGTACATTCAATGGGTGCGTGAAAATAGACCAGAAATGTTAAGAGAGTCTAGGCAACCACAACCAAAACCTTATAAAAAACCTGTATATGTAGATCCACCAGATATACCGCCGGCCGGGGCAATAAAGCCTAACTATGATTTTGACAATATGTTTTAATTCGATTATTAACAAATAAAATCAAACAAGATGGAAGAAAATACTGTTAAAATTAATGAAATAAAGACACCAACATACGTTGGTAGCTACCAAATAACTGGTAAAGGAAGCGAAGCAAATAGTATGCGATTTAATTTTGTGAAAAAGCCAAATATTATACATAGGTTTTTTTGTAGAATATTATTAGGCTGGGTCTGGCTAGATAATGTTTAGGACAATATATAAAATATGAAAACAAAATTTTCAGCTGGATTAGCAATCATATATGACAATAAAATTTTATTAGCTCATACTACCAATAGAGGCTGGTACGGTTCTTACGGAATTCCTAAAGGTGGAATTGAAAAAGGTGAAACACACTTTGAAGCTGCATTAAGAGAAACTAAAGAAGAGGTTGGTATAAAGGTTCCTAAAAATCTAATTGATAAAAGTAATAAGCATACATTTACAGTAACCACTAGAAAATATGGTAATAAGATTGTTTATTATTACATTGCTCAAATATCTGATCTTTCTCAAATAGGATTGAAGGATTTGGTAATACCTAAAAAACAATTACAAACAGAAGAAGTTGACTGGGCAGGATTTTTAAATTATGATGAAGCAATGAAAAGAGTTATGAAGTCACAGCAAGTTGTAATTAATAATTTAATTGGTAAAGGTTTGTTGGAAAAGAAAGATAGTATTCTAAAATTCAAAGATTTCAATATATAAATCAAATAAGTAGTATAATGAAATACATTCAAACTCTAAATGAAATGAATCTAGATGGATATGGTAACGATCCTAAAAAACCTAAAGCTATCGACAAGGTAGAAATTAGAGTTGCAAATTGGAGAGATAGTTTAAAGAAAGGCTGGACTCCAACAACACAGTATAGCCCAAAGCTTGCAAGGCTAAGAAAGCAATGGGAAGATGTAATTGAAAAGCATAAAGACCAATGGCAACCAAAGTATAATTTTGGTGATCTCTTAGCATAATAACTAAACTATAAGAATATGAAAAACTTGATCAAACTAATCTGTATAATAGTCTTAACTCTATCAGTAAATTCTTGTGGGGTAGGTTATCAAATTAATTCTTACAATTCAAATAATACTGATCCAATTTATAATGTTGAGGTAATCCAAACACAGAGTCAATTAGATTGGATGTTAAGAACAGATTGGGACTTTGCAAATAACTACTATTGGTTCTTACAAAGGCAAAATTACTCATTCTTTCAAAATCAATATTATAGGAATAGACTATGGAGATGGGGATGGAATAGTCCACATGATTATTGGATGAATTGGCAGTGGGGTTGGCATAACGGTTATAACAACAATGGTGGATATTGGAATAACAATTACTGGTGGAATTACCAAAACCGTCCGTATGGCTATTCTCATATTTACAGACCAAGAACTCAATGGCTAGGTAATGTATATGGAAGAAACTCAGTATACGGCAGAAGGCTACAAACTTATCGTAATCTATCAAATACTAATAGAAGGCTATCTCAACAAAGAATTGCTAATCCTAACAAAAGGTCTATGTACATCAAAAATGTAAGGACTATTAAAATAACAAAAGAAAGAACTATTAGAACCACAAAACCTGTAATTAGAAATAAGCCAGTAAACAGAACAAAACCTGTAATAAACAGAAGACCACCGGTAATTAGAAATACCAGGCCAACAACTCCAAGATCTTCTAATAGAGGTATACCACGATACTCTAAGAAAAGAGGCGGTCAATAGGATCTTCTTAGTCTAATAGAATAGCAATCAAAGTAATCAAAAGGTCAGCACATAGGCACACTAAACTAAACGAACATGCAAACTCAAACCACCAAACCGCAAAGTGCTCAAATCTACTGGAATGATGAATGGAATGCAAGCTCTAAGTAACTAACCAGCTTTTCGCAAAATACTATCTAAAGAGCAAGAACCCTAGATTCCTCTAAGTCCCAAACAACCAAACAATCCATATAGTAATCAACGGTACTATCGTTATACTATTAATAATCGCGTATACCAGTAATACTAACAAATGGTCGTATCCAGAGTAGTTATCATTGGACTATCAGTTATTCCGTACCGGAGGTCTGATTGCTAATATCTGGCTACTGGACTATAGATCCAGAAGGGTTTGATATATACTAGCCGTTTTTTACCCAAATCTGCCGTATTACCGCTATTTTCACTCACCTTACTCAAAGTAATCAACTGACAAGTACCCTAGTTACCCATGTCAGTGGTCAAAAACCAAATCCTGCCGTGAAGCGTGATCCTTCTGGAGCCACCTGATATCAGAGTACTCTAAATCTCTACTAATCTACAATGGTACAGTCTGGTATAGTGGATGTACAGTAGACAGGAAATCTGCTGTAGTGGTTAAAGGGTAATGCTCCCAATTGTTAATAACTTTTTGAAAATAACTTGAAAACATAGCAAGAATCCCAATTAAATTGATTATATTTAATTATAATTAAAAAACGGAAATAACTATGGACATCTACAAAGAACTAGCAATCAAGATCGATTTTGACAAAGGACGCGATATCGAAGTAATAAGCGTATTTGACGGCGTGGAGATCGAAAGCAAAACATTTAGTCGAGGTACACACTTCGTGGAACAACTGCTAGACTACATTACTCACATGGAAACTGGCGGCTGCGATGTTTATGTCTAGAGAGACTGTACCGCGACCGCTAATTCCAAATTGTTAGCTACCGCAACAGGATTGTTAATAACTTTTTGAAATTGGTCTTAAAGTATAGCAAGAATCCCAATTAAATTGATTATATTTATATTATAATAAAAACCGTAAAACTAAACTCTATGACTACATCTGACAAAATCCACAACTATCTGTTCAACATCGAAAAGGATCCTACGGATTCGGCTAAACGATTTCCGATCTCTAAGATCAACAAAATTGTAGACCACAATGGTATCGGCACCAGATGGTTAGTCTTCTATACGGATCTTAACGGCAAAGATCAGTCGCTGCTTGTCAGGGAACATGAATACAACCAAGTAAAACCAATTGGTCATGCGCCTACTAATCCACACTACGAACACCAGAAGTACCTGGACAAAACGAGACGTGGCTCGGTAAGAGCTAGCCACTACAATGCTGAACCACGTAGTAACCGCTATCCGAATGGCTACATGCCGAAGATTGAATACTACCAAGCTCAACTAAGTATCGCGGTAGACTCCCTGGACCTGGATCAAATCAAATACTTTACTAGCAAACTGGAATGGTTCATGGACCGCCAGGCTAAACTAACCAAGAGTTAACTGTTAATAACCTAGGACAATTGTTAATAACGATCTGGGTGTTAATAACATTGTTAATAACTTCTCTAAAATAATTGCAAATTATAGTTCAAATCCCAACAAAATTGATTATATTTATATTATAAATAACAAATTAAAAAAACGGAAAAAAATGACTGAAACTACAACAAAGTACAAGGTAGAACTCCAAGGCGATCTACTAATGGTTAAGGACCTCAACAACAATTTACTACATGGTATGGCGGTACCTGCATGGGACGCTGTTAACCGATTCAAGGTAATGGTAAAAAAGTTAAAAGAAGTTGAATCGCAAAACCAATCTAAGTAATATGGGAGTATCTAAACTAAAATCAAGGCTAACAAAGATAAGCAACGTCAAATTTGCAAAAGGTCTATTTGACGCACACAAAACAAATACTCCAC
>ERZ1046568.2309-NODE-2309-length-12618-cov-8.229085_pt1 | contig 12618 bp, 12 predicted proteins | sample MGYA00383092_ERZ1046568 | MGnify/ENA primary metagenome ERZ1046568 (study PRJEB29581, sample SAMEA5548362) | metagenome | biome: marine; feature: coastal; material: water | depth 1 m | study: Short-term variability in the microbial, nano- and picoplankton... | reverse complement strand
TTTGCATCATACGCTCTTTGCTGACGGCTTGGCTGGTGTTGATATTTCACTTCCTAAACTCCGCGCACCAGATTGGGAAGGCGCCCCATAATGCCTGGTGGTCAACGTCAAGGTACAGCGATTGCTCGCGCGACACATTGGGCGAACAATGCGCTGCTGAGACTGCATCGGATGACTTCAAGGCTGGTTTCAAAGTAGCAAAATGGAGAATGTTTTGCCCTCAATAGAAGCTATAAAGTCGCTCATCTGATCTCAAGTAGTCTTCTCTGACAGTGCCAATCTCATCGGCCTTTGAAGATTTCGACTTAAGTCTCTAGATAATTTCTCTGGAAAAAGTCTTTTGCAAAAAAATTGTCTCAACCATAATGGGTGTGACATTCTGTCTGTAATGGTGAAGAAAGAGAGGCATCACATCATGGACGACAAAGTATTTGCTTCTCGGCATATGAGCGAAGCAATGTCTCTAAATGATAAGATAGAGACAATCGGCGTGGTCGATATTTTTGCTGTGGATGATGCCCAAAAATCCAGCTTTTTTCCCTAATCAGACAAATAATCAGGCATCCAGCCAGAAATTCACCGCGCAACCTGAGAGAGGTATAAAATGCGGCTTGGTAAATTATGGCTGATTATTCAGGACATTTAAGTTGCCAGCCTGTGGCTATCCAGCTGTCAGGGCGGCGGCTACTAGCCCTGTTTATATATATGGTTATACGGTATTTAACGTCATATAATATTTCTCTTTTATTCCATACGCTTACCAGTATTACCGTCAAAGAAATGCAGCTTGTCAGACGCCACATGGAACTGCAATTCCTGGCCCACGCGCAGCTTTACTTCTTCGGTAGTTCTACTGATTATTTCGCCGAAAGGTGCATTGCAAGTAACGATCGTTTCATGCCCCATGGGTTCGATTACCGAAGGGGTGACGGACACTGAAATAGCCGATTTCGGCTTGTTTGTAGTGCTAGCCAGTTGCATATGTTCAGGCCGGAAACCAACCGTCACACGCTTGCCCACCTTGGCCAGACATTTCTGCATCGCAATAACAGACCCATCATCCGTTTTCAGCGCCGTCCCACGTCCTGCAGCCTCGACTATGCCAGTCACAAAATTCATCGCTGGCGAGCCTATAAACCCAGCCACAAATTGAGTTTTTGGGGTTTTATAAACTTCATCCGGCGTGCCGACCTGCTCAATCCTCCCGTCACACATAATCACAATCCTGTCGGCCAACGTCATTGCCTCAACCTGATCATGCGTCACATAAATCGTGGTAGTTTGCACCTGTTGATGCAGCAACTTCATTTCGGCGCGCATTTTGTGGCGCAGCTTGGCATCAAGGTTCGATAACGGCTCGTCAAACAAAAACACTTTTGGCTTGCGCACAATGGCGCGGCCCATGGCAACGCGCTGTTTTTGCCCCCCCGACAGCTCGCCCGGCCGCCGCGCAAGCAACTCCTCAAGGCCCAGAATAGCCGCAGCCTCATTGGTGCGTTTCTCAATCTCCGGCTTGCCAAGCTTTTGAGCCCGCAACCCAAACGAGATATTATCAAAGACGTTCATATGGGGATACAGCGCGTAACTCTGAAACACCATCGCAATATCACGGCTTTTCGGGTGTACGTTATTGACCAGTTTGCCATCGATTACAATATCGCCGGAGGTGATTTCCTCCAGCCCCGCGACCATACGCAATGTGGTAGATTTACCGCATCCTGACGGCCCAACAAAAACCACAAATTCACCGTTCTTAATGGTCAGATCAAAATCCTGTACCGCAACTGTATTTCCAAACTTTTTGGTTAGTTTGGTGATTTTTACCTCGGCCATGATTATTCCTTCCCGCTCGTCAGCTTGCGCGCCTGTTCATTGCGATCAACATTCGCCCTGTCTATCTGCAAGCGAAGGCGTTCGGTCTCATTCTGCAAGGTCTGCAATGTCACGCTGTATCCAGCCAGAGAAGCAGCCATTGATTTTACCCCCGGTCCGCCGGGCAAATCACGAATCGCAATAAAATAAGCCGCGCTTGTCGCCTGTTTCAGCTTGTCTTTTGATAGTGTGGGAAGCTTGCCAATCGCCGTTTCGAACGCATTTGCAAAATCCTGATAATCAACCTGATCTAAGGGAACCCCTTGAGTAAGTGAGCTTTTTGATAGCGCGTGCGCAACCCCGTGCGCCGCCCGAAAACTGATGTCCTCTTCGCGGACAAGCGTGTCGGCCAGTTCCGTAATCGTTGCCATCGAAAGCTGGATCCGGCGTTGGACGGACTCCCTGTTGATCTCCATCGCAGTGATGAAGTCGCCAAGCAAAGGCAGCGCGTGCGAAAGCCTGTCAAATACGGCAAAACCGGCAGCCTGTGTTTCGCGCTCGGAATCATTCATGTCGGCAAAGGGTGTGTTATGCATCGTCTGCACAATCTGTTCCGCACCGCCCGCCGCCAGGGACAGCTTTAAACGCAGATGCTCCAGCGGCACCGGATTACGCTTTTGCGGCATGATCGACGATATCTGCACAAATCCATCAGGAACATCAATCTGGCGAACCTCAAAACCAGTCCATGTTACCAAATCTTGCACAAGGCGCCCAAGATGCAGACAGCCCAGCCTGATCGAACTGTAACAACTGGTGATATGGTCGACACCGGCAATGGCCCCATAGGAATTTTCAACAATATCGGAAAAGCCCAGCAGCCGAGCAATCTCGGCCCTATCCAACGGAAATCCAGACGTAGTAATCGCGGCAGCCCCCATCGGACACAAATCTATATCGCCCAGCGCGCTGAGGATGCGCCGCATATCGCGCAAGACAAATTCAATCGCCGCACCCAGATAATGCCCTAGAACCGATGGCTGGGCCGGCTGTCCGTGCGTGTATAGCAGGACCACCTCATCCTTACCTTTTTCAGCCCGGCGGATCAGCTTTTCTGCCAGCCCGGAAAATTCATCCAGCATATTCAATAGCCGCAGACGAAGCTCCATCCGAAACATCGTATGTTCAATGTCATTGCGCGACCTGCCGGTATGTAATTTACCCGCAACCTCGGCGCCAACAATCGTGCCTAATTCCTGCTCTACGAGGAAAAACAGATCTTCAAAGCTGCCATCAAACGGTACATTTGCCCACGGCTTAGTACGGTGAATTTCATCCAGAGCGGCCAGAATGTTAGCGCATTCACCGGTAGATAACAGCCCCTGTTTCGCAAGCATAATCCCGTGCGCGACGTTGATATCATGCAACGCCTCTGAGAAAAATGTGCGGTAGATGTCCAGGTCCGGCGCAAGCACGGACCGCGCGTAAACCGCAGCAGGAAATTTATCAAAGTTCTGATCCATACGGCTATCCTTTTAATCCGGCAAGCATGACACCGCGAATGATGAATTTTTGTAAAAGTAAAAACACCAACAATGTTGGAATTGTCGCTAGACATGACGCGGTCATTACGATTTCCCAATCCTGCTGAAACTCTCCGTTGAAGGATGCAAGCCCAACCGGGATGGTGTAAATGTCAGGATCGTTACTGACAATCAACGGCCAAATGAACGCCGTCCAGTTCCCCAGAAAATGAAAAATCGCCAAGGCTGACAAAGCAGGCACCACCAACGGCATCGCTATGCGCCACCAAATAGCAAATTCTGACCAGCCATCAATGCGTGCGGCATCAATCATCTCGTCGGGCAAATTCATGAAAAACTGGCGCATTAAAAACGTGCCAAACCCCGTCATCAAACCGGGAAAGGCTATCCCCCAATATGTATCAATCCAACCGAATGTGCGGGCCATCATATACCACGGGATAATCAGCATTTCGGTCGGAATCATCAGCGTGCTGAGGATCGCAATGAAGACGAATTGACGCCCCCGAAATTCAAACTTGGCAAGCGTATAGCCAACCAACGAGTCGAAAAACAGCACTGATAACGTACTGAAAGTGGCCACCCAGAGCGAGTTCAGCATCCACTGCAGAAATTTGGATTCATTCAGTATGAAGATATAGTTTTCGAGGCTTGGTTGATCCGGGATAATGCTGAGCGAATAGATTTCCTGGCCCGTTTTGAATGAGGTAGAGGCCATGAAAACAATCGGCGTTATCATGACAATACCGCCAAGAAACAATAGCGTCCAAAGAACGATACGTCCCGGTCTCATGCGTTCTAGCCGCTGGATTATAGCTGTATTATCAGTCATCATTTTTTCCGCATAAGCCAGAGTTGCAATCCGCTTACTGTCAGCAAGATTAGGAACAGGATTACGGTCAGCGCGGACGCATACCCAAGCCTGAATTCATCAAATGCATATTCGTAAATCATCAGCACAAGTGGCTTGGTAGCGTTCAAAGGACCGCCGGCGCCATCCGCACTCATGGTGTAGACCTGATCAAAAATCCGTAAAAATCCGATCGTCGAAACAATCGTCAGGAAAACCACCGTTGGCTTAAGCGATGGAAGGGTAATTTCACGCAGGATTTGCCAACGGCTGGCCCCATCAATCTCCGCCGCCTCAAAATAGCTTTTCGGAATGGCCCGGATACCAGCAATGAAAATCACGATCTGAAAGCCAAGACCTGCCCAGACAGCCGGGGCCATAATCGCATACAGTGCTTGTTCAATCGATTTTAGAAACGGCTGCTGAGGGATGCCCACCCATGACAGCATGATGTTGAAATACCCAATCGGCATCGGTTGATAAAACCATCGCCACACCCACGCCATTGCCACAGCAGTGGTCAAAAACGGAATGAAATACAGCGCCCTGATCCAGTCATGTCCGAAGGTAATTTCGTTCAGCCAGTAGGAAATGAAAAACGCCACGACCAGACTGATGGGAACGCCGATAGCCGCGTATTTAACGGTATTCCAAAGAACCAGCCAGAAATCCTCATCGCCCAAAATCTTCTCATAGTTGCGAAGACCAATAAATTTTTTGGCGCCCAACAAGTTCCATTTCAGGGTTGATACATAAAATGCCTCAAAAGTCGGATAGAACCTGATCGTCGTATAAAACACAATCGGAACCAACAAAAACAGCCATGCAGTGACAGCCAGTTTCTGATTGATCGTCAGCCTATTCCAGAATGCCAAAAACATGAGCCAGATAACACCTAAAAAGAGAGGAACGCTAAAACTCTAAAGCCATAATTCTGAAATTCAAATATACGGACTTTCGAATGTGAAACTGAAAGTGTGGGCGAAACAGAGAAGGCCTTAATAAATGGGCAACACCGCACTGGATTTACCAATGGGTGTTGCCTAATTTTTACGCCAACTCAACTAGCGTACCTGCTTAGTTATCGTAGAATTCATCAAGCACTTCCTGCTCGTCCTCGGCAACCTCTGCAAGGGCTTTTGCTGGTGTCATGCCTTTCAGAATCACCATGTCATAGGCATCGATAAGCGCCTGGCGCTGTGGCTTTTCTGAAATAAAGTTGGTTGCAGTAGCATAGGAAAGTCCACGAATGAACGGCCCATACATCGGGTGTGATGTGTTCGCATCAACCAGTGCAACCGACGGCTTGGCTGGCAATTCGCCGACGGTGTCCAACCAGACCTGCATCGCCTCGTCAGAGGTCAGGTACTGCATGAACTTGTTAGCAGCAACCAGTTTCTCGCCTTTGGCCTTGGAGCTAATGCCGTTCACCCAGTAGGAGGAGAAGTTGTAGCGCGCGCCGTTGTGACCCGGCAATTCTGCAATCGCAAAATTCAGCCCGTCCTGCTTTTTGAAGCTGGAAATACGGAAGGATCCGTCAATAATCATGCCAGCATTGCCAGCTTTGAAGGCGTCCTGACCGCGATTCATAAAGCCGTTTGAACCAACTTTATGCGTTGCTTCCATGTCCGTAAGAAAGGCCAGCGCTTTTGCACCTGCATCAGAATTATAGGCGACTTTCGTGCCATCATCAGAATAAGGCTGACCGCCGTAAAGGCGTGTCAGAACTTCACGCCACCAATGGTGATCCTGTCCGTCCGTATCAATCGCATAGCCAATATTCAGATAGTTGCCATCAGCATCTTTTTTGGTCAGCTTTGCTGCATATTCAACCATCTCGTCCAATGTTTTTGGCGGACCTGAAAGACCAGCTTCTGCAAACAAATCTGTGTTGTAGAACAGTGCCAGCGATCGCACAGCCGTGGGCAATCCCCAATATTCGCCGTCAGATTCCATTGATGAAACCATCGGGAAAAAGTTCTTTTCAATCTCTGAATGAGAGAAAACCGACTTGTCCAGCGGCTGAATCAACCCTGAATCACGGTAATCGTTCAACCATCCATAAAACAACTGGACGACATCTGGACCGTCGCCCGCAGATACAGCAATCGCCACTTTCTTGCGGTAATCAGCATATGGGAAATGTGTCTGTTTGACGGTGATATCCGGGTTGGCCGCTTCAAAATTCGCGATCAACTTGTCAATCGCATCCACGCGGCTTTGGTATGTATACTGCCAATATTCGATTTCAACTGCCGATGCCATACCGGCCCACAGAAACGCTGTACCGGCAATTGTTGCCGCAAACGTTGACTTTAAAAACTTTTTCATTCTTCTCTCCGTTGCATTTTCTGTTATTTAAAGGTAATTACAACTGGTAATGTTAAACACCTATGTGACAGCCTCAAAGCTTGTCAAATGAAATGTATGATCACGAGACTAAAAAATGTATGAAATCTGGCCCAAACGTGGGCTTTTATCCCCCTTCACCAGTCTGATCGGCTGTTTTTTGAATTGACTTAACGATGACTACAGAACCCAGATACGCCGTTTTATATGGATCTTTAAATCAGCGGATCTCCAACGGGGAGTTCGCGGTCGGGGATTATCTGCCGTCCGAGGACACCCTTGCCAAGTCTTATGGGGTTAGCCGTCCAACGGTGCGCCGGGCGTTGGAGCAACTCGATCGGATCGGCCTTATTGACCGGCGGCGCGGTGATGGCACGAGGTTATTATCGTTAAAACCCACCCCAAATCTTCAATACACCACCCGTCCGGCAGATGATTTGCTGTATGGGCGCGGCGCCGAAAGGGTCGTTCGCAGGATAAGCATGATGAGCGCCAATGCGCCACTGGCCGCCAAACTGGACAACCAGCCTGGCAAGAAATGGATGCACATCCAGCAGCACCGTTGCGACAAGGACACCGGCAAGATTGTTGTCTGGGGCAATGTCTATGTGGACAGCAAATATCGTGACATAGCCGATGAGATTAGCACCTATGACGGATTTATCTGTGACCTGATCGAAGAGCGGCACGGCGTTACGATCTCCGATATTCATCAAGAACTTATACCGCTTATTATCCCTGACGAGATTGCCGAGGAAATGGGATTGCCCAAGGGCGCGCTGGGGCTGGAGATGATCCGGCGCTATCGCAATTCAGCCCAAAAAGCGATCGAGGTTTCCATAAATATTTTTTCGGCTGACCGCACCAATTATCAATTCACCCTCAAGCGAACCAGAAAAGTGAGTGACGCGTGAAAAAGTCTTCGATCACTAATCAAGAAACGCGCAACCCGATCCGTGAGCTATATAGCTGGCTGAAATCTCTGCAATCTACATTGTGTTTTATGCAGACCGGTGCCCACCCCGATGACGAAACCACCCGGTTACTGGCTGCGCTTTCACTGGGGCAAGGCGCTCATATTGTTTATGTGAATGCGGTGCGCGGCCAAGGCGGGCAGAATGCTTTGGGCCCGGAACGCGGCGATGCGCTGGGCTATCTTCGCACTGAAGAGCTGATCGCAGCGATGGCGTTGATCCGCGCTGATCTTGCATGGTTAGCAGAAACTGACGATGACCCAATCAGGGATTTTGGCTTTTCAAAATCCGACGAGCAGACTTTCGGTTATTGGGGCGAGGAACATTCGCTGCGCCAAATGATCAAGATTGTCAGAATGTTCAAGCCGGATATTCTGCTCCCAACATTTCTGGACGTTCCGGGCCAGCACGGACATCACCGAGCCGTGACCCAAGTGACCCTTTCTGCGTTCGATTTAGCTGCCGACGACAGCGTTTACCCTGACCTGAATTTAGGAAGCTGGCAGACCAATGCGCTGTATCTTCCAGCATGGGGCGGCGGCGGCGGATCTTATGATGATGAAGTCCCCCCACCCAACGCAACGCACCAAGTTGATACCGGCGAATTTGATGCAGTTTATGGCGGCACATACGCACAAATTGGCGAATGGTCACGGGCCAGTCACGCCACCCAAGGCATGGGACGCCTGCTGGACGAAGAAAACTGGCCAGTGCAATTGCACCAGCTAAAGACCGCATCCAACACCCCGTTTGCGGATAAGCTGACTGAAAATCTGCCAACAACGTTGGCAGAGATGGCTGAATTTTGTTGCGGAAAGCCTGGCAAAAAGGCGGCCCTAAGGGCATCCGAATTGGCAGCAGAGGCACTGGCGGCGTTTCCAGATATTGCCAGCGTCATCCCGGCTTTGTGTGAATTGCAGAAATGTCTTGATGTGATGGAGGGCGAAGTTACCCAACCTCATCGCCACCGCATTCAATTGAAAAAGGCACAAAACGCGATGGCCATGAGCGAAGCCTGCCAAATGCAGATATCCTTTGGTGTGACCCCTGGAATACCCGTAATTGGCGCCGCCGCAACTGCGCGTATCAGTTGGCATCAGGCCGAAAAGGCCGGTCTGGAAATAAATAATGCCAGTTGGCAAGATCCGCTAGGAGCCATTGATGCATCTGGTTTTGTTGCTGGTATGGAGGATGGCAAACGCCGTAGCTTTTCCTCTGAATTCAGCTTTACTGGCGACACACCGACACCCGTGATGACGGGTTGGCACGGCGTTTCAGTGCGGCCATCAACGCTGCACGCGCAAGTGGAATTCACCGTGCGCGGAACAAAGTTTCGACGTACATTAATGCCAGATCAACCGCTTGGCAGCACGCCGCCCCTGACCGCTGCGATTAATCCGGCCAAGCAATTGGTCATTCTGAATAAGCCTAAAAACCTGTCGCTGCAACTGGCGGTTATGCAAGATGCCGCCTCAGGGACTTCTCTTACCACAGACGAAATTACCCTGAACACAGCACCAAATTCTGCCGATGCTTTAATAGTTAATACTGCCAACACTTTGCAAAAAGACGGCTCTTTCACCTTTGATGTGGCACTGTCTGATAATCTGCGCCAAGGCCGCTATAGTTTAGCTGCGCACGCTGGCGGTGTGCCTTTGCTATCATCCCAGACCCTTACCTACCCACATATCCGCACACAAACTCGTTTTCAGCCCTGCAAGACCGACATTGTTGCCGTCGATACTGCCTCTCTTCACGGCATCCGGGTTGGCTGGATTGATGGCGGCGTTGACCGCGCGTGGTTCTGGACCGAACAGTTGGGTGCAAGTGTGACGCAGCTGGATGACAACACCCTTTTATCAGGTAATCTAAATGGATTTGACGTCATTGTCAGTGGTGTTTTTGCTGGCGGTACACGCCCCATTAATCAGGCTATGGATCGCCTTAAAGGATGGATGCAGGCAGGAGGGCGTTATGTCAGCCAGTATCACCGTCCGCAGGATAACTGGATTTCGGGGCAAAGTGCGCCTTATGATCTGATGCCGGGCAGCCCTTCTATCAGATGGCGGGTAACGGACGCCGACGCGTTAGTAAAAATTCTGGTGCCGGACCATGAGTTAATGGCCGGGCCGAACCAGATCACCTTGGCAGATTTCGACGGTTGGGAAAAGGAACGCGGCCTCTATTTCGCGTCCGAATGGAGGGATGAATACACCCCAATTTTGGCGATGTCCGACGCTGGTGAAGAGCCATTATATGGCAGCCTTGTCCATGCACCCGTAGGCAATGGTTCGCACGTCCACTGTGCCTTGAACCTGTTTCATCAGATGGACCAGCTTGTACCCGGAGCGTTTCGCATTTTCACCAATCTGTTAAAAGTCGCCCGACGTTAAGCGTGCAAATGAAAAACGATAATCTTGGCGGATTGCGGTATCTCGTTTTTAACGAGGTATTCATGCTACTCCACATCCTAATTGTCAAAATTATTGCGGGTGATTTTCCGGCAATTCAGATCGTGTTTATCCGTTGCCTTGCCAGCAGCATCATTCTGCTGCCCCTATTTATCACGCAAAAACGGCTATCCGAAATGAACCAAGATTTAGGGCTGAATGCGCTGCGCGTGGGATTCACTACCTTGGCAATTACTATCAACTTTTTCACGATTTCACAAATCCAATTGGCACAGGTCAGCACCATCGGATACCTGCGCCCGGCAGTGGTATCTGTAATTGCATGGTGTTTCCTTGGCGAACAGCAAAGCTGGTATCGCTGGGGGGTGATTGCGGCAAGTTTCGCCGCCATTTGGTTAATATTCAGCCCCGAAAGCAGCTTTCTGCAACTAGTGGCATTGCTGGCGGTTGCAGGAATGTTTTGCGGTAGTGCCGCGACTATCTTGCAAAAACATTTATCAAAAACGATGCGCGACTTGCCGCTGATGGGCTGTTATTCAATCGGCGTCGCCATCACATCATGCCCATTTGCGGTGTATTTTTGGAAATCCCCAAGCGTCGAAACCTGGATATTGATGATTATGACCGGGCTATTAGCAACCAGCGCCCAGCTATTTTTCATCCGCGCATTTCGTAATTCCGAGGCATCATTTCTGGCTCCGATGTTTTACTTCCACATCATTCCCGTCACCGCCATCGGCTATTTCTTTTTCGATGAATTGCCAAGCAAAAATACGGTCATCTGCGCATTTTGTATTCTTGCCAGCCTGATCGGCTTGGCCGTGTTGGAAAAAAGGCGCTCCACCGCTTCCCAAAAAATAAGTAAATAGAAAAAGGTTTAGGTCGTTATGAGGAGTAGGTTTAATATAGATATTTATGACAAACGCGACAGCGCCGAGGCGGCCACTGCGGCGGCTATTATTTTCTATGCTGAAAATAATTCGGCACCGGTTATTGGCCTTGCAACCGGCAACACCATGACCGGCGTTTATAAAAAACTAGTCGATAGGGAGGCGCGCCAGCCCGGAATGTTCAACGCTTGTCATTTTATCCAGCTTGACGAGATGGTGGTGCTGGGCGGGATCGGGGATAACCATTCGAAAGCCGGAATTTTTAATACTGACATCCAGCAGCAATTTCTTGGCCAGCTAAACGGTAGATATGCCAGCTTTATCGGCCTTCCTGCTAGTTTTGATGATCCAGATAAAACGGTGGCCAATCACTTGGATAAAATTGCTGCACTGGGCGGGGTGGATATCCAGCTTTTGGGCATCGGCGTGAACGGTCATATTGGTTTCAACGAGCCCCCCAGCACCCAAGATAGCATCTGCCGCATTGTGTCTTTGGCGGAGTCAACAATTGCCCTTGGCGGGTATCCTGCTAACAGCGTCGGACTGACACTTGGCGTTGCCGAGATCATGGCATCGCAGCGCATCATTATGCTGGCCACATCCGATCAGAAGTCAAAAATAATGGCCAAAGCATTATCAACCCGACCTACCCCTGATTGCCCCGCCAGCCTGTTGCGAAACCACCCTGATTTACACATTATTTTAGATCGCGACGCATCCTCTATCATCAACTCATACCAACAGAAAGTGGATCAAAATGCGATATTTACACACCATGGTTAGAATTTCCGACGTCGACGCTTCGCTGCATTTTTATTGCGAGCTTCTGGGGCTGGAAGTGGCCAAAACAATCGAAAATAAAAAGGGGCGCTTCACCATTTATTTTCTGTCCACACCGTCAGACCGCGCACATTATGAGGAAACCCGTTCACCAGCGCTGGAGCTTACCCACAACTGGGACCCGGAGGAATACGAAACTGGCCGCAGTTTTGGCCATCTGGCATACCGCGTTGACGAGATCTATGAGCTGTGCCAACGCCTGATGGATGCGGGCGTTACCATCAACAGGCCGCCCCGTGATGGCAACATGGCCTTTGTTCGCTCACCCGACGGCATTTCAATTGAATTGTTGCAAGAAGGCGGACCAAAAGCCATAGCCGAACCGTGGGCATCCATGCCAAATTCCGGCAGTTGGTGATTAATCGCATATAAGTGGCCTCGGCAGGTGGTGATCCGCCCCTTACACGGAACGGCGCACCTGCTGGGGTTTTACGGCAGCTGTCAGACGAATGAAAACTCGCATCGGATTGTTAGTATGGGCCAAAATGGTTCCACCAGGATTAAACTGCTCGATAGCCCACATCGATACCCCTTTCGTATGCCAGTACTCCTACATACATAACGAAAGTGCAAAAGGCATACGCTAGTATCAAATTGACATATATTAACTATCTTATTATTATCCAATATGTCGGTGTTTTCATCGTCAAATGTACTCATGTTTAAATTGCAAAGTCTGAAAGGTAGTTGCTGAAGAGTAGACATGAAAACTGCATCTAAGGACGTTGCTAATGGTTAACAGGATAACAACGAAAACAGTCACCTATTCTGGATCTTTTGCAGATTACAGCATCGATAAGAATTCAGAGGGTTACTGGACAGTAACGCCGTTATCTGCTGCCGACCCGAGTGCTGCGATGGATATCTTAAGCGCTGTTGAGACGCTTAAGTTTTCCGACAAGACTTATCAAATCATTGAGGGATATTCTGGAACAGGCGCTGAGTTCC
>ERZ1046568.2303-NODE-2303-length-12636-cov-63.633018_pt1 | contig 12636 bp, 9 predicted proteins | sample MGYA00383092_ERZ1046568 | MGnify/ENA primary metagenome ERZ1046568 (study PRJEB29581, sample SAMEA5548362) | metagenome | biome: marine; feature: coastal; material: water | depth 1 m | study: Short-term variability in the microbial, nano- and picoplankton... | reverse complement strand
TTTATTTGTTGTTACTATATGACGTTTCTAATGTTTATTTGTTACAGTTATAATTCAAACTAAATTTTTAGTTAACCTAAAATGTTTTGTAAGCACTCAAGTTCTAGTAGTTAAAGTCATTATAATTGCGTATTTTCACACTAAATTAATGATCATTTAAAGTGCGTTATTTTTTATTCATATGTTTACTATTTTCCTTTACTTCTTGTGAGTATTTTTCATTTGAAAAAAACAAGAATATAGAGAAAATTAACATGGATGTAGATTATACCTCTGTTGATGTTTCTCCTTCTTTTAAAGTCTGTGACTCCTTAATTGATAAAGACAAAAAAAGTACATGCTTTAGAACAACCATTCGACAAGAAATTTCTAGCAGTTTAGCCAAGCAGTCTATACAAGTTGCTCAATCTGTAGATGAAACTATTGAAGTAGCCATCACCATACAATCTAATAAAGAGGTAAAACTAACCTCTATAAAATCATCTGATAGTTTGTTGGTTATACTTCCGTCTTTAAAAGATATTCTAAAAAAAAGTGTGGAAGAACTTCCTGCTATCTATCCTGCAATTAAAAGAGGTATTCCAGTGACAACCGTTTATAAATTACCAATAAGAATAGCGGTAAAAAACTAGTTTAGCATTTTCCAAAGCTTATCTTTTAGCTCTTGAAGTCCTATTTGTGCTAACGAAGAAATAAATACAAAAGGAATTCCTGTTGGTAATTCATTTTTAATTTCCTCTTGCAGTTCTTCATCTAACATGTCTGTTTTTGAGATCGCCAGTAAACGTTGTTTGTCTAGTAATTCTGGATTGTGCTTCTTAAGTTCGTTTAATAGCACTTCATATTCTTTATGAATATCATCACTATCTGCTGGTATTAAAAAGAGTAGGGTAGAGTTTCGTTCTATATGACGTAAAAAACGATGTCCAAGTCCTTTGCCTTCAGCAGCTCCCTCAATAATCCCTGGAATATCTGCCATTACAAAACTCTTAAATTCTCTGTATTCTACAATTCCTAGATTAGGCTTTAGAGTAGTAAATGCATAATCTGCAATTTTTGGTTTGGCAGCAGTAATTACAGATAGCAAGGTAGATTTTCCAGCATTTGGAAAGCCAACCAAACCTACATCTGCTAAGATTTTTAATTCTATTTGAAACCAACCTTCTAAGCCGTCAACACCTGGTTGTGCATATCTAGGTGTTTGATTTGTAGAGGATTTAAAATGCCAATTTCCACGGCCTCCCATACCACCTTCTAATAAAATTTGTTCTTCTCCGTTTTCGGTGATTTCAAAAATAATTTCAGCAGTTTCACTATCTCTAACAATGGTTCCAAGGGGCACATCTACATAAATGTCGGTTCCGTCTTTTCCTGTGCTTCTACTTTTACTTCCGTCTCCACCTTGTTCTGCTCTAAAATGTTTTTTAAATTTTAGGTGAAATAAAGTCCACATATCTTTACTTCCTCGAAGAATGATATGACCACCTCGTCCGCCGTCTCCACCGTCTGGGCCACCCTTTGTGATAAACTTTTCTCTATGTAAGTGCGCAGAACCTCTACCACCCTTACCTGAGGAAGCATATACTTTTATATAATCAACAAAGTTTCCTTCTGTCATAATTTATAGTGTATCAAAAACTTTTGCTAGACGTTCAGTAATTTCTTGAATAGAACCTACTCCATTTACACCAAAATAGTTTCCTTTTGCAGCGTAATAATCTTTTAAAATAGCAGTTTTTGTATTGTATTCGTTAAAACGATTTCTAATTTTCCCTTCATCAGTATCGTCTGCTCTTCCACTGGTTTTACCTCTTTCTAACAATCGTTCAACTAATAAGTCTTCAGGTACTTCTAGGGCAACCATCCCATTTATTTTTTCTCCTTTGGTATTTAAAAAACCGTCTAAAGCCTCTGCTTGAGATTGGGTTCTTGGAAATCCATCAAAAATAAAACCATTTGCATTTGTATTTTTATCTACTTCTGCTTCTAGCATATTAATGGTTACTTCATCGGGTACTAAATCACCTTTATCCATATAGGTTTTGGCAAGAACTCCCAGTTCAGTTTGGTTCTTAATATTAAATCTAAAAACATCACCTGTAGAAATATGCACCAAATTATATTTCCCTTTTAAGAGTTCTGCTTGGGTTCCTTTTCCGGCACCTGGAGGTCCAAATAATACAATATTTTTCATTTAGTTTGTTTCTGTTGTTAATTGGTATACTGCTGGTAGATTTCTTCCTAAGCCATTGTAATCTAATCCATAACCTACAATAAATTTATCTTCAATGTTTTTGCCAATATAGTCTATTGGTAATTCTTTTCTGTAGACATCTGGTTTAAAAAATAGAGTAGCAATTTTTAATTGTTTTATATCTTTATTTTTAAAACTATCATAAATTTTATGAAGCGTAGTTCCTGTGTCTATAATGTCTTCTAAAATTACAATGGTTCTGCCCGATAAATCTTCATTAATCCCTATTAATTCATGAACAATATCACTAGATGAAGTTCCTTGATAAGAGCTTAATTTTACAAATGAGACTTCACAGTTATGGGTATATTTTCTGATAAAATCTGCAGCAAAAAGAAAGGATCCATTTAAAATCCCAATAAATATTGGAATTTCATCAGGACCTAAATCCGCGCTTACCTTCCTTACTAAAGAGCTTACAATCTCAGAGAGTTCTTTTTCTGAAATAAAGGGAGTAAAATTTAAATCGTGTAATTTTATTATGCTCATCTTGCAAAGATATGATGCTGATATTAAAAAGAAAAAACCGTTTTGATGTACTGAGAAAAGTCAGTAGGGACAAAACGGTTTCTTCATCTATTTTTTGAAATTATTTCTTACTTGCTTCTTTTCTTTTAGAAGTATCATACATTACAGGAGTAGCTACAAATAATGAAGAGTAGGTTCCTACTACAACACCAATAATTAAGGCAAACATAAATCCTCTAATAGAATCTCCACCAAATGTAAAGATGGCTAACATTACCAATAATGTTGTTAATGAGGTATTGATTGTTCTTCCTAGTGTGCTGCTCAATGCTTTGTCTACAACTTCGCTGTAGGCCCATTTTGTATGAATTCCCGCAAACTCTCTAATTCTGTCAAAAATAACCACGGTATCATTTAATGAATAACCAACCACTGTTAAGATGGCAGCTATAAACGATTGGCCTATTTCCATGTCAAATGGCATAAATTTATAAAGTATAGAAAAGATTCCTAATACAATTAGTACATCGTGAAATACTGCAATAACAGCACCTAAACTAAAAGATATTTTTCTAAATCGTAATAAAATGTACAAGAAAACAATTAGTAACGAACCAAATACCGCATATACTGCTGATGTTTTAATATCATCTGCAATGGTAGGCTCCACTTTAATATAACTCATAATAGAATTAGTACTTTCTCCTTCTTTTTGAAAACCAGGTTTAAAGCTTTCATAAGTAGTTCCCTCAGATAAGTAATTTTTTAACCCTGTGTACAAAGCAGTTTGTACTTCTTCATCAACTTCATTTCCTTCTTCTTCAATTTTATAAACAGTTGTTATTTTTAACTGAGAGTCAGATCCGTACGTTTTTACTTCTGGGGCAGTTTCAAAAACTTCTTTTAAAGATTCAGAAACTTCTGTTGCATTAACTGTTTGATCAAATCGAACAACATATGAACGCCCTCCCTTAAAATCAACTCCTTGCTTTAAACCAATACTCGCAATAGAAGCAATACCTCCTAGGATAATAGCTCCTGAAATTACATAGGCAATTTTACGCTTACGTAAAAATTGAATATTGATATTTTGAAACCATCCTTTAGACAAAGACGTGTTAAAAGTTAAGTTCTTTCCTTTTTCTGTAGCACCATCAATAAGTAATCTTGTAATAAATACTGCAGTAAATAATGAAGTTAAGATACCAATGATTAAGGTTAACGCAAATCCTTTAATAGGACCTGTTCCAAAAACATACAATATAATACCGGTTAATAAACTGGTGATGTTAGCATCTATAATTGCAGATAGGGCTCCTTTTACACTAAATCCTTCTTGAACAGATTGTTTTAAGCCTTTCTTTTTAAAGATTCCTTCTTTAATTCTTTCAAATATAATTACATTGGCATCTACAGACATACCTATGGTAAGAATAATACCAGCGATACCAGGTAGAGTTAACACCGCATTAAATGATGCTAAAATTCCAAAAATAAATAAGATGTTTACTATCAAAGCAACGTTTGCATAAACACCAGCTCTACCATAATATATTATCATCCAGGCCAATACTAGTAGGATAGCCAACATAAATGATCTAGTAGATTGGTCTATAGATTCTTGTCCTAAAGAAGGTCCAACAACTTCTGCTTGAATAATTCTAGCAGCAGCAGGTAATTTACCAGCTTTTAATACAGTTGCAATATCTTGTGCCTCTTCAATTGTCATACTTCCACCAGAAATCTCAGTTCTTCCTCCAACAATAGCTTGATTTACAGTAGGTGCTGTGTATACGTAGTCATCTAAAACAACTGCTACAAAACCTCCAACGTTATCACCAGTTAATTTTTCCCATAGCTTAGAACCTCTTCCGTTCATAGCCATACTTACTTGTGGATTATTTAATTGATCAAAAACTTGTGAAGCATCAGTAATTACATCACCTTGAATAGGAGCAATATCATTTCTATTAGATTTTATTGCATATAGGCCAATTACTTCAGAACCATCTGTAGTGGTATTGGATTTATAATCCCATAAGAACTTCACATTTTTGATATCGTTAGATCTTATGCTTATAACTTTTCGGTCAGATAATAATTTATTTACCATGGCAGTATCACTAACCTTTGCCTGAGCAACTAGAGAACTCTGCTGTTGTTCTGATTGAGCAACGTTTACAGTTAAATAAGTAAATAATGTTTTTTGCTGAACTTCAGTTGAGTCTTTTACCTCATTTAAAATACTTTGGATGTCATTAACATCATCAGTTTCCTCAGTTTCTTCTGTAATGTCTTCTTTCAGCATTTCAGCTACAACAGCGTTGGCTGAAAAGAAATAGTTTTGAACTTCGGCATTAGAAAATACTTCCCAGAATTGCAATTCAGCTTTGCTTGTAACAAGTTTAGTTACTCTATCGATGTCTTTTGCACCAGGTAACTCTATTTGAATTCTTCCAGAATTACCTATACGTTGAATATTTGGTTGTGTAACACCAAATTTGTCAATTCTACTTCTTAAAACTTCAAAAGCAGTATTGATTGAGCTATTAATCTCTATTTGTAACTCTTCCTTAACTTCGTCATTAGTCTTGTTGAAATTTATTTTTTCACGAAGAGCTTTTGTACCAAATATTTCAGGATCACTTAGTTTTATACCACTAGTTCCTGCAGCAATTTCAAATTCTGTAAAAAATAAATCTAAATAGTTGTCAGTATTATTTTTCTGAGCTTCATCTGCAGCTTTTAATGCTTGTCTAAAGACCAAACTTTTTGAGTCATTTGATAAGGAAATCAACACCTCTTTTACAGATACTTGTAAAATTGCATTAATACCACCTTTCAAATCAAGACCTAAGTTCATTTCTTTGTCTTTGATATCATTATAAGTAAATTGAGAAATCCCTAAGTTGATAACCTCAAGGTTATTTACACTATCTAAATATTTTTTCTCTAAACTTGCTAATTCTCTACCATTATTCTGATTTCCTCTAGATTTCGCATATTCTTTGGCTTCATTTTCTACTTTTGAAGTAAAAAATGAAAAAGACAATTGGTATAAACTTACCAATCCGAAAAGGATTGCAAATAATCTTATAAGTCCTTTGTTTTGCATCTTCGTTTGATTTTAGTCGACTACTTTTTTAAAACGTGCAAATATAGTATTTACAATAAGATTAGCCTAATGAAATTATGTATATTTACCCGCTTTTAGTAAGCGATAAGCAACCAACAAAAAAACCATATCATAAACGATGAGTCATCTATCTGACATTGAAATTGCACAAGCTAAGAAGCTTAAGCATGTTATTAGTATTGCACACAAAATAGGAGTTGATGAAGACGACATTGAGATGTATGGTAAGTATAAAGCTAAACTTCCATTGCATCTTTTAGATGAAGAAAAAGCAGCTAATAATAATTTAATATTGGTTACTGCTTTAACACCAACTCCAGCAGGAGAGGGTAAAACAACAGTTTCTATTGGTCTTACAGAGGGTTTAAATAAAATAGGTAAGCAAGCTACAGTAGTTTTGAGAGAGCCTTCTTTAGGGCCTGTTTTTGGGATAAAGGGTGGTGCAGCTGGTGGAGGTTATTCTCAGGTAGTGCCTATGGAGGATATAAATTTACATTTTACCGGAGATTTCAACGCAGTTGAAAAAGCAAATAATTTGTTGTCAGCATTAATAGATAACAACATTCAAAATAAAGTATCTAATTTAAATATAGACCCAAGAACTATACTCTGGAAACGAGTAATTGACATGAATGATAGAGCTCTTAGAGATATCACCATTGGTTTGGGAGGAACTGCTAACGGAGTGCCAAGACAAGACGGTTTTAATATTACGCCAGCTTCGGAGGTAATGGCTATTCTTTGTATGGCAACAGATTTTGACAATTTAAAAAAGCGTCTAGGTGACATTTTTATTGGATTTACTTACAAGAAAGAGCCTGTTTTTGCAAGAGATCTAAAGGCAGAAAATGCCATGGCAATTTTATTAAAAGATGCTATTAAACCAAATTTAGTTCAGACTTTAGAAGAAAATCCAGCAATCATTCATGGAGGACCCTTTGCCAATATAGCTCAAGGAACCAATACTATTATTGCAACTAAAATGGGACTTTCGTTGTCTAATTATGTGGTAACAGAGGCTGGCTTTGGTGCAGATTTAGGTGCTGAAAAGTTTTTGAATATCAAGTCTGCTTTTGCAAAATTAAATCCTAAATGTGTGGTTTTAGTAGCCACTATTAGAGCATTACGTCATCATGGAGGTGTAAAAAAAGAGAATTATAACGTGCAAAATTTAGAAGCTGTAAAAGAAGGTTTCAAAAATTTAGAGAAGCATATAGAGAATATTAGAAAATATAATATAGAACCGGTAGTGGCTGTTAATTCTTTTTTATCAGACACGTCAGAAGAAGTTAATTTTGTAATTGAAAAATGTTCAAGTTTAGGAGTTCATGCAGTCTTGTCTGAAGGGTGGTCAAAAGGTGGAGAAGGAACAAAAGAACTAGCAAAAGCTGTTGTTGATATTGTTGAAAATAAAGCAACTCAATACAAACCGCTGTATGATTGGAAAAGTCCTGTAACGGAAAAGATTGAAATAATTGCTAAAGAAATTTATGGAGCTTCTAAGGTAGAATACAGTAAAAAAGCACAGTTAAATTTGAGAAGAATTAACAGGTTAGGATTTAATGATTTTGCCATATGTATGGCGAAAACACAAAAATCTTTTTCAGATAACGAACAACTAATAGGAAGACCAGAGGGCTTTACAGTTACTGTCAGAGAAATTGAAATAGCTGCTGGAGCTCAGTTTATTATCCCAATTTTAGGAAAAATGATGCGGATGCCTGGTTTGCCTGCAATTCCTGCATCTGAAGGAATGACCATTGATAAAGATGGTATTATTTCTGGACTATCTTAACAATAGGAGTTAAATTAAAAAATAAAAAACCAGCCTGTAGGCTGGTTTTTTATTTTAAAGCATGTGTGTTTATAATGCCAATAATCCATTTGTTTTAGTTACACCTTCTGCAGATTCTTCTAAATGTGCTTTTTCAGCATCACTTAATTTGATTTCAACAATTTTTTCAATTCCATTTTTCCCTAATACAACAGGAACTCCAATACATAAATCATGTAACCCATATTCTCCATCTAGTAAGGTAGAACAAGGGAATATTTTTTGTTGATCACAAGCAATTGCTTGAACCAATCCACTCACAGCAGCACCGGGTGCATACCATGCAGAGGTTCCTAATAAACCAGTTAAGGTAGCGCCTCCAACTTTGGTGTCTTGCAATACTTTTTCTAAGCGTTCTTCTGACATAAATTCTGACACTGGTACAGAATTACGAGTCGCTAATCTAGTTAATGGGACCATGCCTTTGTCTGAGTGACCTCCAATAACCATTCCGTCAACATCAGAAATAGGAGCATCTAAAGCCTCTGCCAATCTGTATTTAAAACGAGCAGAATCTAATGCTCCACCCATTCCAATGATTCTGTTTTTTGGGATTCCAGTTGTTTTGTGAACTAAGTAAGTCATCGTATCCATTGGATTAGACACTACAATGATGATCGTATTTTGAGAATGTTCAATTAAATTTGATGAAACGGTTTTTACAATGCCAGCATTAATTCCAATTAATTCCTCTCTTGTCATTCCAGGTTTCCTTGGAATCCCTGAGGTAATTACACAAATATCAGAATTTGCAGTTTTTGAATAATCGTTGGTTGTTCCTGTTATTTTTGTATCAAAACCATTTAAGGATGCTGTTTGCATTAAGTCCATCGCTTTTCCTTCTGCGTACCCTTCTTTAATGTCTAATAATACAACTTCAGAAGCAAAGTTTTTTATAGCAATATACTCTGCACAACTAGCTCCTACTGCACCTGCTCCTACAACTGTAATTTTCATTTTTTTTAATTTAAATTAATGATTGATTATTCTACAAAAATACAACATAAAAAATCTTTGTATGTGATATATATCATAAAAAAAGACAACTCAACGAGTTGTTTTTTGTTGTTGTAATCCTTTGCAAACTATCTAAAGCTAAATGCAACACCTAAATTAGCAGTGTTGTATTCTTGTAATGCATAACTTCCATAGATTTTGAAGAATCCTAAACTTAATCTAGTTCCAATAGTTGCAGTCATTCCATTCGAATTAAAATCCAAATTAGATGGAAGTACCAATACTTGAGTTATAGTATTGTTTGGTGCAGGAAGCCCTGTTTCAAATACTCCATTATAATTGCCAGACATGTTAAAAGAGGAAGATCCTCTATTATAACCAAATCCACCATACACATTAATGAAAGGAAAGTTTACAGAAGCTATAGCTTGTAAAGTAAACGCATTCAAATCAAATTCAGCTAATGCATTTTCAGTTCTGATTGGTCCAGAAGTTATATCACCTATTTCATAACTAACTGTCATGGAAGTGTATGCTGCTAAAATTGAAACGTGTAGAGGGGTTTTATCTATTGGACCAAACCAGCTTGTAATTTCTTTTTTAAGACCAATACCAAACATGTTTAAAGAACTATCATCTTGATCTTGTCCGATGTTTGTGTTAGGGGCAAATCGCAACATAGCTTCTAGTTTTCCTGGAAGCCCTACACCAATTTGAACGGCTGGAGCTGGCACTAAGTTTGCGGGTAAATTAACACCTCCTGGTGCAGTAAAATTTGCTGTTACATTTTGCCCTTCAATATTTTTTGTTACTTGGAATACAGCTCCATTACTAGAGCCTGAAAAGGAGGGCGTTGTCGATTTATCAGAAGTTATGTTATCAGAAAGCCCCAATGCAGCTATGTTAATAAGATCGTTTTTAGATGGTATTTGTGATCCACTAGCTCCTATTGAAATATCAAAACCTAGTTTTTTATGAACTTTAGCTGTGTGATACCAGCCTCCATTCATTGCATTGATAAAACCTTCCATTCCTGGAGCAAAATAAGCTTGTAAAAGTTTTTGAGAATCATTAACATCAGCAAGAAGAATATTTTCGAAATTGCTTTGTGCTTTTGTTTGTATTGATAGGGTAAGTACGCTTATTAGAATTAAAATTCTTTTTTTCATTTGTCGTTATTTTTGGGGGTTGATAATTTTTTACTAAGATATAAAATATTGTGAAATGAGCTGTTATTTTTATTTGTGAAAAATTTAGAACACTATGTTTTAGTAAAAGCACAAACCCCTGCATTAATGCAGGGGTTTGTATTGTTATTAATATTGATACTTAAGCATCAATATTTGCATATTTAGCATTTCTTTCAATGAAGTCTCTTCTTGGAGGAACCTCATCACCCATAAGCATTGAGAAAACTCTATCTGCTTCTGTCATGCTTTCAATAGTTATCTGGCGTAAAGTTCTAAATTCAGGATTCATGGTTGTGTCCCATAATTGCTCAGCATTCATTTCACCAAGACCTTTATATCGTTGAATATTAACAGAACCTCCCATCTTTGAGGCAATTAAATCTCGCTGATCATCATCCCAAGCATATTCTCTTTTTTGGCCTTTTTTCACAAGATAAAGTGGAGGGGTGGCTATGTAAATATATCCTTGCTCAACCATTTCTTTCATATACCTAAAAAAGAATGTTAATATTAAGGTAGCAATATGAGATCCATCTACATCAGCGTCACACATGATAACTACTTTGTGGTATCTTAATTTTGATAAGTTTAAAGCCCTTGGATCTTCTTCTGTACCAATACTCACTCCTAAGGCAGTAAACATATTTTTTATTTCTTCATTTTCAAAAACTTTATGTTGCATCGCCTTTTCAACATTTAAGATTTTTCCTCTTAAAGGTAAAATTGCCTGAAAGTTTCTATCCCTTCCTTGTTTAGCCGTACCACCTGCAGAATCTCCCTCAACTAAAAATATTTCACATTGAGCAGGATCTGTTTCGGAGCAATCAGATAATTTTCCAGGCAACCCTCCAATACTCATAACCGTCTTCCGCTGAACCATTTCACGTGCTTTTCTTGCAGCATGTCTAGCTGTAGCAGCTAGAATAACTTTTTGTACAATAGTCTTAGCATCGTTAGGATTTTCTTCAAGATAATCCGTAAGCATCTCAGAAACCGCTTGTGAAACAGCAGATGTTACCTCTCTGTTACCAAGTTTGGTTTTGGTTTGCCCTTCAAATTGAGGTTCTGCAACTTTAACAGATACGATGGCAGTGAGTCCTTCTCTAAAATCATCTCCAGAAATTTCAAATTTTACATTTTTAAGTAAACCAGAATTGTCTGCATATTTTTTTAAAGTACCCGTTAAACCTCTTCTAAAACCAGACAGATGTGTTCCTCCTTCATGGGTATTAATATTGTTTACATATGAGTGTAAATTTTCAGCATAAGAGGTGTTGTATACCATGGCAACTTCTACAGGAATTCCATTCTTTTCACCTTCCATAGAAATGACACTTGAGGTCAATTGTTCTCTAGTGCTATCTAGGTATTTAATAAATTCAGGAAGACCTTCGTCACTGAAAAAAGTTTCATTGATGAAATTACCTTCATCATCTTTATTTCTTTTATCTGTAAGTGTAATGGTAATTCCCTTGTTTAAGTATGATAATTCTCGTAAACGAGTAGCTAAAGTTTCATAACTGTATTCAATGGTTTGAACAAAAATTGAAGTATCAGGTAAAAAAGTAACAATAGTACCTGTAAAATCAGTTTCACCAACTGTTTTTACTGGATATAAACTTTTACCTTTAGAGTATTCTTGTTGCCAAATTTTTCCTTCCTTGTGAACTGTAGCTGTTAAATGCTCAGATAGGGCATTTACACAAGAGACTCCAACACCGTGAAGACCTCCTGAGACTTTATAGGAATCTTTGTCAAACTTTCCACCAGCACCAATCTTTGTCATAACTACTTGTAGTGCAGAGACCCCTTCTTTTTTATGAATACCAACCGGTATCCCTCTACCGTTGTCCTTGGTGGTAATAGAGTTGTCTTCATTAATAATTACGTCTATGGTATCACAATGCCCTCCCATAGCTTCGTCTATAGAGTTGTCTACAACCTCGTAAACTAGATGATGAAGCCCTCTTACACCAACATCTCCAATATACATGGACGGACGCATTCTTACATGCTCCATTCCTTCTAATGCTTGTATACTGGAAGCATCATAATTATTTTTAATTTCTTCGCTCATAATTTAAAGTGTTTTTATCATAAAAAATCATCACATAAAAGTGATGAAATTCCATAAAACAAATTTAAGAAATATGAGCGTTTAAAGAAAGCTAGTTTGCTGATATTACTGAGTTTTATCAACATTTGTTAATTACTAGTAAATGGCTTAAACCTGCCTTAAAATCTCTTAAACAGGCGCTTTAAGATTTATGACAATCATAGCAATGAATAAAATGACAAAATGCCTTAAAATAACTTATTTTAAGGCATTTATTGGAGTGGTTATTTGATGTTTTTTAAGAAATTATCCAAACCTTACATCAATAGGCATCTTCATGAACTGTTTTAATCGCTCTTCCGCTTGGCTCATTCATATTTTGAAAACTTTTATCCCAGGCCAACGCTGTAGGGGTGCTACAGGCTATTGATGGCACTGATGGTACTGTCAATGCAGCAGTATCTGAAGGGAAATGCTCTTCAAAAATAGATCGGTAATAGAACTCTTCTTTTGTTCTTGGGGTTTGATTTGGAAAACGGTGAATTGCTTGCTTCATTTGTTCACTAGACACTGCTTCATCTACCAATGTTTTTAGAGTATCTATCCAGCTATAACCAACACCATCTGAAAATTGCTCTTTTTGCCTCCACGCTACAGATTCTGGCAAAATGCTTTCAAAGGCTTTTCGCAATACCCATTTTTCCATACGTTCTCCGTTAATCATTTTATCTTGAGGATTTA
>ERZ1046568.2292-NODE-2292-length-12687-cov-4.064598_pt1 | contig 12687 bp, 11 predicted proteins | sample MGYA00383092_ERZ1046568 | MGnify/ENA primary metagenome ERZ1046568 (study PRJEB29581, sample SAMEA5548362) | metagenome | biome: marine; feature: coastal; material: water | depth 1 m | study: Short-term variability in the microbial, nano- and picoplankton... | reverse complement strand
ATCGACAATAAAGTCATTATTCAAACCTCTAAAGGAAACCTTTATGCCTTTGTGTTGGATCAGGATTTTTGATTGGCCATTAATTTTCCCTAAAGTCCGGTGCTAATACAATGACATTTTCAAAAACTGTGGCATTAGTCGGCAGGCCGAACGTTGGAAAATCGACGCTTTTTAATCGGCTAACGAAGACACGCAATGCGATTGTTGGCAGCCAGCCTGGCCTGACGCGAGACCGGCACTATGGCATCGTAAAAACGCAAAAATCGAAATTTATCGTTGTTGATACTGGTGGGTTAGAAGTTGATAAAAATCTAACACGTGGTGTTTTTGGGGAGATGGCAAAACAGGCCATACAAGCGGTTGATGAAAGTGACTTAACTCTTTTTGTTGTCGATTTGCGAGCAGGGCTTACGAACGAGGATTTAGTCATTGCTGGACAACTTCGTAAGTCTGGCAGACCGATGTGGGTGATTGCAAACAAGGGTGAGGGCGCTAGAGCTAGCCTTACGTTGGCTGAATTTTATGAATTGGGTTTGGGCGCACCGAGGGTGATTTCGGCTGCACACGGAGAAGGAATCTCTGATTTGATCTCCGATGTCGAGGCCGAAATTGGAACGATTGATCAGATTTCTGAAGCCGAAGTAGGAGGGAAGCCTGAGGACCGACATCCAGTAATGGCTATCATTGGTCGACCCAACGTTGGTAAATCGACTCTAGTGAATGCAATAATTGGTGAGGACCGCGTTATCGCTTTTGATAAGCCTGGGACCACTCGAGATGCTATAGAAATTGATTTTCAAAGGGACGGAAAAAATTACACAATTGTAGATACCGCTGGGGTTCGTAAGAGAGGTAAGGTAACGGAAGTTATTGAAAAGTATTCTGTAATTAAGGCGTTACAGGCCGTTGATGAAGCCAATGTAGTTGTTTTAGTTATTGATGGAACCGAGGGTGTGTCAGACCAAGATGTCAATTTAGTCGCATTTGCGGTTGAAGCGGGTAGGGGGATCGTAGTTGTCTTTAACAAATGGGATTTGTGTGATCAGGAAGCAAGAGACACTGTTGACAGAACTTATCGACGTAAATTACATTTTCTCGATTTTGCCAAAGTCCACCGTATGTCAGCAACCAAGGAGACGGGTATTTCAGGTTTGCTACGCTCTGTCGAGATCGCGTTCAATTCTTCTAGAATGAATTTATCGACTCCGCAGCTAACGCGTGTATTGAAAACCGCTACAGAGCGGCAGTCGCCTCCGAGAAAAGGGTATAGTCGACCCAAGCTGCGATATGCACACCAGGGTGGTATAAATCCGCCCTTAGTTGTTATTCATGGAAACTCTCTAAGCGGTGTTCCGGAAAGTTATCGCAGATATCTGGAGAGTTCGTTTACGACTGCGTTCAAGCTCAAAGGAACTCAGGTTAGAGTGATTTTTAAGCAATCGGATAACCCTTTTTCAAGGAATGGTCGTCAGTAGGGCAAGAAATTCTAAGAATACAAGATTGGTTTGTCTTGGCGTTGGGAACGTTTAACAACTCGTGTAGTCACAAAAGAACAAAAATAAAAATCAAGGAGTGATGATGTCTGCAAAAGCGCAAATGTTACAAGATCCATTTTTAAATGCTTTACGGAAAGAGCGGGTGCAGGTTGCGATCTATCTAGTAAACGGTATAAAGCTTCAAGGACATGTTGACGCTTTTGATCAATATGTAATTTTATTGAAAAACACCGTGACACAAATGGTTTATAAACACGCTATTTCGACGATTGTCCCGTCTAAATCGGTTGCCTTGCCCGCAGACGATATGCCCTCTTAAATTAATGTTCCTGGATCATTGGTTAGTTTCGTGCCCAAGTCAACCTAAATGGCACGCGTTGATAGCTGCAGCCCCACTGAGTGTATAGTGCCGTCCTGGTTTGTATTGATTTCAGGGATCCCTCCTTCGAGGAGTCGGTAGAGGAAATTAAGTTATTGGTGAAAAGTGCGGGGGCTTCTGTCCTAGAGGTTGTGACGGCGAAGCGTGACCGTCCTGACGCTGCTATGTATGCTGGGAAAGGTAAGGTACAAGAACTTGCAGATATTGTGCAACACCACTGTGCAGACTTAGTAATCTTCAATCACGCGATCTCTCCCGTTCAACAAAGAAACGTAGAGCGGGTTGTGAAGTGCCGAACACTGGACAGAACAAGTCTGATTTTGGATATATTTGCGCAAAGAGCGAAAACACACGAGGGTAAGGTTCAGGTTGAACTTGCACAGCTAAATCATTTAGCGACAAGGCTTGTGAGAGGATGGACTCATCTGGAACGCCAAAAAGGAGGAATAGGCTTGCGCGGACCTGGTGAGACGCAGTTGGAGACAGATCGTCGGCTGCTAGGATTTCGCGTAAAGGCATTGAAGACTAAGCTGGCTACGATCCAGAAGCAAAGAGAAACCCGTCGGAAAAGTCGAAACCGCAGGGGAGTTATAAAAGTGTCATTAGTTGGCTACACTAACGCCGGAAAGTCGAGTTTGTTCAATCGGTTGACCAAGGCAAAAGCTTTCTCTGCGGATCAATTGTTCGCCACTCTCGATACGACCACTCGAAAATTTGCATATGTGAACCAAACTGAATTTGTTCTTTCCGACACGGTTGGGTTTGTTCGGGATCTCCCGCACTCGTTAATTGAGGCATTTAAGGCGACCCTTGAGGAAACAGCCGATTCTGACTATTTGTTCCACGTTGTTGACGCGTCAAGTAAGGCGGTAGAATTTGAGATTGATCAAGTGCAAGCTGTCTTGAGGGAGATAGGCGCGGAAAATGTTCCGCAAATAATGATTTATAACAAATGCGATGTCGCCGACATAAACCCAGGTATTGAGAGACGCGCCTGTGGTACCATAAGCCGTGTAGTTCTAAGCGCACTAACTGGCGATGGAATCGAACAGTTCCGAGAACTTTTTCCCGAAGTTCTGCTCTCTAGACAGGAAAGGAACTCGGACAAAATCAAGCTCGAAAACTTACTGTAGCTTAAGAAGGTTTCAACTAATTCAAATTACTATCGGAAAAAATTATGGCTATGAATGACCCGAGATGGGGACAAAATAACAACGAAGGACCACCCGATTTAGAGGAGCTATGGCGCCGGTTCAACAAGAAACTCGGTGGCTTTGGTCAAAATGGCAATGGATCTGGAGGCAACAAGGGAGCAGGTCGCTTACCTCCCATCGGTGGAGGCATTGTAGTCATCATTGCTCTTCTTCTTTGGGCGGCCAGCGGGGTTTACATTGTGGATGCGAGTGAGCGCGGAGTTGTCTTTCAGTTCGGCCGATATTTGCAGACCACTCAACCTGGACCGCATTGGCACATTCCTTGGCCAGTGGGTAGCAAAGAAATCGTGAATGTCTCCGAGGTTAGAACTATTGAAGTTGGCTATCGTAACAACGCACGAAATAAAGTGCCAAATGAAGCGCTCATGTTGACGGATGACGAAAACATCGTCGATCTGCAGTTTGCAGTCCAGTATGTTCGAACAAATCCTGAGGCATACTTGTTCTTCAATCGAGATCCTGATCAAGCGGTCAAGCAAATGGCTGAGTCGGCAATTAGGGAAATCGTAGGAAAAAGCAAGATGGATTTCGTGTTGCAAGAGGGCCGGGAGGAGCTTGCGATCAATGCGCGAGATTTAATGCAGACTGTTTTGGATCGATATCAGACAGGAATAACGGTCAGTCAGGTGACGATGCAAAATGCTCAACCACCCGACCAGGTGCAGGCTGCTTTTGACGATGCTGTTAAGGCGAAGCAAGATCAGGAAAGACAGAAAAATGAAGGGCAAGCTTATTACAATGATGTTGTTCCTAAGGCCCAGGGTGCGGCGGCAAGACTTGGACAAGAGGCGGAGGCTTATCGAGGAAGGGTTGTAGCTGCCGCCGAGGGTGAGGCAGCGCGATTTGAAAGCGTTTTAAATGAGTACAGTAAGGCGCCAAAGGTAACGCGAGAACGGATGTATCTTGACACGATGCAGGCGATATTTACAAATGCCACCAAGGTATACATTGACCAAAAAGATAATAGTAATCTGTTGTTTCTACCGTTAGATAAACTGATAGGGTCAAATACTGCTCGCAGTTCAAGTAGCTTCGACGTTGGCATGGACCAAGTCAACGATATCGAGTCAGGAATAGGCGTCAATGACGAAGCAGCGAGAACACGAAATGCATTTAGGGTTCGAGACAGGGAGACAAGATGAGGACCTCATTCACAGTAACAATCGCCAGCATCGTTGTATTAATCTTGCTAGCCAGCATGACTCTGTTTACCGTCGATCAGCGTGAAAAAGCAATGGTATTCCGTTTAGGAGAGATCACAAGCATAAAAACTGAGCCTGGTTTATTTTGGAAGTTACCATTGATAGAAAACGTAATGTTTTTTGATGCTCGGACACACACGGTGGATACTGATGAGCCGGAAAGGTTTCTGACATCGGAGAAAAAGAACGTGCTGGTTGATTCCTTTATCAAGTGGAGAATATCAGACGTCAAACAGTACTACATCAGCGTGGGAGGTGATGAACGTCGGGCACGAGATCGTTTGAACAAGACAGTCAATGATAGTTTACGAGCTGAATTCGGCAAACGAACTGTGTATCAAGTGATTTCTGGTGAACGTGATGAAATTATGGAGTTAATGCGTGAGAAAGTAGATGTCGATGCACGGAAAATTGGTGTCGAGGTGCTGGATGTGCGTCTTAAGCGCGTAGACTTGACGACTGAAATTAGCGATGCGGTTTATCGGCGAATGGAGGCGGAGCGAAAGCGGGTTGCAAACGAGTTGAGGTCAACTGGTTTTGCAGATTCGGAAAAAATTCGAGCAGATGCTGATCGCGAGAGAGAGATTATTATCGCGGAGGCTTACCGAGATGCTCAGCAAATAAAAGGTGAAGGGGATGCGACTGCAGCTTCTATCTACGCCACAGCTTTCAAAAAAGATCCAGAATTTTATTCATTTTATAAAAGTATGGGTGCCTACAGGGAAACATTCAATAATAAAAGCGATGTTTTGGTCGTTGAGCCAGAGTCTCCTTTCTTTAAGCACATGAGATAAACTTGTCTCAATCGATTATTATCTTGCACAAGGATCTAGTAGACTTGGAATTTGATGAGCTTTGGCTTTGGTAGTCTTGCAGTTGCTATAGCCTTAGTGCTCATCATAGAAGGCATAATACCGTTCTTGTCTCCGTCCGTTTGGAGGGAGACGTTCGAAAGATTGGTTAAGATGTCGGATGGGCAAATTCGATTTTTCGGATTGTCTTCGATGCTAGTGGGTTTAATTATCCTCATTTTGTTGTCTTAGATAAGCAGTCGTAGACCTCAATATAAAATTAATAGGCTATAGTCATGCATCCAAATTGGTTGCTTCCAGAGTTTGTGGACGATGTTCTTCCTCAAGAAGCGCAAAATGTTGAGCGAGTAAGGCGAAGAGTTTTAGATCTTTTTGCGTCTTGCGGGTATGAGTTAGTATCCCCGCCGCTCATAGAGTACATAGAATCCTTGCTAACGGGGTCTGCTAAAGATCTGGATTTGCAAACTTTCAAATTAGTAGATCAAATATCAGGTAAAACTCTGGGGATTAGAGCTGATATAACACCACAAATTGCGAGAATAGATGCACATTTGCTGCGTGGCGAAGGGGTCTCGAGACTTTGTTATGCCGATAGAGTGTTAAGAACACAACCTGAACAGGGCGGCATGAGTCGGGAGCTGGTTCAACTTGGCGCGGAGCTGTTCGGTTGCTCTGAAATTGTTGCAGATATCGAAATTAATCGACTCATGGTTCAAAGCGTACGAGAAGTGGTGGGCAGTCCATTAACGCTAGACTTGGGTACTGTTGCAATTGCCCAAGCCGTCTCAAACTGGCTTAATTTATCAGAAGAATCGAAGGTTCAGTATTACCGCGGACTACAGTTAAAAGATTCGGATATGTTGGAAGATTTTTCGCGAGAATTTAATGACGATGCGCGAGCAGTAGTCATGGCATTACCTAAGATGTATGGAGATTACACTGTCATCGAACGGGGGCGTGATGTTTTGGCGTCTGTGCCAGGAGCAAAGCAACGTCTCGATGAGCTGGAAATGGTCTATAACGCCGTTAAGGGATATGTTAGTCACGTATCATTCGACCTGGCTGAGCTGAGGGGTTTCGAGTATCACAGTGGGCTGGTCGCAGCTGTATACGTTGAGGGCCAAACTAGCCCCATAGCACGCGGCGGAAGGTATGATCATGTGGGCCAGGCGTTCGGTAAAGCTCGACCGGCGACAGGTTTCACGCTTGATCTACGTAGGCTTACACAATGCTCAAGTGTTAGTGGCCCAGCTAATTCGGTTAAAAAAGTATGGGCACCGAGCTCGGACAATGATGCAAAGCTGCTTTCCAAGATAACCTTTTTGAGGCAATCGGGAGATGTGGTTATTGAGGACCTTTCAGGGGGTACGCTAAATCTGATTGGCAGTCAATATACCCATAAGTTAGTTAAGAACGCGTCGGAGTGGTCGCTCGTGGACATTGATCGATCTATAGATCGTTAGATTATTAATTTTAAGGCACACATGACAAAGAATGTTGTAGTAGTTGGGACTCAATGGGGTGACGAGGGCAAAGGCAAAATAGTGGACCTCCTGACTGAGCAAGTATCGGGAGTTGTGCGATTTCAAGGTGGTCACAATGCGGGTCATACGCTGGTAATAAAAGGTCAAAAAACGGTCCTTCATCTTATCCCGTCTGGGGTGCTGCGGCCTAACATGCGTTGCTTTATTGGTAACGGAGTGGTGATTTCTCCGCCAGCGCTTATTAAAGAAATGGACATGTTGAAGTCCGCTGGGGTTTCGTTGGATGGACGCATTCTTTTAAGTGAGTTATGTCCTGTTATTCTGCCATCTAATATCGAAATTGATAAAGCGCGAGAGCTTAGTAAAGGTGTCGACAAGATCGGCACGACAGGTCGTGGGATAGGCCCCGCTTATGAAGATAAGGTCGCGCGTCGTGGCATAAGAATACGTGATTTGCTCGATGAAAAGACATTAACTCAAAAACTTGAGTCGCTGATGGAGTACCATAATTTTTTGCTCGAGAAGCGTTATGGCTTAGATGCAATAGCGGTGGCTGAGGTGTTGGACAGTTTGCTTAACGATGCTCTCATACTCCGGCCATTGGTTGCAGATGTTTCAAAGATATTAAATAACGACCTAAGAGCTGGTCGTAATTTCCTATTCGAGGGCGCGCAGGGCGCATTGTTGGACATCGATCACGGGACGTATCCTTTTGTGACCTCTAGTAATTGTATTTCTGGTGCGGCCTCACTTGGATCTGGAGTCGGACCGAAAGCGCTCAACTATATTCTCGGAATTACCAAAGCTTACACGACGCGAGTGGGAGGCGGCCCATTCCCCACAGAGCTCCATGACGATACGGGTGCTCATTTGGCTAAAACTGGAGCTGAGTTTGGTGCGACAACTGGTAGGCCCAGAAGGTGCGGTTGGTTTGACGCGGTCTCGATGAGGAGGTCTGCGGAAATTAACGGTCTTAGTGGATTATGTATTACTAAACTCGATGTGTTGGACAAATTGAGTCATATCAAAATATGCACTGGCTATCAGATAGATGAGGAGTTAATTGATGTCTTCCCTTCTGGGGCTGACGAGTTGGTGGGTTGCGTTCCGGTCTACGAGGAGTTACCCGGGTGGGAGGAGTCCACTGTTGGTGCAGCCGACTGGGAAAGTCTGCCAAAAAATGCACAAAATTACATTAAAAAAATTGAAGATCTTGTTGGAGTAAAGGTTGATATTGTTTCTACTGGACCTGATCGAGAGGAAACGATGATTCTTAATGATACTGTCTTCACTTAAAAATAATAGTGATTTAATCATTCATTTTTCCTCAATATTTTTGTTGGCGCTCGGAAGAGGAATCGAGCCTCCACAGTGTTGCCATCACCAGGGGTCTGAACCTGACGAGTCTACCAATTCCGACATTCCGGCCAAGACGCAAAACTTCAGTTAGCCAATTTAATCCTGTCAATTTTTTAAAAGAATTCGAGGTGGTTTTGTGGTGAGGAAAAGACGAGTAACAAAAAAAAGCGTAATGCGCAGTCACTCGAAGCACAGCGGAGCGCCTAATCGAGGGCTTTCAGGCCGGCGTAAATCCCGCCAAGATGAGTTTTTTCCCGATCAAGTTCAGAAGAAAATCTTAAGTTGTTTGATTGAATCGAATGGTGAAGTTTCTGTCTCCAAAATCTATGACCTCTGTCTCTCCGTAGGCATCAAAAAATCAGTCATTAAGGAAAAAATTAAAGAGTTAGAGCGCCTCAGGGTTTTGATTATCACGAGCGACGCTATAGTCACGAAAGGAGCTTCTTTGTGCGTGGCCTCAGGAAAGGTGGAGTTGCACAGGGATGGTTTTGGTTTTTTTATTCATGACGAACCTGATGATTGGTATATTCGTCCTCAAGACACCCGAGGACTTCTCAATGGAGATGAAATAGTGGCTTTAAGAGTGTTGAACTCAAGTCCGGACAGGGCTCCGTTTGCTTTTCCGCTATTACAGAATCGGCAGGGATCGAGGCGAGTCATTCTCGTTGTGGATAACGTAAGAGGAGTCTTGACCTCAAGGGTGCTCGCTGGTGAACTGAAAAGCGAGGTAGTGTTACCAGCGGCGACACTATCGAGCTTAGTTTTTGATGATGTGATCCTAGCTGAATTAGGCCAATTTGATGAGAGTGTGGAAATTTGGCACGCCGAGTTGGTGGAACATTTGGGCACGATGAATGACCCAGGCATTGAAGTAGCTGTGGCGTTGCATAAGTTTAATGTAGCCGGTGTTCGGAGTGATTCACTCGACTCTGAGGTGGCATTGATTCCAAATAGTGTTGATGCTGCAGACATCCTCGGCAGAATAGATTTGAGAGAACTCCCATTTGTCACAATTGATGGTCCTGACGCTAAAGACTTTGATGATGCTGTGCATGTCAGAGTTGTTGACGACGGGTTTATACTGCATGTCGCGATTGCTGACGTGAGCCATTACGTTAAAGAAAATAGTCTAATTGATCGGGATGCTCGAAAGAGGACCACCAGTGTTTACTTTCCCAAGGTTGTATTCCCGATGTTGCCTGAGGAGCTGTCTTCAGGAACTTGCTCCCTTAAGCCAAATCAAGACAGACTCGTTGTAGCAGTTGAAATCCGATTTGATGCGAATGCAGCAGTCATAGAAACAAATTTCTTCTCAGGCGTTATTCATTCTCATAAGAGGTTGACTTACAAGGAAGTCGATCGAATTTTGGATGACTCACAATTTGCCACTGATACTGGCTTACCGCCAGGAGTATTAGACAGCTTAGTCGCTCTCGAAGCTCTTACGAAAGTCCTCCTCAAAAATCGAGTTTCAAGAGGAGCTCTTGAAATAAATGCTCGTGAGTCAGCATTCGTTTTTGATGACGCGGGAATGGTGTCGGCCATTTCGCCGCAACAGCGTTACTTTTCTAGTAGGATGATTGAGGAGTCAATGTTGTGTGCAAATGTTGCTGCAGCTGAGTTTTTGAAAGCCAGCAAGCAACCTTTTCTGTATAGAGGGCATCCTGAGCCAGAGGCCGCCAAAATTCTTAAATTAACCGACCTACTGAACAGCATTGGGGTCGATTTAAAGATACCAGTTCGGCCGAAACCTTCGGATTTTTCAAGGGTTTTGGATGAATGTTTCAATCATGAAGCGGTTGACGCTCTTCAAACGGCAGTCCTCAGAACAATGAGTCAAGCCCGTTATACGCCAATACCTACCAGCCATTTTGGTCTCGCGTATGAAAGCTATTGTCACTTTACGTCTCCAATCCGGCGTTACCCCGATTTAATAGTGCATCGAGCCATTAAAAATGTGCTTCTGAATGCGCAGGAGAAAAAATCTGATTTGCATGAATTGGGCGAGCATTGTTCGGATACCGAGAGAAAAGTTGAAGAGGCAGTTCGTTGGGTTCATGGTTGGTTAAACGCTTCAGTCGCCAGACAGCACATTGGCGAGGAGCATATTGGTCGAATTGTGAGTATTGCGTCTTTTGGATGTTTCATTTTTATTGAGTCACTATGTTTAGAGGGACTGCTGCACGTGTCCGAGCTTGGTCACGAATTTTTTTATCTTGAGGAGGGTGGTGTGGCTTTCAAAGGTGAGAATTCAGGTAAAACATACTTTTTAGGAGACAGTGTCTCGATCACTATCAGAGATGCTGACATCGAGACTGGCCGTGTAACGCTAAAGCGAAAGACTTCGGGGCATAATAAGCGTTATGTCAAACAATAATAACTCTTTAATCTTTGGCTTTCATGCGGTATTTGCTCGAGTGAGCTACAACCCTGACAGCGTCAATGAGGTCTATCTCGATAAAAAGAGAAAAGATTTACGAATTCGAAAGTTGGAAAAACGGCTGATGGAGAGCGGTGTGAAGATTGTGCGGTTGGATTCTGTCAGCCTCGATCAAATGCTACCTAACATGGCACACCAGGGCGTGGTGGCGTCAGTTGAATTAGAGAGAAAAATTAAAGATTTGGATGAAATTATTCTTGCCGAGGACAAACCTCAGATCTTGGTGGCGCTTGATGGCGTTACTGATCCGAGAAATCTTGGCGCGATTATGCGGTCGGCTTGTGCGTTCGGGGCTTCAGCGATTGTTGTCCCTAAAGACCGCTCTGTCGGAATAACTGACGTTGTTGAAAAGGTCGCCAGCGGGGCGGCGGGGATTATGCCTTTAATTACTGTGACAAACTTATCAAGATCGTTGCGTACATTAAAAGAATCAGGTTTTTGGATTGTCGGCACCGATGGTGAAGCAAATGAGTGCGTTAGAGATTTTGAGTTCTCTTCTCGAACAGTTCTTGTTTTCGGGGCAGAGGGAGCGGGGCTTAGACGACTAACGCGCGAAACATGTGATTATTTGGTGTCAATCCCTATCGGTGACATTATTGAGAGTCTCAATGTCTCGGTTTCAGCCGGCATCTGCCTATTCGAGGCTTCTAGGAGCGTTTCTCGGGGCTAGTCGCAGGGGAGGTTCTATCTCTCTTATCTAGTGATTTTTTAAAGGTTTTCGTATATAATCAATCGATCAACAGATTGCAGTTAAAAATCTGGTGAAATTCGCACATCCGATTTGTTAGGGTGCTCCTTGAAGGAGTTCCATCGGATGGAGGCATAACCCAAACAGGAGTAGAAATGTCAGTCACAATGCGTGAAATGTTAGATGCGGGCGTCCACTTTGGTCATCAGACTAAGTTTTGGAACCCCAAAATGGCCCCGTTCATATTTGGCCATCGAAACAAAATACATATCGTAAACCTTGAAAAAACGTTAGCGATGTATCGTGAAGCGGCTAAGTACGCTCAACAACTCTCAGCTAACAAAGGAAAAATTCTTTTCGTAGGCACAAAACGTCAGGCGAGGGATATCATCAAAGAGGAGGCCATTAGGGCTGGAGCACCTTTTGTCAATCATAGGTGGTTAGGTGGAATGTTGACTAACTACAAAACAGTCAAGCAATCGACAAAGCGTCTCAGGGATATGGAGGCTTTAGTTGCTGATGGCGCTGACGAACGTATGTCGAAGAAGGAAAGCCTTTTTTACCAGAGAGAGATCGAAAAGCTAGACAAAAGCTTGGGTGGCATAAAAGATATGTCGTCTCTTCCAGATGCTCTTTTTATAGTGGATGTGGGCTACCAGAAAATCGCAGTTGAAGAGGCTAATAAACTAGGCATACCGATTATTGGTGTCGTCGACACCAATCACTCTCCAGCCGGTATTGATTATGTCATTCCAGGCAATGACGATGCTAACAAAGCGATACGTTTGTACGCGAGAGGTATTGCAGATGCTATCTTAGCCGGGCGAGAGCAGGCCTTGAATGAAGTTGTAGCAGAGAAGTCTGCTGAGCCTAAGGGTGAAGACGCGGAACCCAAGAAAAAAGATTAAAGTCTAGTTAATAAGCGGATGTTGGGGGCAAAGGCCCCCATCTTTTTATCTTTTGATCTGCAGTTTTTGGATAGACTTAACATACATATAGTCTTGTTTCGTATTTAAGAATAACGCATTAGGGAGTTAGAACGATGACGCAGATTACTGCGAGTTTAGTAAAAGAACTTAGAGAACGTACCGGTCTTGGGATGATGGAGTGTAAAAAGGCACTTTCGGAGACTGATGGTGATTTAGTCAAAGCAGAAGATTTGATGCGCATAAAAAGTGGATCAAAAGCGAGTAAGGTTTCCGGACGAGTCGCGGCCGAGGGTGCGATTGCGGTCGCCATTAGTGATGACATGCGTCAAGGCGCGATTGTCGAGGTGAACTGCGAGACAGATTTTGTGGGCAAAGATGAGAGTTTTCTTAAATTTGCAAATGACATTGCAGATATTGTGAACAAGTCTGGCGAGTCGGATATTGCTGTTATTTCTGAGCAAAAACTCCCTCAAGGAGAAAGCGTAGAAGAAGTTAGACAGGCGCTGATTATGAAGTTAGGGGAAAACATATCCGTCAGAAGAGCGAAAAAATTCAATGCTAAAGGTGCTCTATCGTCGTACCTGCACGGTGGTCGAATTGGCGTAATGGTTGATCTAGTTAACGGCTCAAGCGAATTAGGTAAAGACATGGCAATGCATATAGCTGCCGTCAAGCCAGTCTCAG
>ERZ1046568.2287-NODE-2287-length-12703-cov-6.589500_pt1 | contig 12703 bp, 15 predicted proteins | sample MGYA00383092_ERZ1046568 | MGnify/ENA primary metagenome ERZ1046568 (study PRJEB29581, sample SAMEA5548362) | metagenome | biome: marine; feature: coastal; material: water | depth 1 m | study: Short-term variability in the microbial, nano- and picoplankton... | reverse complement strand
GTCGCCGTCTGCTCTTGAGCATAACTGGTAGATGCCATGGCCCCGCTGAGAAAAACGGAAAAAAATATCGAGTATGTAGAGAAGAAGCGGACGATCATCTGTGCAACTGCAATCGGCTTGGTATGCAACGGTATTCTCCTTAAAACAATTTAAATAATGGTCTTACTAAATTAATTGTACGCATGGTCTGTTACAACGGGTTTGACCGTAAAAAAGTGGAGGTTACTGATTTTTTGCTACTTGATTATAGGCTGTCGAGGGTGAGTAATGATTGACGATGATACAAATTTTGACAACGACCATGAAGAGGCCAAGGTTTCTTCGGGCTCTCAGCGGCGCAAAGAAGAGCTTGATCATGAAGCGCGGCGTCGCCTCGAACAAAGGCTCGAAGTGTCTTGGATCCACAAGCAGACACAGGACTATGACTTCGACCTCGATTAGAATCGTCAAAGGCATTGCTGGGGAAAAGCCAATATCAAGGCTAACAGCCTATTTATAGCGACATTTGCACTGCGTTTTTGGCATAATGCCCCCCAAGAAAATTCATCGAGCCCGGGAACTTCCGTTGTCGCAATCACCCCTTTTAAAAGTTGAGAATCTCGCCTTTGAACGCGACGACAGTGCTGTGCTTGAGAATATTAATCTCAGCCTCAACCGCGGCGAGGTACTGCAGATTGAAGGCGCTAATGGCAGCGGAAAAACCACATTGCTGCGCCTGCTGACAACGGCACTGCAACCCAGCGCTGGAAGCATCCTCTACAAGGGGGAAGCCTCATCCAAGTGCCGCTATCAATATCTCTCCGATATGCTCTATATAGGTCATCAACCGGCAGTAAAATTAACCCTTACCGCAGAGGAAAATCTGCGCTGGATGATTAATAGCGCAGTAAAAACTAATTCGCTGACAATCGCTGATGCCCTCGATGGCGTTGGTCTGTCCGGTTACAGCGATATTCCCTGTTATGCACTGTCTGCCGGTCAGCACCGGCGAGTGGCTCTGGCGCGGCTGCTGATCAGTGAGGCGGCGCTCTGGTACCTCGACGAACCCTTTACCGCCATCGATAAACAGGGCGTCAGTTTCCTCGAGGCGCGACTGCAAGAACGTCTTAATCGGGGCGGGGCAGTAGTGCTGACCAGCCATCAAGATCTGACCCTCAATAATTTGCGTAAGTACAGCCTGAGCGCGCCAGCGGGGCAGGCTGCCTAATGGGCCATTCCATCAACAGCGGTTACAGCGCATGGCTAAAGCGCGACCTGTTACTGGCCTATCGCCGTCGTGGTGAAGCCGCCAGTCCGCTGATATTTTTTGTAATGGTCTCGACCCTGATACCCCTCGGTCTCACGCCCGAGTCTAGCCAGCTGGCAGAAATTGCAGCAGGCATGATCTGGGTGATGGCACTGCTGGCAACGCTGCTATCTGTGGATGGCTTATTTGCCAATGATTACCAGGATGGCTCCTTGGAGCAGCTGTTGATAACGCCACAGTTACTGCCCATGCCAGTGTTGGGTAAAATAACCGCCCACTGGTTAACCACCGGATTGCCGCTTACCCTGGCCTCACCATTACTGGGGGTAATGTTGTCGTTACCGACCTCTGGCTACTTACCAATGCTCTGTAGTTTGGCGCTTGGCACCGCCTGTTTGAGTCTTACCGGCGCAGTGGGAGCAGCCTTAACCGTCTCATTGCGCAAAGGCGGTCTATTGTTGTCATTACTGGTAATTCCACTGTATATGCCAGTGATTATTTTTGGCACGGCCACCATCAGCTATGCCATTGATGGCCTTAACTGGCTGCCACCACTGGCTATACTGGGGGCGCTATTTGCCGCCTCTGTAGCACTTTGCCCGCTGGCTGCGGCCGGTGCGCTGCGCATTACTAGCGCCAATTAGAGAAAGGAAAAGATATGAGTTGGCAATGGTTTCACCGTCTTGGATCACCGCGCTGGTTTTATCAAACCAGCACGCGCTGGCTGCCCCTGCTCGCCCTGATTGCGGCAGCGATACTGATCAGTGGCTTGGTCTGGGGTCTGGCAATTGCCCCTGCGGATGCCAAACAGGGCAATAGCTTTCGCATTATCTACATCCATGTGCCAGCCTCATTTTTAGCCCTAGCCGGCTATTACATTATGGCCATCGCCGGTGCCGTGGGCCTGATCTGGAAAATGAAGCTCTCCTATATGGTGATGAAGTCCGCCGCACCCATTGGTGCCGCACTGACATTTATTGCCCTGGTTACTGGCGCAATCTGGGGTAAGCCTACCTGGGGAACCTATTGGGTCTGGGATGCGCGTATCACCTCAATGTTAATTCTGCTGTTTCTGTATTTGGGTGTGATGGCCCTGCAGTATGCCTACCACAGTATTGATGCCGCCAGTAAAGCTGGCGCCATACTGGCCCTTGTCGGCACGGTAAATATTCCAATTATTTATAAATCGGTGGACTGGTGGTACACATTGCATCAGCCGGCCACGATTAAATTTACCTCAGCACCGAGTATGCATATCGATATGTTTCTGCCACTGCTGGTAATGATTGTCGGGTTTTATCTGTTTTACGCCGTGGCGCTGATATTGCACACCCGCAGCGAGATACTGCGCCGCGAACGCAAAACTGCCTGGGTGCGTGAGTTGATAGAGCCGGAGGCGCGGTAATGACTATGTACTTTGCGAGTTTTCAAGACTTACTAGCAATGGACGGCCACGGTATCTATGTCTGGTCGGCCGTCATTATCTCTCTGCTGGTTTTGGCCTGGTTGATAGTGGCTCCCATGCTCAGTCGCCGCGCACTGCTTAAAGAGGTTGCCCGAGATATTCTCCGCGAGCGCGCTCGTCAGTCCTCATCAACAAATACTCAGGGAGAAAGCTAATGCATCCATTGCGCAAACAGCGCCTACAGCTGGTTATATTAATTGTTGTCGCCACCACCGTTGTTGTGGGATTAGTGCTGTATATGCTGCGTGAAAATGGCAATTTCTTTTATACCCCAGAACAGATTGTTTCCGGTGAAGCTCCGCAGAATGTTTATCTGCGTGCCGGGGGAATGGTCGTTGATGGCAGTCTAATGCGCGCTGATGACTCACTCTGGGTGCAGTTTCAAATTACCGATGGCATAGACAACTTGACCGTAGAATACAGCGGCATACTGCCCGATCTGTTTGCCGAAGGTGAAGCGGCGATAGCCTCAGGAAAAGTTGATGAAAATTTAGTTTTGCAGGCTACCCAGATACTTGCCAAGCACGATGAAAACTACACACCTCCCGAAGTTGCTGATGCAATGAATGAAGCTTATCAACGCAAGCAAGAAGCCCTTAGCGAGCAGTCTAATAAAGAATCACTTGATGGCAAAGAGCTTACTGGTCAGAGTAAATATTATATGGATAGCACAGAATGACAGCAGAGCTGGGTCACGCAGCGCTTATAGTCGCACTCTGTCTGGCAGTAATTCAGGCAATTGTGCCCATGGTTGGTTCATTCGCCGGATACCGCGCCTGGATGCGTCTTGGCCATTCTCTGGCGCTTGGCCAGTTTGTGGTTTTAGCGCTGTCATTTGCCTGTCTGGCCAGCGCCTTTCTGCAAGATGACTTCTCCCTGCAATATGTCGCCAGTAACTCCAACAGCCTGCTGCCCGATCACTTCAAGTTTAGCGCCGTCTGGGGTGCTCACGAGGGATCGCTGCTACTCTGGGCTTTGATACTGGCCGGTTGGTCAGCAGCGGTGGCAATCTACAGCCGTCACCTGCCACTGGTGTTATCCGCACGGGTACTCTCGATTCTCGGTGCTATCGCGGTCGGTTTTGCCCTGTTTTTACTGCTCACCTCAAATCCTTTTGCGCGCATTTTGCCCGTCTCTCCGGTTGAGGGGGGTGACTTAAATCCGCTGTTGCAGGATATCGGCCTGATCGTTCATCCGCCGATGCTGTATATGGGCTACGTCGGTTTTTCTGTGCCCTTTGCCTTTGCTGTTGCCGCGTTAATCGGCGGACAGTTTGACAGTGCCTGGGCGCGCTGGTCGCGACCCTGGATCAACACCGCATGGGTATTTCTCACTATAGGTATCACCCTGGGCAGTTGGTGGGCCTACTACGAACTGGGATGGGGCGGCTGGTGGTTTTGGGATCCGGTTGAGAATGCTTCCTTTATGCCATGGCTGGTCGGTACTGCCTTAGTCCACAGTATTTCCGCCACGGAAAAGCGCGGCGTCTTTCGCAGCTGGACATTGTTACTGGCAATCCTGGCGTTTTCCTTAAGTTTGCTCGGGACCTTTTTGGTACGCTCCGGTGTGCTGACCTCGGTGCATGCCTTCGCCAGTGATCCCGAACGCGGTGTGTTTATCCTCGCCTTTTTAGGTCTGGTGGTCGGCGGTTCGCTGCTGTTATTTGCCCTGCGTGGTCCAGATATGCAGGCTCACAACGGACTGCAAGAGACAGCAAGCTACAGTGGCTGGTCGCGGGAAATGCACCTGCTGTTCAACAATATATTGTTGGTTACAGCCACAGCGATGATCCTTATCGGCACCCTCTATCCACTGATTGCCGATGTTCTTAATATGGGCAAAATCTCCGTGGGCCCGCCGTACTTCGACTTCTTCTTTGTGCCCCTAACCCTCGGTTTGATGGTGGCTATGGGCTTTGCGGTATTTACCCGCTGGAAAAAAACCGATGCCCAGCTGCTTCTGCAAAAAGGCGCACTACCAGTTATTATCAGTCTGGTTGCAGGCTTGATACTGCCGCTGTTTTTAGCGCACTCTTTTGCTCAGGGGATCTCCTGGGCAAGCTATTCTATGACTGCGGTGATTACCCTGGTCGTCAGCTTTTGGGTTGTGACCATGAGCCTTGAAGATCTCTGGGATAAGCTTAGCAATGGCGGCTTTACTATTCGCAATCTTAAAAAACTCTCCGCCAGCTACTGGGGCATGCTCTGCGCGCATATTGGTATTGCCGTCTGCGCTCTGGGTGTCGGTCTCAGCTCGGTCTACGATGTACAGAAAGATCTGCGTATGGTGCCCGGAGACAGCCAGGAAGTTGCCGGTTATGAATTCCACTTTGATCGTCTCGACAATGTTCAGGGGCCAAACTATACGGCCAGTCGCGGACAGATATCGGCCTATAAGAATGGCCAGCTAATCTCTGTGCTCTTTCCGGAAAAACGCAATTACAGTGCCCGCAACCAGGTCATGACCGAAGCGGACATCGATGGCAGCCTTAGCCGCGATCTCTATGTCTCCCTCGGTGAGCCCTTAAAAGGCGATGCCTGGGCGATCCGCCTGCATGTAAAACCCTTTGTGCGTTGTATCTGGCTCGGCGGTATTATGATTAGCCTCGGTGGACTGCTGGCAGTGATGGATAAGCGCTATCGTCGCCGACGTCAGCAAAAGAGCGCAGTTGCCAGTAAACAAGGAGCTGTGGCCTGATGAGTAGCCGTCCTATAAATAGACTAACCCTGTTTGTGCCACTGCTGATCTGTATAGCTCTAGGCGCATTTCTGTTTTCCAGTCTCGGCAAAGATCCCCAAGAGCTACCGTCAGCCTTGGTAGGCCAGCCATTCCCTGAATTTGCTCTGGAAGATCTCAATGATCCCCAGCGCCAACTCAGCACAGCAGATTTTCGCGGCGACAGTGAAAATGGTCAGGTAGTTCTGGTCAATATCTGGGCCACCTGGTGTTTTGCCTGCCGTATAGAACATCCCTATCTGAATGGGCTTGCAGAGCAGGGCGTGGCGATTATTGGTCTTAACTACAAAGACAATCGCATACTGGCAAAGGAATGGTTGGCTGAACGGGGCGATCCCTATCAGTTCACTATTTTTGATCCCAGGGGAGCACTGGGTATCGACCTCGGCGTTTATGGCGCACCGGAAACCTACCTGATTGATGCCCGGGGCATTATCCGCCACCGCCGTGTCGGGGTTGTCGACGAGCGCGTCTGGAATAAAGAATTCCGCGAGCTCTACAATCAGCTAGTGGACGCTGCCAATGATCAATAAGTTTGGTTTCGCTCTCTTACTATTAATCTCCTGTGACCTGATTGCCGGTGTTGATGTGGTGGATTTTTCTGATGAATCCCTGCGTCCGCGCTACCAGCAACTTATCGTCGAGTTGCGCTGCCCCAAGTGCCAGAACCAGAATCTCGCCGACTCCAATTCGCCCATCTCCGTGGATCTGCGCAATCAGGTGCAGCGCCTGTTGGAAGAGGGCAAGAGCAACGATGAGATTAAAACCTACCTCAGCGATCGCTACTCGGACTTTATTCTCTACCGACCTCAGGTTAAACAAAACACCTGGGCACTGTGGATCGCGCCTATCCTTTTACTGCTGATAGGCCTGCTGGTTTTCTATCGCATTTCCCAGCGCCAGAAAGCCCCAACTGCTGATAGTGTCGCGGTCAGTTCGCAAGATAAAGCGCGCCTGCGCGAGCTGTTAAAAAATTCCAAGGGAGATTCGAATTAATGACTTTATGGCTGGGAATACTCTTAATTCTAATCCTCTCTGGAGCATTTCTGGTCTATCCATTTGTCTCTAAAAAAAACCTAGGGTCGGACCTGCAAAGTCAGTCTGAACAAGCCAATATAGATATATTCCGCGATCAACAGCATCAGTACCAGCAGCAGCTCGAACGCCGTGAAATCAGCCAGCAGCAGTATACCGCCATGGTCGCCGAAGCCGAGCAGCTACTGCTCAGTAATACCGCCGCTGTAACGACTGAAAATGAGGCCAAGTTTGGCACGGGCCAGGGTCTATGGATGCTGCCACTCCTGCTGATCATTATTCCCCTGGCAACAATCTGGATTTATCTTAGCCTCGGCGCAAGCCTCGACGAGCAGATCGCCGAAAAGCTCAGAATGCAGGGGCAGACCGCCAATACCAGTCAGGAAATGGTCTGGGATAGTGAATTGATCGCCATGGTTAACGCGCGTGTAAAACAGCGCCCTGACAATATTTATTACTGGACTATTTTGGCCCAGGAAGCCGTAGCCCGTGCAGATATGTCAGCTGCCGCCAATTATTTTTCCCAGTCCCTGAGACTTGATCCCAGAGAGAGCTACCTGCTTGGTCAGTATGCCCAGGCGCTGTTTTTTGCCGACAATAATCGATTTACCCAGCGGGTTATGGCAGCCCTCGACAATGCATTTGCGGTGGATTCATCCAACCAGACCGTTTTGGGTTTAAAAGGCATTCAAGCCTTTGAAAACAAAGACTACAACCTGGCTATCACCTTCTGGCAGGGCGCGGCGCAGCAATTGGATCCCGCCAGCGGCGACTGGCAAGCCTTGCAAAACGGTATTCAGAAAGCTCGAAACTTGCTGGGAGACACCGCTGAAGTGCAGATAGCGATTGCCCTGAGCATCGATAACAATATCCAGTTCACTGCAGATCAACTGGTCTTTATCGCTGTTATTGAAGCGGATGGTCCCCCTATGCCGATCGCCGCGCGCAAACTTGTCGCCAGCCAGCTGCCAACTGAAATTCTTCTCAGCGACAGCGACGCCCTGGTCAATGGTCGCAGTCTCTCTTCTGCCGGTAAAATACGCGTGATAGCCAGACTCTCAACGTCGGGAACGGCAACGCCGCAGTTGGGTGATTGGCAAGCAGTCAGTGATACTATTCTTATTGCCGAGCAACCAGTAGACCTCGAGTTGACTATCTCCCAGCAGTGGACCCAATAGTTAACTGACACAACACTGCCCTCAAGTAGCGACCTCAGTCTCTAACCCAACAGAGTCCCTGACCTGTATCAATCGCAACACAGCTGCCGTTGAAAAACCTCTCGCTGTCCCCAAATAATGTATTAGGAAACAACAAAACATTTTTCAGAGGCTAACAATGCGAATCGATAAACTGACCAACCAATTGCAGAGCGCACTGGCTGATGCCCAGTCTATAGCCGTAGGTAATGATCACTCAGCTATAGAGCCAGTTCACCTGTTATTGGCACTGCTCAACCAGCAGGGCGGAAGTGTTCGCCCCATACTCAACCGCGCCGGATTTGATGTTACAGGCCTCCAGGCAGCGCTCAATGCTCAGCTCGATAAACTGGCAAAAGTCACCTCGCCAAGCGGAGAGGCCAATCTCTCCCAGGAACTCGGCCGCTTGATGAATATGGCCGATCGCGCCGCCCAGCAAAAGGGCGACGGATTTATCTCCAGCGAAATAGTGCTGCTAGCCGCTCTCGATGATAAGGGCGCAGTGGGTCAAACCCTGAAAAAGTTTGGCGATATCAACAAGGCCAAAGACGCCGTCGAATCACTTCGCGGTGGCGACACTGTTGACGATCCCGATGCCGAAAGTCAGCGTGAAGCGCTGGATAAATACACCATCGATCTCACCGAGCGCGCCGAGTCCGGCAAGCTCGACCCCGTAATTGGGCGTGACGATGAGATCCGCCGCACCATCCAGGTATTGCAGCGCCGCACAAAAAATAACCCGGTACTGATCGGCGAGCCCGGAGTGGGTAAAACCGCAATCGTAGAAGGTCTGGCCCAGCGTATCGTCAATGGTGAAGTGCCTGAGGGACTCAAAAATAAACGTGTTCTAACCCTTGATCTCGGCGCACTGCTGGCCGGTGCAAAATTCCGCGGTGACTTTGAAGAGCGTTTAAAAGCCGTGCTTAAAGACCTCGCCAAACAGGAAGGGCAAATTATCCTGTTTATCGATGAAATTCATACCATGGTCGGGGCCGGTAAAGCCGAGGGCGCTATGGATGCCGGCAATATGCTCAAGCCCGCACTGGCCCGCGGTGAGCTGCACTGTGTTGGCGCCACCACACTTGACGAGTACCGCCAGTATATTGAAAAAGATGCCGCCCTAGAGCGCCGCTTCCAGAAAATCCTTGTCGATGAACCCAATGAGGAAGATACAGTAGCTATCTTGCGCGGCTTAAAAGAACGCTACGAAGTCCATCACGGCGTAGAAATTACCGACAGCGCAATTGTCGCTGCAGCAAAGCTCTCCCAGCGCTATATCACCGACCGCCAGTTGCCCGATAAAGCCATCGATCTTATCGACGAAGCCGGCAGCCGTATTCGTATGGAAATTGACTCCAAGCCGGAAGCTATGGATCGTCTTGAGCGCCGTCTTATCCAATTAAAAATTGAACGCGAAGCGGTTAAAAAAGATAAGGACGAGGCTTCCCGCAAGCGTCTGAAAAAACTCGAAGATGATATTTCTACTCTCGGCAAGGAATACGCCGACCTCGAAGAGATATGGAAAGCCGAAAAAGCCTCCATGCAGGGTGCAACTCATATAAAAGCCGAACTTGAACAGGCCAAAGTCGATCTCGAAGCCGCTCATCGCGAAGGCAACCTCGAGAAAATGGCACAGCTGCAGTACAGCGTTATCCCCGAGCTGGAAAAGCAGCTGGACAGTGCCGGCGAACAAGAGCAGGTTGAAACCCAGCTGCTGCGCAATAAGGTCACCGAAGAAGAGATCGCCGAAGTAGTCTCCAAATGGACCGGCATTCCCGTCGCGAAAATGCTCGAAGGTGAGCGCGATAAACTCCTGCGTATGGAGGACTCTCTGCACAAGCGCGTAATGGGGCAGAGCGAAGCCGTGGTCGCCGTCTCCAATGCCGTGCGCCGCTCTCGCGCCGGATTGGCCGACCCCAATCGTCCCAACGGTTCCTTCCTGTTCCTAGGGCCAACCGGTGTCGGTAAAACCGAACTCTGTAAATCACTCGCCGAGTTTTTATTCGACAGTGAAGATGCCATGGTGCGCATTGATATGTCGGAGTTTATGGAAAAGCACTCAGTGGCAAGATTGATCGGCGCACCTCCGGGCTATGTTGGATACGAAGAGGGCGGTTATCTCACCGAAGCCGTGCGTCGCCGACCCTATGCAGTGCTATTGCTCGATGAAGTCGAAAAAGCCCACCAGGATGTTTTTAATATCCTCCTCCAGGTGCTTGAAGACGGCCGCCTCACCGATGGTCAGGGGCGTACAGTCGACTTTAAAAATACCGTTATCGTGATGACCTCAAACCTCGGCTCCGATGTGATTCAGATGCTCGCCGGCGAAGAGAATTATGATGTCATGAAATCCTCTGTTATGGATGTCGTCAGCAGTCATTTCCGCCCCGAATTTATCAACCGGGTAGATGAAGTGGTGGTCTTCCATCCCCTTGCCAAAGAGCAGCTGCGCGGTATTGCTTCTATCCAGCTCGAACTCTTGGGTCGCCGGCTCGCCGAGCATGACCTCAGGTTAACCCTTAGCGATGCTGTAGTGGATAAGCTTCTCGAAGCCGGCTTTGACCCGGTCTATGGTGCCAGACCCCTTAAGCGGGTAATCCAGCAGCTGGTTGAAAACCCTCTGGCCGAGAGTATTCTGTCAGGGAAGTTTGCGCCGGGTGCGGAGATTAAGGGTGACTTGCAGGATGGCAATCTGGTGTTTGTCTAGCTGACATTCCAAAGAGCAAGAAACTTCCTTGATTGACTGGCTATTAGTGACAGTCATCTCACCTTTTGTTTACCAGGTTGCCCATGCCATGAAGATAGGTGACCGATTAGCATTTTTACACGCTGCTACATCTATTAATGATATGGATAAGCCCGGTTACCGACTCCACGAGTTAAAAGGCAGGCTAAAAGGGCATTGGGCCATAAATGTTTCCGGCAACTGGCGCATAGTATTTCGATTTGAAGATGGCGATGCTTATATTGTCAATTATGAGGATTAACACTAATGAGTTTACGGCAACATAATCCCCCGCACCCAGGGGCGTTGATACAGCGAACTTATATTGAACCCTTTGCTGAAATCACCGGTAATAAGATTGCTGACAGTCTGGGTATAGCACGCAGCACCTTCAACAGGCTGCTTAACGGTGTTTCAAATATATCCCCAGAAATGGCAGTGAGGTTATCAAGCGTACTCGGCGGCTCTGCTGAAAGATGGCTTACCCTTCAGGAAAGTTATGATTTATGGAAAGCACGGCAGACCGTCAACACCAAAAACCTCCAGCGTATAGACTTTAATAAGGTCGCCTAGGTTAGTAGCCTAATTAAGCGGCCATTTTGTGGTGTGCTATTCAGGTATTTCAAACTGTGCCGGATCAACATAAATAAGCTTAACCACCACCGCGTCAACCACAGGCTCAACCGCAACCATCATCACATTGACCTGGCCATCAATCTCAATGCCGGCGGGCAGATTAAACAGCAGGCCGCCCGTGTTCTCATTGGTTAAAGTCTGTACCTCTTTAAGCTCTTTATCCTTGCGCGCTTCAGTCTGGAACTTTTGCACGATCGCCCTGATTGAATGATCAAAGCTTGGGAAATTAAACGACCCCTGAAACTCCTTGCGATCCAGTTCGAGTTTAACTGCGATCTTGGTACCAGTTTTCTCAGAAGTAAGCTCACCTGACTTAATAATGGTGTCTTGCTTGAGTTGCTTAAAAAGTTTCTTAGCCTGCTCGGGCGGTTGCTGGATAAAAGCAACCAGTAGATTGGCAGCAAGGTTAAAGAGCTTTTGTTTATCGATATTAATGGTTTCTGTCTTCGTCATGGTCATGGTAAGCAACTAGGATTCAGTTAAAAATTAAGAAAGGACCGACTCTACCGGAAATCACCAAAAAATGTAACAGCGGATAACTCATCTAAAGCTCAGTCTCCACCGTAATGAAAGACACAGTGTAGGTATAGTTATGCAGTTAAACACCAGTGAAGTATCCCGCATCATCGAAATGGCCTGGGAAGACCGCACACCATTTGAAGCCATAGAGAACAGCTTTGACCTCAATGAGTCTGCGGTTATTTCCCTGATGCGCCGCGAGCTAAAGCCGCGCTCATTTCGTCTCTGGCGCCAACGCGTCACCAGCCGAAAAACCAAACATCTGCGGCTGCGCTCCCCGGATGTCAGTCGCGGCTACTGCCCCACCCAATATAAGCGCTGAGCAGAGAAGTCCATCAATGAAAAATACCCTTCAACTAAGTTTAAAATATGCAGCCTTTTTCTGGCTTTGCGCTGTCAGCCTAAGCACCTCTGTTATCGCGGAACCCCTTATGAATGATAATTTTGAATCGCAGCCACAGGCGCGCTGGCGCTACGTCAGTGATCAAGTAATGGGTGGAATCTCCGAGGGGCAACTGGCATTTGTAACCGAACAGGGCGAGAGCTATGCCCACATGAGCGGACAGGTAAGCACCGAAAACAACGGCGGTTTTATCCAGTTTCGCACCTCAATCCCCAAAGGCAGTACCGCGACTGTAAAGGGTGTCACCCTAAAAGTGCGTGGCAACAGCCAGCAATACTATATTCATCTGCGCAGCGCCGGAACCCTGCTGCCATGGCAGTACTACCAGGCCGGCTTTCAAGCCAGTGGCCAGTGGCAGACCATCAATATACCCCTCAATACCTTTGCCGCCTCCAGCAAATGGCTTCGCGAGCAGATAAAGCCAAGTGCTATCCGCAGTATTGGAGTTGTCGCCTTTGGTCGCGACCACAGTGCCGATATTCAGGTAGCCGAGATCGGTTTTTACTAGGCTCTTACAACCTAGTTACAAAAATATATTACCCAAATATCCCTATTATCTCTGCCCTGAGGGAACTAAACTGGTGGACGTATATATTTATACATTTACAACTGGTGCAGGGAAATGGCAGAAATCAACCAATTACCTTGACAGATTAAATTATATTCGTATCTGCGAGGCGCGAATGTAAACTGATGCATTGGAGTCCCTGCTTAAGATTGTTCAATATGGTTCCGAGGGTGA
>ERZ1046568.2283-NODE-2283-length-12716-cov-4.811863_pt1 | contig 12716 bp, 9 predicted proteins | sample MGYA00383092_ERZ1046568 | MGnify/ENA primary metagenome ERZ1046568 (study PRJEB29581, sample SAMEA5548362) | metagenome | biome: marine; feature: coastal; material: water | depth 1 m | study: Short-term variability in the microbial, nano- and picoplankton... | reverse complement strand
TAACCGGTTGGTTTGGTAAGTATACCGAACTATAGTTTTGGAGCTACAAACCCTTTTAATTCTAAAAAGGTAAACCCTTCTCCCGAGTTGTGCAGTACCGTAATTGATTTTAAGATTTTCCCGATATCTTCCTTCGAATCATAAGAAACAGTAATTTGACCAGACCGTCCCGGACCTATTACTTCTTTTGTCCAAGTAGGGCTTGTACAACTGCAATCCGGTATAACCTTTATAATGTTGAGCGGTTGGTTACCTGTATTTTCAAACATGAACTTTTTAACAACTACATCTCCTTGGTTTATGCTTTCTAAATCATAGCTCAGTGTATCGAAGGAGATTAAAACGCTAGATGCATTTTGTTTCATTCTCTTTTCAGAGTCTGCCTTAGGTTCTTCCGATGCCAAAGGCAATGTGTCACTCTTTATTGACCTAATGCTATCTGTTCGTAGACTATCTGATGCATTATTAGAAACGCCAAATACAATACTCCCGGAATCTATTTGCGACAGCTCTACTTCCTGAGATACTGCCGCTTTTTTTGACCTACAGGAAATTGCCATTATGACAATTACTACAACTGTTATGAAATCCTTATGCATCCCTCCCATATAAAACCAAAAAAACCCTTAGCTCTCGCAAGGGTTTTTAAAATTAATGTTTTAACTATTTTCTATTGCTCTGGAGCAACAACTGTAGGCTTAACTACTGGAGTTGCTTTGTTTACTACACCTCTGATGGTAAGGAATTCAGTTCCTCCTTCACCATTGTGCTTTACAGTAATAGTCTTAGTGAAGTTTCCTGGTCTACCTTTAGAGTTGTAGATAGCTGTAATTACACCTTCTGCACCTGGAGCTACTGGCTCTTTAGTCCATTTTGGAGTAGTACATCCACAAGAAGCTTTCACACTGTTTAATACTAATGGAGCGTTCCCTGTGTTAGTGAAAGTAAAAGTCACAGTAGCCTGCACTCCTTCTTCGATTGGACCAAAGTCGTGAGATTTTTTCTCTAGTGTCATTTTAGCCTTTGCTTCAGAAGATAAAGTCACTTTGTTATCCGTCTGAGCCATGGTCATTGTTGTAAATCCAAAAACTAAAGCTGCTAGTAAAATTAAATTTTTCATTTTTCTGTTTTAAATATGTGTCAAAATTAATGTTCGTATGGTTAAGAACAAACGTGATGCCAAAAAACATGGACCACTAATAAGTCATGTTATCCGTAGTTTGGCTTACGTTTTTCAAGGAATGCAGTAGTTCCTTCGATAAAATCATCTGTTCCAAAGCTATTTGCAAAACTGTCTATTTCGTAGTTTAAACCGTCTACGTTTTCATACAAAGCATTGGTACATTTTATTACTTCCGCTATAGCCTTTGGAGATTTCCCTACCAGTTTTTCTACATACTTGATACACGTTGGCAACAATTCTTCTTGAGAAACGACTTGAGTAACAAGGCCATAATTTAGAGCTGTTTCCGCATTGATTGATCTTGCGGTGAGGAGCATATCGAGTGCTCTACCGCGACCAATGATCTGTGCTAATCTTTGTGTGCCGCCATATCCTGGAGGAACTCCCAGATTTACTTCTGGCTGTCCAAAAAGAGCATTATCGCTCGCAATTCGGACATGGCATGCCATCGTAAGCTCACATCCACCGCCAAGAGCATAGCCATTTACAGCAGCTATCACTGGTATTTCACTTTGTTCTAAGCTATTAAATACCTCTCCACCGTTGGCACTCATTTCTTTAGCTTTTGCACTATCAAAATCTGAAAACTCAGAAATATCAGCTCCCGCTGCAAATGCTTTAGTACCTTTTCCTGTAAGAATAATTCCGCGTACAGTCTTCCCTTCATTGAGCCGAGCTACCTCTTTCCCTATTTCTTGTATAAGTTCTATGTTGAGTGCATTCAGCTTGTCTTCACGGTTAAGCGTGATGATTTGCACGACTCCTTTGTTTTCAGATAAAATGTGGCTGTACATGGATGCGAAGGTAAATAAGTCTAAGTTAAAGTGTAAGTGTAAATTTGCTGCCATGCATCTAAACAAAGCACTCGCGTTTGATGAATTTTCGAAAACTAGTTTAACAGACTGGAAGGCAAAAGCAACTAAAGATCTAAAAGGAAAACCACTTGAAGAACTTGCTTATACTGCTTCAGATGGAATAACAGTTGAACCTTATTATACTGAAGAAAATAGCAACCAAGGAGTTGCTTATTCTGAGACAGATTGGCTGATCACACTATTAGCGGATGAAAAGTTAGACGGGGTGGATAAAACCATATCTAGCTTGAATGATCTTGGAGTATCTGGAGGTGACTTGGTGTTGAGCAACCTAAACAAGGCAGAAAGTCAAACAGCCATCCACTTTGAACTTGGTGTTAGATTTTATGAGAATATAGCAAAACTTAGAGCTCTTAGGGTAGCATACCCGGAAACAGAAGTAAATGTGGTAATCCCAGCATCAAATGATGAGTTTGAATACAATAACCTTGTACGCCAGACCATTGCAGCTGCTTCTGCTATCATCGGCGGAGCAAAGCACATTTGTGTGTTACCCTTTAATAATAAAAACAACGAGCAAAGCCTTCGGTTAGCTAAAAACATCTCCTTAGTGTTGAGAAGTGAGAGCTACTTTTCAGAACTATACGATTCCGCAAAAGGTAGTTGGTTTTTAGAAAAACTGACTAGTGAGTATTTAAAAGGCATGTCTACAGGAACGGCTCTAAGCTCAGATACTACTCAACTAGCCAATGATTCAGCAGCTAGTGGTCATCAACCTGGATTGGCACCATACTTACGTGGCCCATATTCTACTATGTATACGGGTAGGCCATGGACCATACGCCAATATGCTGGCTTCAGCACAGCCGAAAAATCAAATGCATTCTATAAACGAAATTTAGCTGCTGGTCAAAAAGGTCTTTCCGTAGCTTTTGATCTTGCTACGCATAGAGGTTATGATAGCGATAACCCAAGAGTAACGGGAGATGTAGGAATGGCTGGAGTAGCTATAGACAGCATTGAGGACATGAAAATCCTTTTTGATCAAATTCCATTAGGTGATATCTCTGTAAGTATGACTATGAATGGAGCGGTGCTGCCTATTGTGGCCTTCTATATAGCCGCTGCTAAAGAGCAAGGAGTAGATCAATCTAAACTTGCAGGTACCATTCAAAATGACATTCTAAAAGAGTTTATGGTGCGGAATACTTATATCTATCCTCCAGCACCTAGTATGCGAATAATCTCAGATATATTCAAATACACCTCTGCTAATATGCCAAAGTTTAATAGCATCAGTATAAGCGGATATCATATGCAAGAAGCTGGAGCTACTCCAGAGTTAGAACTTGCTTACACCATAGCAGATGGGTTGGATTATGTACGTACAGGAATCGCTGCAGGTTTGGCAATAGATGAATTTGCTCCTCGACTTTCATTCTTCTGGGGTATCGGGATGAATTTTTATAAAGAAATCTCCAAGCTCCGTGCGGGGAGACTGCTTTGGGCAAAACTTATCAAAACCTTTGACCCACAAAATCCGAAGTCCATGGCTCTTAGAACACACTGTCAGACTAGTGGTTGGAGTTTAACGGAGCAAGATCCGTATAACAATGTAGCCAGAACGACGATAGAAGGTTTGGCTGCTGTTTTTGGAGGTACACAGAGTTTACATACCAATAGCTTTGATGAGGCGATAGCGTTACCTACAGATTTTAGTGCCAAAATAGCTCGTAACACCCAAAAAATAATCCAAGAAGAAACAGATATAACTAAGGTAATAGATCCTTGGGGAGGAAGTGAAATCATAGAGCAATATACTAAGGAGCTGGCCGAGAAGGCATGGGAATACATCTTAGAAATTGAGGAGCTTGGGGGAATGGCAAAAGCCATAGAAACTGGAACACCAAAAATGAGAATAGAAGAGTGTGCCGCCATAAAACAAGCGAGTATAGATGCGGGAAAAGACATCATTGTTGGGGTAAACAAATACAAAACGGATGAGAAAGCTGATTTTGATATCTTAGAAGTAGACAATGCAGCGGTAAGAAATAGTCAAATTGCCCGTATAGAAAAAGTGAAGTCTGAAAGAGACAATAATAAAGTAGCCGAAATATTAAGCAGACTAGAAAAAGCAGCAAAAGGTGACGAAAACCTTCTTGCTATTTGCGTAGAAGCAGCGGAAGCACGAGCTACTTTGGGAGAAATGTCATCAGCACTAGAAAAAGTATTTGGCAGGTATCAAGCTAGAAACTCAACCATAAGTGGAGTATATTTGAAAGAGGTGCAGCACAATGAAAAAGTAATAGCGGCTAGGCAAGCTGCTGATAGTTTTGCCGAAAAAGATGGGCGAAGACCCAGAATACTGGTGGCGAAAATGGGACAAGATGGTCACGACCGTGGTGCCAAAATCATTGCAACTGCCTTTGCCGATTTAGGCTTTGATGTGGATATAGGGCCACTATTTCAAACTCCGGCTGAGGTGGCCAAACAGGCTATGGAAAATGACGTTCATATACTTGGTGTGTCATCTCTAGCAGCTGGACACAAAACCTTAATGCCTGAGGTAATTGGAGAGTTAAAAAAACAGCAAATGGATGAAGTAATAGTGGTTGCCGGTGGCGTAATACCAGAACAAGATTACGCATTCTTATATGATGCGGGAGTAGATTTTGTCTTTGGTCCTGGCACTGTGATTGCAGAAGCAGCTATAGACATTTTGACTAAGCTAGAACAACAACTATGAGTTTTTGGAGAGTTATTCTTTCAATACTGTTTCCACCTTTAGCCGTTTATGATAAAGGTTGCGGATCAATTACAATCGTATTTATCCTAACCCTCTTAGGGTGGGTGCCGGGAGTTATTGCTGCTCTAATTATTCTGAACAAGAATGAATAAGCATTAGCAGTTAATTTACTCCATCTTTAAACTGCCACAGGAGCACTTATCCTGGGATGTGGATCATACCCGATCAGCTCAAAGTCCTCATATTCGAAATCAAAAATTGACTTCTTATCAGGATTCAATTTAACGGTTGGGTAAGGTCTAGAGTCTCTACTTAATTGCTCGGCAACTTGCTCTTCGTGGTTACTGTAGATGTGTGCATCTCCAAAGGTATGCACGAACTCTCCAGGCTCTAAGCCTACTTCCTGAGCAATCATAAGGGTAAGCAGTGCGTAACTGGCAATATTAAAAGGCACTCCCAAAAATAGATCCGCACTACGTTGGTATAGCTGGCAACTTAGTTTTCCATCTGCTACATAAAACTGAAAGAGACAATGACAAGGAGTAAGTGCCATATCTTTCAGTTCCCCTACGTTCCAAGCATTTACTATAATCCTTCTGCTGTCTGGATTTGACTTTAGTGTGTCAAGCACATTTTGAATTTGGTCTATTTTTTCACCACTAGGAGCTTCCCAGCTTCTCCATTGCTTTCCGTATACCGGTCCAAGGTCTCCATTTTCATCGGCCCACTCATTCCAAATTCGCACACCATTATCTGTCAGATATTTGATATTGGTGTCTCCCTTTAAAAACCACAGGAGTTCGTACACTATAGATTTCCAGTGTACCTTTTTTGTTGTGATCAGCGGAAAAGATTTATGTAAATCAAAACGAAGTTGACCTCCTAAAATACTCTTTGTTCCTGTGCCCGTTCTATCGGTTTTTAAACTTCCGTTTTCAGACACATATTTTAGAAAATCTTCGTATTGACGCATGGCTTCACAAAGCACGTGGTTTCTGGCTGAAATTAATTTACTCTATTATTGGTCGTTCTCAACAATATTTTAACTATGTTGTTTAGTTTTGCGTTGCAAAAATCTTAAAAACCAATGGCAGTAGCGATTAAATTACCGAGAATGAGTGATACGATGGAAGAAGGAACTATCGTATCTTGGTTTGTAAAAGTAGGGGATCAGGTAAAGTCTAGCGAAATGATAGCGGACGTGGAAACGGACAAGGCTACTATGGAGCTGGAAAATTTTGAAAAAGGAGAGGTCCTTCATCTTAACGTTGAGGAAGGAGAAACAATTCCGGTAGAAACCGTTATAGCAATTATTGGTAAAAAAGGAGAAGACTTTCAACACCTACTTGAAGAAGCTCCAGCAGCTCCAGCGGTAGAAGAAAATGCTGAAGAAGTATCGGCTCCAGCAGTAGAGGAAACTCCCGCTTCAACTCCTGTTGCTGCGACTAGTGCTTCTACTTCTAATAACTCATCAAATGGGAGAGTTTTTGCTTCGCCTCTAGCTAAGAAAATGGCGGAAGAGCAGGGCATAGATCTAGGAAGTGTAAATGGAACAGGTGACAATGGTCGCATTGTTAAAAAAGATATTGAGAACTACGTACCATCTGCTGCTCCGTCTGCGGGAACAGTAGGCGTAGAAAGTTACGAAGATGTACCTGTAACTCAAATGCGTAAGACTATTGCTAAACGATTAGCTGAGTCTAAGTTTACTGCTCCTCATTTCTATCTTACAAAAGAGATAAGAATGGATGCTGTGATGGCCGCTCGTAAGCGAATGAATGAGTACAGTGAAACTAAAATATCTGTCAATGACCTGGTAGTAAAAGCCGTAGCGGTAGCTCTCAAAAAGCACCCAAATGTAAACTCGGCGTGGTTAGGAGATAAGATAAGAAGAAATCATCACGTGCACATAGGAGTTGCCGTAGCTGTAGAAGACGGACTTCTAGTTCCTGTGGTTCGTTTTGCTGATAACAAAACACTATCTCAAATAGGCACAGAAGTTAGAGACTTGGCAGGCAAGGCTAAGAACAAAGAACTACAGCCAAAAGATTGGGAGGGAAACACGTTCACTATTTCAAACTTAGGAATGTTTGGTATTGATGAGTTTACGGCAATCGTAAACCCACCAGACGCTTGTATTCTAGCTGTGGGCAGCTCAAAAGAAACCATCATCGTAGAAAATGGTGAAATGAGACCAGGTCATGTGATGAAAGTAACGCTGAGCTGTGACCACAGAGTGGTTGACGGTGTCACTGGAGCTAAGTTCTTACAAACCTTCCAAGAATTGATGGAAGAGCCTGTGAGATTATTGGTGTAATCAAATAAAGAAACAAAGAATACTAGAGCCACTCAAAATTTGAGTGGCTTTTTTATGCGACATAATGAAAACAGATTTCTTGCATAATCCCCAACTTTACTTTAGACTTGCACAGCCTTTCAGGCCAATTCTCAAGAAATTTTCTTAAAATTTTTCTCGATAACTTTTTTTTGAAACACAATTCTTAATTACAACACATGTACGATATTCTTTCATTAGGAGAGATGGTTTTGCCAGAGTTACGCAAAATCGCAGACACTAACGACATCAAACATAAAGGCCTAAAGAAACAGGACCTTATTTACAAAATACTAGACTTTCAGGCCGTTAATCCTGAGAAATTTAAAAACGTTAATCCAGCAGCTAAAGAAACCAAAGCAGAGCGGCCTAAAAAACCGGCAAGGGTTAAAAAAGCAGCACCTATAAAAAAGGTGAGAAGTGAGAATAACGACGAGTCGACCGAACGCAAGCCTAAGGCTGACGAAAGAAAAGAGCGTCCAAGAAAAGAAAGGCCAAGGTCTGAAGGAGGTGATGAAAACACAGGACGTCCCAGAAAAGCGGCTCCCATAAAAAAAGAAAGACGTGATAACGATTCAAGGGAAACGAACAAAACGTCAACAAGTCAACCAGAGCGTGTAAGCAGAGTGGAAAGATTGGCTAAAAAGGATAATAATCCAAATAAAGAGCATCAGTCAAGTAATCCAAATCAGAATAAAAGACAGCTTACCGACGAAGAAAAAGCTGCTAGAGATAAAGAAAGAGCAGAACGAGATGCGGAAAGAAAGCAACGAGAAGAAGAAAAACGTAAAAAGCGAGAAGCTGAAGAGAAGCTAATTAATTATCTAGAACTAGAGGGTGTAGTTACTACGCAAGGTGTCCTAGAAGTAATTTCTGACGGTTATGGATTCCTTAGATCTTCGGATTATAATTATCAGCCTTCACCTGACGATGTTTACATATCTCCTAATCAAGTAAGACAAAATGGACTTAAAACGGGTGATGTGGTTAAAGGAAATATCCGACCACCTAAAGAAGGAGAAAAGTATTTCGCCCTGATAAAAATCATCAGTATAAATGGTCGTTCCCTTGAATTCGTGAAAGACAGAGTTGCTTTCCACCATTTGACACCTCTTTTCCCAGAGGAAAAGTTCAATTTAGAGTATAAAAATGACAACTACTCTACTCGAATTATGGACATCATTTCACCTATTGGAAAAGGTCAACGTGGTCTTATTGTAGCACAGCCAAAAACGGGTAAAACAAACTTATTAAAGGACGTAGCTAACGCTATAGCTCAAAATCACCCAGAGACTTATATGATCATCTTACTTATAGATGAACGTCCTGAAGAGGTGACAGACATGGCTCGAAATGTAAATGCAGAGGTTGTAGCTTCTACTTTTGATGAGCCTGCAGACAAGCACGTAAAACTCGCCAATATTGTTCTGGAAAAAGCTAAGAGGCTAACTGAATGTGGTCACGATGTAGTAATCCTTCTAGACTCTATTACTCGTTTAGCGAGAGCTTATAATACCGTACAGCCTGCCAGTGGTAAAATACTAAGTGGTGGTGTAGATGCAAATGCTCTTCAAAAACCAAAGCGATTTTTCGGTGCTGCTAGGAATATAGAAAATGGTGGTTCACTTACTATCATAGCTACAGCTCTTACAGAGACCGGATCTAAAATGGATGAAGTTATCTTCGAAGAGTTTAAGGGAACAGGTAATATGGAGCTTCAGTTGGATAGAAAACTATCTAACAAACGTATCTACCCTGCAATTGACATCGTATCGAGTAGTACACGTAGAGAAGATCTACTATTAGACAAGATGGTCCTTCAGAAAATGTGGATCATGCGAAATCACTTGGCGGACATGAATCCAGAAGAGGCTATGAATACAATGCTCAACTATATGAAGGGAACAAAGAACAATGACGAGTTCCTAGTGAGCATGAATGGGTAAAAAGCCTACTCTATATCAATCTTGATTTGGTTTTCAACCATCCGAGTAGAGCTTAATCCTGTTTTTGTACTTAACAAGATTTGATCACCTACTTCTAAATTTCTTATTGCCTTCCAAACAGAATAACTCATTCGCTCTTTAGGAGTGGAAATCATGTATGGAGGTTTTTGAGGCTCTATAAATGTGAATGAATACGCGGTAATGGTGTCTAAATCTGCAAAACAGATTGGACTATAATTTTCCTGTTTTCTAACCTTATTTATCAGCTGTTGTAATTTGTCTAGACTGTCCTTTCTAAAATCAAAAGTGGAGTAACAAGGCACCTCTTCCATAATCTGAAAAATGTACCGTTCTGCATAATGATACTCCCCGTTTTTTATATAAACGCGGGTTCTGTAATCCACCCTATCTCCTATCTGAAATGATTCAATAGTGTCTATTAACTCTGAAATACTTGAGCTACTGGTAAGATTAAAAGATTTACTTGAGTAAATATGGTAATCCTGCCCATTTATTCGTTGTTCTCTTGTAGGAAGTATTGTTACCGGAGAAGATGTGTCTACCCATTCTTGTCTCTTTGTGCAAGTGTTGTAACCAAATGAGTCAGACAACCATTGAATGAGTTTATCTTTTTCGATTTGTACTCCAAAACCCGGTTCAGCTGGAAATAACCTCCAGCAAGTATCTTTTTGAGGAATAACTAAAGAATCAATAGTCAAAGAAAAGGGAGCAACTTGATATTTAGCTCCATCTTTTTCGTGATGGATATCGGTGAAAACTACTTTAGTATATGATTTAATATTCTTAATAGCACTAACCAAAGAGCTTTGATATTCATTTTGTAAACGACCATCGTAGACTGTAAAAAAAACATTTCCTTCACCTAGCAGGTTAACGAATGTGACTGAAAATTCACTGAAAAAGATAGTATCTGTTTGTTCGTCAAAACAGAAATTGTATGCCGAATAGAGCTTATCAAGTTGTAAGAATTTATTTTTTGAAATGACGCGGTTTGTAGAAGTATCATCAAAAACATAGCGACATGTATCTGCAATAGGAACAACAGGATAAATGAGTTCAGCTTTTACTTGGGCGTTGAGCTGTATGGTTACAGCTGAAATTAGAAAAAGTACATAAGCCATCTTAATCATTATATCCCATAAGTTAGGTGGTAAAGATTGGTATGTTCTTTTACCTTTATTCTTTCTGAAATACGATGTCCAGGAACCCACAGCACCTCATCTCCTTTGCACAGAAGCATTAGGTTTTCTTTTGTAAATACGTCTACCTTTTCGTCAATAAAAAAATCACTTAAAAGTTTAGATCCTTTCATTCCAAGAGGTTGAATTCGATCTCCTTTTTGCCAGCTTCTTACTGTCAATGGAAAAAGGCTACTATTTAGTTGAACCAATTCCTCAAAATGGCTCTTTGGAAATACATTGCTCTCTGATCTTCTTATTTCAAGCGGCATATGATGAGTTGAGCCAATGTTCTGATATTCTATAATATAGGCTTTAGAGATTGCCTTAGTAATTGTAGATACATAAATAAATTCTCTGTCAACAAGCACCTCTGCTTCTTTGGAACGAAACGTTTTTCCGCTTTCTCTTGCACAGGCATCTACAATTTGCTTGCATTGATCTCGGTTAAATCCATACTTGTCCAAAATACGATACAAAATCAAATGGCTTTGTGGATAACTCAAAATAGAAGATTTGACAATTTTCATGATGCTATCACTGTGATCCTTACGCACACAGTTTTGAGCTGTCTCTTCTAAAACCGCTCCTATAAATTCTGCTTCTTCATTCAAATATTCCATTGACTTTAAAGCTCGTTCTTCAAAGTCTGGAAGTTCCTGAGAAATGGCAGGAGTAATTTTATTTCTAATCGTATTGCGTAAGTATTTCGAATCAGCATTTGAACTGTCTTCTCTAAACTCTAAGTTGTTACTCTCCAGAGAATCAATTATTTCTTTTCCCGACACCCCTAAAAATGGACGAATAACGTATGATCGTTTGTTTGGTATTCCTCGCAGGCCTTGTAAGCCTGAAGTTCGATATAAGTTGATAAAAAAGGTTTCTAGATTGTCCGTCCCGTGGTGTGCTGTGATAAGCTTAGTAAACACCTTTTTATCATACAGCTCATCAAAATAGTCGTATCGTAATTGCCTAGCGGCTTCTTGAGTGTTTACCTTTTGGGCTTTCTGAAAGGCTTTTGTGTCTACTTTTTTTACAAACAGAGCCTCGCAATATTCCAGCCTAGTAGCTAACTCTGAGACAAACTGCTGATCCTCGCTACTCTCATTACCTCTTAATTGAAAGTTGACGTGAACCAATATAAAAGGCCGCTCCATTTCATTAAGTATGTGTGCAGCATACACAGAATCTTTACCTCCGCTTATAGCAAGGGCTAATTGGTCTGATTTATCAAACAGTTTGTGTTGGGTGATATAGGATTTTACTTTGAGCAGCACGATGTTTGCAGTCTTACTAAGCAAACATAAAGTATAGAGTTAATTTTGTGGCATTATATCTTGAAATCTAGCCTAAGCATATTCCTACTGTTTCTAAGTTTTTTTGTGATTGCACAAGAAAAAACCAAAAAGCCAACTAAGATTGAAATATTAAGCTCTGATGAGTTGGTTTACAATCAGAATAAAGGAAGGTTTCAAATGTGTGTTGGCAACGTTCGTTTTAAACAGGGTACCGTTTACATGGATTGTGATAGTGCTCGATTTTATGAAGAGGTGAATAAAATCGAAGCTTTTGGAGATATTTACATTAGACAAAAAGATACGCTAGACCTTTGGGGTGGATACCTTGAATATGACGGAGATACTAGGTTAGCTAAAGTGACCAAAAATGTCCGGCTTACAGATGGAAAAATGAAGCTATCAACAGAACAGTTGTATTATGATATGACAGACAAGGTTGGCTATTATACCACTGGCGGGAACATAACTAACGATGGAGACAGGTTGTACAGTAACAGGGGCACTTACTATTCTAGGAGTAAGGATTTTTTCTTTAAGGATAGCGTAAGGTTATATAATAAAGAGTACACCATGCAGAGTGATACTTTACAGTACAACACGTATACTAAAATCGCAACCTTTTTTGGACCGACTTACATTTATAGTGAGGAAAATACTATCTATTGCCAATATGGGTGGTACGATACTGATAAAAACATTTCTCAATTCAGTAACAGGGCTTATATCGAAGGGAAGAATAACAAGCTTGAGGCTGACAGCATGATGTATTTCCGAAATACAGGCTACGGAGAAGCTTTTGGAAACCTGAAAATGACGGATACCCTTGAGGAAGTAACAATAATAGGAGCGTATGGAAATTATCAGCGATTCACAAAAACCACCCTTATTACTGGTGATCCGGTTGCTATAAAAAAAGTAGATGGAGACTCTTTTTATCTAAGAGCAGACACCTTTATAGACTCAGTAGATACTACGCTACAAGCAAAAAGAACACTTGTTGCATATCGCAACGTAAAGGCATTCAAAACCGACATTCAAGCGGTTTCAGATTCATTAATATATAACTTCTCTGATAGCATAATATCTTTTTACCAAAACCCTATTCTATGGACTGAGTCTAGTCAAATTACAAGCGATACGATCGATGTTTTTCAGGGAAAAAAGGGCCTAGAAAAACTAAGAGCATACAAGAAT
>ERZ1046568.2282-NODE-2282-length-12718-cov-16.981521_pt1 | contig 12718 bp, 11 predicted proteins | sample MGYA00383092_ERZ1046568 | MGnify/ENA primary metagenome ERZ1046568 (study PRJEB29581, sample SAMEA5548362) | metagenome | biome: marine; feature: coastal; material: water | depth 1 m | study: Short-term variability in the microbial, nano- and picoplankton... | reverse complement strand
CCTCTGATGATGTTGTTTCCTATAATGGGAGTACTGACTGGAATTCTGTACAAAGTACGCTGGATTATTGGATTAATTTCAATAACACCACGACCACTCCAACAGTAAATTCAGAGAATAGTGGTGGAATATCTATCGAACATTATATTTATGGTCAAGGTGAAAATTCTGTTTCCGTAGAACATTACAAATATATTGGAGGGGAACACGAATGGTTTAACGAAACCTACCAGGGTCAAAATACCGCTGAATTGATTTGGAATTTTATGTCGAAATACGACCTCGATGGATTGAGGTAGCTAAAGAAAATTTATATGAATGGCTGTTAAAACCTGTAAAGGCTAACAACAACCAGAACTTGGATTGCAACAAGAAGATTGAAATTTAGAAGTGTCAACTTTTGTTTTTTCAACTGAAATACCACAGGCATCTATAGGGTTATCAAAACTATTTTAACTAAAAATTAAATCAAAAACTTCAGTTTACCATTTTGTCAAAAAACATAAACAAATCGCCTTTAGTAATAATAGCGCCTTGCTCTATTAAAGAAAAAATATCCCCTTTTTTGTCTGTGGTAAAATCTTTATTTGCCGTAAAAAACTCAACTTCTTCAAAAGCAAAGTTTTTCTGGAGCCATTTAAAACCCTCAGGAGTTCTGAAATCTATATTCTCATTAGTAGTTTTTACTACTATCAATTTCATGTGAGCCGCTTCAACTTTAAAAAGAAATAATTGCATAGCAGAAATATTTTCAAGATAGGAAGCATTGTTCAACACTCCTTCCCAAATTAAATCACTAAAAACATCCAATTCTTCTTCGGCAACTTCGGGCTTCACCCTTTTAATTTCGTCCCACTCTTTACCTGTGATCGATTGTGTTGCTAAAAAATTAATAAATTCTTCATGCAATTCTTCAAATTGCTCTTTGGTAAGTCTGCTATATTTTGCCATAAAAAAACGCCCCGTTTAAGGGGCGTAAAATTAATGATATTATTACTAATAATCCTAAAAAATGTAGCGCAATCCAAATTGAGCTTGCCATCTTGAAGCTAAACTCGTATCATAGCCAAACGTTTCTTTTAAATCAGGATTAAAAGTATAGGTAGGCGTACTCGTTCCTGGATCGACAGTAACACCAATAGGCTGAACGTTATTTGGTTGTTGCATAACTCCCCAGTCAGAATTGATCATGTTTCCAACATTAAGAATGTCTATACTAAACTGTAGCGTATTGGTTCTATTTTCATTAATTTTTATGTTATAGTCTTGAAGAATTTTTAGATCCAATCGACCTCTCCATGGAGAAATTGCTCCATAACGTTCTGCATATTGACCTCTTCTTCCATTTAAATAATCATCCTGTGCAATATAGGCGTCAAATGCAGCTCCTTGTCCGGGTTCAGAAAATTGCATTTCCCCTATTTCTGACGAAGTTGGAATATAGAGAAGGTCATTTAAATTTGAGCCATCTCCATTAATATCGCCCCCATAGGTGTAATTAAAACGTCCTCCTTTTGCATATTCAAAAAAGGCAGAAACTGTTGTAGCCCATTTGTCATTTGCATAGTTCCATTTTTTACTACCTACACCAATAATTCTGTGTTGATCTCCATATTTAGAATTAGCAAGCACATCATCGTTAACATTACCAAGCGCTGCGTTAAATGCAAATGCATCACCTGTTATTTCCGCTTCAATGGAATTCACATCTTGTGAATTCAGATAATTATAAGCCATCATTACATAGTATCCATCACCAAAGGTCTTTTGAGCTTTTAATGTAGCATTCCAAGTTCGACCTTTATCAGAATTTGTGATTACGTAGGCGTTATTAATTAAATCACCTGAGGTATAAATAGGTCTATTATCAACTCCATTTAAAGTTCCTGATGGTGGTAATAAACCCCAGTTTTGAACGTGAGCTGCATTGATATCCTTAGTGTAAGCAAGATCACCAGTTAAAATAAGACCACCGTCAAGTTTGTAATCACCCCCAATATTTGTTCTCCAAACTTGTGGGAATTTAAAATCTGGATCTACTGCGTTTAAGAAAAATATTTCAGGGTTTGCAACTTGATTCCCTATCCAAACAAATGGAAGTCGTCCAGTAAAAACACCTGATCCTCCACGAAGTTGTAATTTATCTTCTCCTTTATGGTTGTAATTAAAACCAACTCTTGGAGAAATTAAAACCTGATTTGTAGGCATTTGAGTATTGTCTATTAATACGGTTTCTCCAGTATTAGGATTAACGTATGGAATGTTTGGCACATTACAACATGCGTTATCAATTACATTTTGTGCTTTTGTTGCAGTATCAAAATATAGCGGTTTATCAAAACGCACTCCTAATGTCAACTTAAAGTTGTTTGAAACATCCCATTCATCTTGAGCATAAAAAGCCATCTGACCTACATTGGTCTCTGCTAAAGCCCAGCCACCAGGATTTCCAGTCCCATTTGAGTTGATAGCTGCATCTGCTGCAATAGCTGCATCAAACGCTGCTTGAAGTGCTCCTGAAGATGCAAATTCTCCAAAACCTTCCATAGTGGTGGTTGGAAAGAAAACACCTTGAGCACCGTATACACCAAGATTGAAAGAATTGTCAAATTGGAACTTTTCAAAAGAAATTCCAACGGTAGTGGTATGCTTTCCTTTTACAAAACTAATATTGTCTGAAAATTGAAAAACCTTCTGCTGTAAATCGTTATTGATAGAAAAAGGTTCGTGTCCAGCAATTATGTAATTAGAACCGTCTTTTGTAATTGTTAGTGAAGGAGCAGGTGTTGATTTTGGATTTCTAAAATCATTAAAATGAGTATATCCAACTTGAAATTTATTAGATGCATTTCCTTCAAAGTCAGAATTTAATTCCATTTGGAAAGATTGTAATTTATTATTTATTTGATAACCTGCATTTTCAAATTGAAGTGTTGATGCACTGGGACCTCTAAATCCAAGTGCTGTTGGATGTGCAGGTTTTTCTTTTGAAGCATCTAAAAAATTATAAATTAATGCTAAACGATTGTTATCATTAATATTCCAATCTAATTTAAAAATCCCTTTCGTAGATTCCGTTTTGTGAGTAAAACCCTCGTAAGCACCAGGATCATAACCAACAGCCAATAAAGCATCTCGAACTTCTATTAAATCAGACTCAAGTACTCTAGATTCGTTTATAAGGCCAGAACCGTTATTGGGCAGCCAATTTTGTCCTAAATCTTCTCGGTCATCTTTTTCAAAATTAGCAAAGAAAAATAATTTATTTTTAACAATTGCACCGCCTAAGCTGGCACCAAATTGTAATTGTTTCAAGTCTGCAACAGAAACTTCATCACCTTTAACTTCACTTCCTGTTAGGCTTTCATTTCGATAAAATCCGTAAACTGTACCATGAAAATTATTCGTTCCACTTTTAGTTACGGCATTGATCAAGGCTCCTGTAAATCCAGATTGCCTTACATCATAAGGAGCTGTCGAAACTTGAATCTGTTCTAAAGCGTCTAATGAAACAGGTTGTGCGTCTGTTTGTCCTCCTGGTGTAGCAGCATCTAGTCCAAAGGGATTGTTGAAAATTGCACCATCCAAAGAGTAATTATTAAATTGATCGTTTCTACCTCCAAAAGAACCATTACTAGACGAAGGTTCTAATCTAGTAAAATCGGAAGCTGATCTTGAAATTGTAGGCAAGCGTGTGAGCTCTCTCCTACCAATATTGGTTTCTGCGCCGGTACGGTCACTCCCAAAAGTGTTTTTAGCACCTCCAGTTGTTAATACAACCGCATCTAACTGCTGACTGTCTTCGGTCAGAGTCACATCTAAATTAAATGCCTTTCCTAAATCAAGGTAAACATTATCAAAACTTAGTGTACTATAGCCTACATAAGACACCGTTATTGAGTATGGACCACCTACTCGTAAGTTAAGTAGATTGTATCGTCCGTCAAAATTTGTGATTGCCCCTGATTTAGTTCCAGAAGGCGTGTGCACCGCGATAATGTTCGCACCTGAAAAGGATGCTCCTGACTCATCGGCAACCATTCCTTTGATACTTGAGGTCGTTACCTGAGCGTTTACCACACTAAATGCAAAGAAAAAAAGACCGTAAATTAAATTTTTTAATATTTTCATTTTCTGTAATTATTGGTTATTCTTTAAAATTATGCATAAAAAAAACCACTTTAATTAAAAAGTGGTTTTAAATATTAACAATTGCTATCAATTAGTTAACAAAAAATTAACTATTATTTTTTTTCAGCAACTACTTCAAAAGACAAGTTAGACACAACGTCTCTGTGGAAACGTATTTTTGCGTCGTATTGGCCAGTACGCTTAATTAAGCCACCTGCAATTGTAATGTATTTTTTATCAATTGCCACACCATTGTTTTCTAAAGCGGTAGCTAAGTTAGCATTAGAAACAGAACCAAATAGTTTGTTTCCTTCACCCGACTTTGAAGCTATTTTAATTTCTAGCCCGTTTAGTTTGTCAGCTTCCTTTTGAGCATCCTCAATAATTTTCTTTTCTTTGAATGCGCGTTGTTTTAGTGTTTCAGCAAGAACCTTTTTTGTAGAGGGAGTTGCTAAAACTGCTAATCCTTGTGGTAATAAAAAGTTTCTTCCATAACCGTTTTTTACAGTTACTATGTCGTCAGTAAATCCTAGATTTTCAACGTCTTTTTTTAATATAAGTTCCATATCCTATCTAATTTTTATTTTAATAAATCTGCTACGTACGGCATTAAAGCTATGTGTCTAGCTCTTTTCACAGCAACTGCTACTTTACGCTGATATTTTAAAGAAGTACCTGTAAGTCTTCTTGGTAATATCTTTCCTTGTTCGTTAATAAATCTCATTAAAAAATCTGGATCTTTATAATCCACATATTTAATACCAGATTTCTGAAACATACAATATTTCTTAACTTTTGCAGTCTCAATATTAAGAGGAGTTAGATATCTAATATCTCCCTCTTTTTTTCCTTTTGCTTGTTGTTCTATTGATGACATAGCTTATGCAGTTTTTTTGTTACGGTTTCTTCTTTTTTCAGCCCAAGCAATAGCGTGCTTGTCTAGGGCTACAGTAAGATAGCGCATTACACGTTCATCTCTTCTGAATTCAATCTCTAATTCGTTAATAGCTTCTCCAGCTACAGTGTATTCAAATAAGTGATAAAAACCACTTTTTTTGTGTTGGATTGCGTAGGCTAATTTTTTTAGCCCCCAATTTTCTTTGGATATCATCTTAGCACCTTTAGAAACAAGAATTTCTTCGTATTTCTTTACTGTTTCCTTTATCTGTTCTTCAGATAAAACGGGATTTAAGATGAAAACAGTTTCATAATGATTCATAAAATTATAATTTAATTAATGTTTAATACCCTTAGCTTTAAGCCAAGAGCGTGCAAAAATACTACTTTTTTTACAAATCACAAACCTATTGCTCTAAGTTATTTTTTTTCTTAAAAAAATTAAAAAAGTATAGTTTTATCGATAAAGTCATAAAAACTTGTATTTCATCGGCAATATCAGTATCATTGACATATAAAATTTAACGAAGTGGACAAACCGGTTTTAAAATGTGCTATTGTAGATGACTCTGCCCTACAGAGGCTCTCTATAGTTAGACTAATACAAAATCATCAATCATTAAAATTAGTTGCTGAATATAATAATGCAATTGAGGCAAATTCAGATTTATCTGAAAGAGAAGTTGATTTAATTTTCTTAGACATTGAAATGCCAATACTTTCCGGGTTCGATTTGTTGGACAACCTGAGCTCTAGGCCACAAATAATATTTGTTACTGGTAAAACCAAATATGCCTTTAAAGCTTTTAATTACGATGCCATAGACTACCTCAAAAAACCAATATCTAAAGAACGTTTTTTTAATGCTGTTTATAAAGCAGTAAGCTACTTTAAAATGAAAAATGAAGAAGGTTTTGATGATGAAGACTTTATTTTTGTAAAAAGTAATTTAAAAAAACGAAAAGTATTTTTAAGTGAATTAAAATATGTTGAAGCCTTGGGAGATTACATAAAAATTATAACTGAAAATGACTCATTAATTGTACTTTCTACAATGAAATCTTTTGAAACTGTTTTACCAAAAGAAAGGTTTTTAAGAATCCATAAGTCCTATATTGTTAATTTGAGTAAAGTTTTAAGATATAACAGTAAATTTGTAGAGATAAAACAACAACAACTCCCTTTAAGTAGAAACCGAAAACCAGAATTAGCTGAAGCCCTTAATAATTTTATTATCCATTAGTAATTGTCGACATCTAAAGTCAAATGTACTCTTGAAAATTCTTTGATCGTATTAAAACTTTTTAGTATTGAATTAATATAATTTTTCGTTTTACTTAGTGATTGTTCTTTTGGAATCTTAACTAAAATATGAGTAATGAACAGGTTCCTAATTCTACCAACAGGAGGCGTTTCAGGGCCTAGTACGTTTTTATTAAGCTTTAATTTCAAGGCATTAACTAGCCATATAGAAGCTCTATCCATTTTTTGAAAAGATCGTTCCTTTACCGTAATTTTAATCATGCGATAAAATGGTGGGTATTTAAATTGACGACGATCTTCTAATTGATGATGGTACATTTCTTCAAAATTATTTACACTAACTTGTTGAAGGATTTGGTGATATGGATTAAAGGTTTGAATAATTACTTTACCCCGCTTTTTGGTTCTTCCAGCTCTTCCTGATACCTGTTGCAATAATTGAAAACTACGCTCGTGTGCTCTAAAATCTGGAAAATTTAAAAGATTATCTGCATTCATCACTCCCACTAAACTTACATGCCGAAAATCCAAGCCCTTTGCTAACATTTGTGTTCCCACCAAAATATCAATTTCTTTTAATTCTAGCGCTTCAATAATCTTTGCATAGGCATTTTTACGTTTCATGGTATCTTGATCCATTCTAGCAATTTGATGATCCGGAAACAGTTCTTTTAATTCTAATTCAATTTGCTCAGTTCCAAACCCTTTACTATCTAAAGTTTCACTTCCACACGCGATGCAGGAGATCATTTTTGGGGTATGGTATCCGCAATAGTGACATCGCAATTGGTTTTTATACTGATGAAAAGTAAGACTTACATCACAATTGGGACATTGAGGAGAAATACCACATGTCGTACACTCAATTACAGGAGAATAACCTCTTCGATTTTGAAAAAGTATGATTTGCTCTTTATTTTTTAAAGCCTCATTTATTTCTTCTAACAATCGATCACTAAAATGGCCTTTCATTAACTTTTTACGATGCTTTTCTTTAATGTCTACTAATTCGATTTCAGGCATTAAAACGTTGCCAAATCGCTTTTTTAAGCTAACCAATCCATATCGGTTATTGATTGCATTATAAAAACTCTCTAATGAGGGAGTAGCGGATCCCATAAGTAATTTAGCAGCATGAAATTTTGCCAAAACGACTGCACTATCCCTTGCATTGTATCTTGGTGATGGCGCGTACTGTTTAAAAGATGGTTCATGCTCCTCATCAACTATTAACAAGCCTAATTTTGAAAATGGTAAAAAAAGTGAAGATCGAGCACCAATTATAATCTGAGCTTTTGATTTATTGTTTAATACATTATTCCAGACTTCTACCCTTTCGCTGATAGAATATTTGGAATGATAGACAGATATTTTTTCTCCAAAATAATTTTGTAATCTACTGATTAACTGAGTAGTAAGAGCAATCTCTGGAAGCATATAAAGAACTTGTCTTCCTTGTTTAATTGCTAAATCAATTAACTGAACATAGATTTCAGTTTTCCCACTTGATGTCACTCCGTGTAGCAAAGTAACATCGTTTTGATTAAAGGATTTGTTTATTTCATTAAGGGCTACTGTTTGCGATTCGCTTAAACTTTTAATTTCAGAATTTTTATCCAAATTAAACTCAACTCTATCTTTTTGAATAAAATACTCCTCTAAAATTTCTTTTTTAATTAAACTATTAATTACTGCCGAATTAGAATTACTCTTTTTTTGGAGTAATACCGATTCAATTGCTTTTTTTTCTTGACTTGAAAGCGCAAATAAGGTCATTAATACCTTTCTTTGTTTTGGAGCTCTTGTTAAGGTATCTAAAAGATTTTTTAAATTTTCTTCCGAAGTATAGCGAGATGATAACTTTATAAATCGTTTTATTTTAGGTCGATATTTTTCGTAAACCTCCTCTTGTATTGCGATACATTTTTTTTTAATTAAATTATTTAGGACCCCCATAACATTTTTTCTGTCCAAAATGGATCGAATATCGTTAATGTGCAATGATGGTTGGCTCTGTAGTGCTTCAAATACTAAAAACTCTAGGTCGTTCAATTCAGAATAATCAATGTTCACATTGCTATTTAATGTAATGATTGTTTCACTCTCTAACAAAAAACCATTGGGTAATGCTGCTTTTAAAACCTCTCCCAAAGTGCATAAATAATAGGAAGCCATCCATTGCCAATGTTTAATTTGGAATTCATTAATAATTGGAAATTCATCTAATATTTGGTCAATTGATTTAGTTTCATAGCCCTGTGGTGCAAGCTGGTGAACTTTTAATACGATACCGGTATATATTTTAGATTTTCCAAAAGGGACTGCTACTCGCATTCCGGTCTTTAAGAATATAGCCTCATTCTTATTTACTTCGTAAGTAAAAGTTTGTTTTAAGGGAATAGGTAAAATGACATCTATATAATACACAGATTATTTTTTTTGGCGAAGGGTTTTTAGTGTTGCATTTAATTCGAAACCCAATAGTAATAAATTAGAATTAATCCAGATATAAAGCATTAAAATTAACAATGCCCCTATCGAACCATAAAGCTCATTATAATTAGAAAAATTAGTTATATAGAGACCAAACAAATAGGTAGTTAAAGCGAATAAAATAGTAGTGATTAAAGCACCAATAGAGAAGAATTTGATACTTTTACCTTCTTTTATTCCAAAGTAATTTAATGTAGCTACTACAAAGTAAATTAAAGTCATCAAAATCATATATCGAATTAACTCTACCCAAAAAACTCCGTTACTAAGCACTTGATCATTATTTAATTCCCAAATAAAATTTTCAGTATAAACAATCAAAGTAATAGCAAAAAGAAGAAGAATTGCTAAAAAAACAGAAACCATTAATGCAGCAATATATTGTTTAAAAAAAGATCTGTTTATCGTAATATGGTAAGAATATTCAAAAGAACTAAATATAGCATTAACGCCATTTGCCATTAAAAATATAGTAAGTAAAAAAACAAATGACAATAAGCCTCCTCGAGGGTTACCCATTATATCTAATATTACAGGCATAAAAAAACTAGCAGTATCTTTAGGTAAGATGTCTTGTACGAAATCAACTAAATTCTGAGGCTCAATGGGTAAATATGGTATTAGGTTTAGCAGAAAAAGTAGAAAGGGAAAGAGGGCCATAAAAAAACTAAATGCAATAGATCCTGCCCTAGAAGAAAAAGTCCCCTCTATTATTCCGATAAAATATGTTTTTATCAGATCATACATAGACAATCCATTGAATCCTGGCAATTTTATTTTACTCGGAACTGTTATTAAAAAACGAAGTCCAGGAGTTTTTAAAATAAACTTTTCAAGATCGTTGCTCATATCGCTTTTAGGCTTAAATCCATATTGCAAACAGAATGTGTTATTGCTCCACTAGAAATATAATCTACTCCACATTCAGCATAGTTCTTTAAAGTTTCAAGAGTAATTCCTCCACTGGATTCAGTAAAACACTTATCTCCTATTAATGAAACAGCTTTTCTGGTGTCTTTATAATTAAAATTATCAATTAAAATTCTATACACATTATCAGATTTGAGTATTTCCTTAATTTCCTCCAAATTTCTGGCCTCAACGATAATTTTTAAGTCCAAATGATTTTCTAATAAATATTGTTTTGTTTTAGCAATTGCCTTTGTAATTCCACCACAAAAATCTATGTGGTTATCTTTTAACATGATCATATCATAAAGAGCAAAACGATGATTTTTACCTCCACCAATTTTTACAGCCCATTTTTCAAGAGCCCTTATTCCTGGGGTTGTTTTTCGAGTATCTAGTATTTTTGTTGAAGTTCCCTCTAATATATCTACAAATTTTTTAGTTTTTGTCGAAATAGCACTCATTCGTTGCATTGCATTTAAAATCAATCGCTCAGATTTTAAAATAGACTGTGAATTTCCAGAAACATAAAAACAGATATCACCTGGTTTCACCCAGCTCCCATCTTCAATTAAAACGTCTATTTTTAAACCAGGATCTACGTAGTTAAAAACACGCTTAGCAAATTCAACTCCAGAAATTACCCCATCTTCTTTTACCAACAACTTGGCTTTACCAGCTGCATCATAAGGTATACACGCCAAGGAACTGTGATCTCCAGCGCCTACATCTTCACGAATAGCATTGGCAATTATGAGATCTATTTCTTTATTAAATTGGGAGGTAGATATCATAAATTAGGTTTTTAACAAAAATAAGAAATTAGCATTAAGCAATATAAAAGATATTGTTTTATTAAGTTACCAAATTCTTTATATTTTTGAAAACACTAACAATTAGTAATTAATAACTGTAAAAATTGAAAATAAAACTATTAACTATTGGTAAAACAGACTCTAGATCGCTGCAGCAATTGATTGATGAATATTGTAAACGTCTCGGATTTTACATTCCTTTTAGTATGGATATAATTCCTGATATCAAAAACACAAAAAATTTAACTACTAAACAACAAAAAATAGCTGAAGGAAAAGAATTGTTAAAAAAAATTGAAAAATCTGATGCAGTTATTTTACTCGATGAAAATGGAAAACTTTATAACTCAATTCAATTTTCAGCATTTCTTCAAAAAAAGATGAACAGTGGTCTAAAAAAAATAGTTTTTGTAATTGGAGGACCCTATGGTTTTAGTGACGATGTATATAACCGTTGCAATGAGAAGGTCTCTTTATCACCCATGACTTTTTCACACCAAATGGTACGTTTATTTTTCACAGAACAATTGTACAGAAGTTTTACTATTCTTAGAAACGAACCCTACCATCATCATTAAACATCTCGTTATTCCCATAAGCTTATTTAACTATAAATTTGGTTCGGAAAAAATGATTGTTATTGTTAATGATTAAAATATAAATTCCTGAATTTAAGTAATGGTTAAAACTAAGGATGTCGCTTGGATTAAAAATATTTTCTGCTAATACAAGTTGACCAGAAGTGTTGTAGGCCAAAACTTCTAAATTTGAATAATTATTATTAGGCCCTAATCTTATAATTAACTTTTCATTTACAGGGTTTTCCACAAGATAAAAATTACCATGCGCTGTTTCTTCTGTACTTAATGGCCCTTCTCGAATTTCTGATAATGCAAAGGCTACGTTTTGCTCAGTTAACTGAACATGAAATTCATTTACATCAGGAATATGAGCATTTACAAAAGGAGAGTTATCTATATTTGGAGAAACGTACCAATCATTTTCATTTTCAATGGCCATAGCACTCACGCTGGGTATAAATGAATACTCGCTTTGTTCTAAATTTTCAAAGAATTCAATGATAATTGGGTCGTCTACTTCACCTAGACCGGAGGCTATATCACTTTTTCCACCTGGAGAGGAGTCTACTCCATCAGAGAAAGAAAAAGACTCAGCATCTGCTCCAAAAGAAGCAATTGGAATTCCTGCTAAAAAAGTTGAAAAATTAGTTACGTTAATAAATTCTCCTGCTTCAGGAGTAAAATTAATTTTAATATCGGCAGTTATGGTGGCTCCTAGATCTAATGTAGTATTGATCATTTCCATTCCTGGATTGCCTATAGTAGTCCCTAGACCACTTCCGTTAATCATACTAACATTGCGCACATTAGTTGGAAATCCTAAATCGTTCAACTCTGTTTGAAATGCATCTCTAAAATTTGGCGCTCCAACAGGCAGTAATAAATTAGAATCCTGCTCAAAATCTGAACCTGATAATAAATGACCTGTATAATGGTCCACTAACATTTCTTTAGCAGCAGGACTATTTAAAACATTATCAACAACCAATTGAGCTTGGTCGTTATCCAACTGCTTTGCAAAATAATTTATTAGATACTGAAAACCAATTGGAATATTAGCTCCAAGATGAGGGGAATCAAAAGAAATATAAAGTCGAGTTTCGTGCGGTATACTATTTTCTTCCATATAAGCTAGGCCATATCGACTTATTAATCCGCCCATACTAGGTCCAATAATAACCAATTCTTCACTACCGACTTTTTCTGAGTTAATAAAATTAATTAATTCGACAAACACCATTGCATTGCGTTGGATATAATCCGCACCACCATCTATATCCTTGCCGTCAGTGGTGTATAAAGGTGCATTTAAAGCAACTAAATCATAACCTTCATCCCTCAAAATATCAGCTAAATTTTGCCCACCAATATCTAAACTGGTGTAAAGCATTGATAAATCTCTAGTATCTCCAGGATCAAAACCATCAACCAAGATAATAGGCTTATCTAATACACCATCAATGTTGTCCAAAAAGATTTCATATTCTCCTTGCCCAAAATAAGCCTGTGATTCGTCATAACCTTGATAAGAGATTGTTGCTGTAATAATTTGAGCAGATAAATAACTACAAAATAAAAAGAATACTGCTAGTGTAAAGTTTTTCATTTATATGATTTTGAGAGTTTTTT
>ERZ1046568.2273-NODE-2273-length-12752-cov-6.238088_pt1 | contig 12752 bp, 10 predicted proteins | sample MGYA00383092_ERZ1046568 | MGnify/ENA primary metagenome ERZ1046568 (study PRJEB29581, sample SAMEA5548362) | metagenome | biome: marine; feature: coastal; material: water | depth 1 m | study: Short-term variability in the microbial, nano- and picoplankton... | reverse complement strand
ACAGGTACTACAGGTACTACAGGTACTACAGGTACTACAGGTACTACAGGTACTAGCTCAACGTCTGGCACCTAATGCGCGTCACAGTAACGAAAAAGGGCATCTCTGATGCCCTTTTTTAATGGCTCAAAACGAGTTAACATCTTATTTATGAATCGACTAGTACTGCCATGTTTGTGTGTTTGTATTGCAGTGCCGTCAATGGCATCGGATTTTGGCACCACAGGACTAATCGATATCCCCACCGCGCGCATGACGCCGGATGGAACGCTGACCACCACTGCTGCGATTCAATCTCGAACAAATTCCTATGCGATCACTTATCAAGCTTTACCATGGTTAGAAGGTACTTTCAGATATACTGGCGACAACGATTTTTTTTACTGGGATCGCAATTACGAGGTAAAAATCAGGCTTTGGGAAGAGCAACGTTATGCGCCCCAGGTGGCTGTAGGAATTAGAGATTTGGTTGGGACAGGTGTTTGGGGATCAGAGTACATGGTTGCCTCCAAACAAGTGGGAAATTTTGATTTCACCTTAGGGATGGGATGGGGACGTTTAGCTGGTAAAGGTGATTTTAAAAATCCTATGACGTGGGTTTCCGATAGCTTTCAGGCTCGAGATAACTTCGAAGGCTTGGGTGGTGAGTTATCTACCGGAGCTTTTTTTAGTGGTGAAAGGGCAGGCCTTTTTGGTGGTATTAGCTATAGGCCCCAAGCTTTGCCATTTTCGTTTTTGCTTGAATACAATCCTGATGAATATAATCGAGAATTCAGTCGGGGCGGGCAAAGACCAAAAACTCCCATCAGCGCAGCTGTAAAGTGGGATGCCGTGCCCGGATTGTCACTCACTATTTCACACCAACATAATCAAGAGTGGGGTATTGAAGTCTCAGCGGCCATTGATACCAAAACATTGCCACCGAAGCCGTCTAATCGTTTATTTCGCTCAAGCCTAGATTATCCAGTTGATGAACTCCCTACTGGAATCAATCATCTAAGTTGGTATGACACGTTGTTGTTTGACGTTGAGCGTTCGGGGATTCTGTTATTAGAAGCGACCATAGATGAGAGTTCTCACAGTGCAACAATCGTCATGGGTAACTTAGCTTATCCTGTATGGTCTGACGCGGTGGCTACCATGGCGAATTTAGCAGACTTACATTTACCCACCTCGGTAAATAGTTTTAATATCGTTATTGAGGAAGAGGGGCATCGATTGCATTCCATAACCTTGCGTCGTCCTTCGCTGTCTTACGGACAAATTGGTCAATTAGTTGAGCGTGAAATTAGAGTGAAGCCTGCTAAATCATTGAGTTTTGTTCAGCATAAAACTGATTTCGTGCAAAAAAAGGTATTCTTTGATGTAAACTTATCTAATCGACTCCAGTTGTTTGATCCTGATGATCCAGCGCGATACCAACTGTATGCTCAGTTAGGAATAAGCTTGGCTTTACCGAAGTCTTGGTTGCTTACTGGGGCCTATGGGTTTGATATTACAAATAATTTTGATGAAAGTAATCGGATTAATTCCGGCTCAGTACTACCACGAGTTCGGTCAGATATCGTAAAGTACCTCATAGAAGGAGATACTGGCCTTGATTCACTCTACACAGAAAAACGAGGCACCATATTAAATGATGTCCACTACCGAGTTTTCGGAGGCGTTCTAGAGTCAATGTTTAGCGGCTTCGGTGGAGAGATTTTGTATCAGCCGCACCAGTCTCGGCTAGCCTACGGTTTCAGCGCTAACTGGGTGCAACAACGGGATTACGACAAAAGCTTTAGGCACCTAGACTACCAAACATCAACAGTCTTTGGCAGTGTTTACTGGGCGACACCTTTTTACAATTTTGATGTTGCTGTCCATGCGGGCAAATATTTAGCTAAAGATGTAGGGGCAACCTTAGAAATTAGACGGACTTTCCACAATGGTTGGTCAGTGGGTTTATGGGCGACAAAAACAAATGTCTCCGCGGAAGATTTTGGCGAAGGGAGCTTTGACAAAGGTATGTATTTTCGTATTCCGTTTAATGGGATACTTGGGGCCAGTAACAGAAGTAACTACAGCACACGACTGCGTCCAATTCAGCGTGATGGTGGGCAGCGTTTAGAAGATTTTAGTGCTAATATTTGGTGGGATATCCGTGGAGCGAGGTATGATGCTTTCAGTGAAATGACCAAGAGGTTAGCCCCATGAGATTATTCGCCCTTACAATCTGTCTTTTGATGTTACTCCCGTTTAGCGGCTGCAGCGTCCAATCTAGTCAACTGTCGGCAGTAATGGATCTTTTTAAGTCGCCAGACGCGGATATATCTCTAAATAGTTGGTCAGTGAAATATGCAAATTATGAGGCCATAGTTTATCCTGTTACCATGACTCAGGGCACTTTGTTCTCTAACAAAGCAGGTGATCAGATTTTGTTTGACGGCTGGTCAGTGCGGCGGGTGAGGGGTTTAGGCCTGCGAGGACAAGAGTATCAAAACAGTGATGTTGACGACGAACGGACTTTTATGAGGGGCAGTCGAACACTAGCCGTACATAATTGTGGTAAGTGGCAGAAAAAGCAGCGATCAGGAAAGCAACAATTTTCTCAGTACTGTAAAGATGTAAGAGCTTATAACAACAGTATTACTGTGGCTGAAGATGGAAGTATCACCGTGATTCGACAAGTTGTTGATGACAGATATAATGCGCTGACTTTAACCAAGCTAAACTAACACTATTGAAATTGATTTGAATAATACAAAGTGAGAAAAAGGACTATGAAACAACTAGAAACTACACATTTTTTGCGCTTTGTTTTTGCCTTAGTCATCGTGTGTTGCGTGAGTACCGGCTATTCTCAGGATCTTGCTCAAGCAAAACAGCTTTGTGGTAATCTCACTGCGGCCAATAAGGCGATGGCCCAACAGGCCGGTTACGATCTTGACGCACTCTGTGGTGGAGTATCTGCAGCAAGAGCAGATAAACAAGTTGTCGAATTAGAGCCGATGGTTCCAAGAAATACAGCCTCATCAGGAAGCTATAATGACCCCTATGGTCAGCAGAAGTTTTACGATGAGCGTGATTTTTACCGAGAGCAAGACCCTTGTCTTGCAGCAAAAATCTATGCTGACCGAGACCGAGACCGGAATGCTGGTAAAGACAATGAGGTGGTACTGATTGAAGAAGAGGTAGACTCTTTTGCGGCTATCGACTGCTTAAAGCCCTTCGGGTATGACCTCTTTGCCAGTGCGCCCACAACCTTTGCTCCTGCCACTAGTATTCCAGTATCTTCAGACTATTTGCTCGGACCCGGTGATACGCTAGATATTTTATTTTATGGTAAATCTAACAGTACATTTTCTCTGGAAATCAATCGTGATGGATCTGTAGATTTCCCCGAGTTAGGGCCAGTGAGTTTGTCAGGGTTAACCTATGCTGAGGCAAAGGATATGCTGCAGGCGCGTATTGCAGCTCAGGTTATCGGTACGCAAGTAAGTATCAGTATGGGCACATTGAGATCGATGCAAATTTTTGTCCTAGGAGAGGCCTTCAACCCTGGTGCGTATACTGTGTCTTCACTCTCAACTATTACGCATGCATTGGTGAGTAGTGGTGGGGTCAGCGATATAGGATCTTTGCGAAAAATCCAATTGAAGCGCCATGGAAAATTAATCACCACACTAGACCTTTATGACCTATTGCTATCTGGTGATACAAGCAGAGATTTGCGGATCCAGTCGGGCGATGTTGTGTATGTTCCTACGGTGGGCGATGTAGTGTCCGTTGATGGTGAGGTTTTAAGGCCTGCTATTTATGAATTAAAGGGAGGCGAATCTACTCAAGATTTAGTGCGGTTGGCTGGAGGCCTGAGCTCCAAGGCGTATGCGAAAAGTGCTCGATTACAAAGAATTAGTACTGATGGCTTCGTTTCAGTTTTTGATGTGGACTTAACTCAAAAAAGCGATCAGTCAGTTTCACTAAGAGGTGGTGATCATCTGAGCGTTGATGCGGTCACGGATTACAAAAAGGATGTTGTTTCTCTCTTGGGCAATGTTAGACACGAGGGTGACTTTGCATGGCGTAAAGGCATGCGTATTTCTGATGTCATTGCTGAGAATAATAAACTTAATCCCGATACTGATATGAATATTGCTCTTGTAGTTCGAGAGTTAGCAAATGGCGTGGATATCAAAGTATTGAGGTTTAATCCGAGCAAGGTTATTGCGGACGTCGAAAGTGGTGAAAATTTTAGATTAATGTCTAGAGACCATATTATTGTTCTGTCTGCCTATGGTGATCGAGTTGCAGAATTGGCTCCTTACGTTGCCAAGCTTAAGCGGCAAGCCAGGTTGGGACAATTACCCAAGGTGGTTAATGCTGACGGCACAGTGCGCTTCCCAGGGACATATCCTCTGATTGAAGGAATGTCCGTGGGAGACTTGATTGAGTTGTCAGGAGGGCTGAGGGAGTCCGCGTATTCTCAATCTACAGAGATAGCACGCATTGATATGTCAGACCCAAGCCGTGCGGAGAGTAAAATTGTTTTGTCTTCTCTCAAAAAAGGAACCTCAACTCCGCTAAAGAATTTTGATTTTGTTGAATTCCGCACCGTTCCGGGGTTTAGAGAAACTCATACGATTTCCCTTGAGGGTGAATTTATATTTCCTGGTACCTACGCTTTTGATAAGGGTGAGACTTTAACCTCGGTTATTCAACGAGCAGGGGGATTCACCACAGAGGCATTCATTGGTGGATCGGTATTTCTGAGAGAAGGTCTAAGAGAACGTGAGGAGCAAGAGCTAAAGCGCCTAACGGAAAGTCTGCAAGATGAACTGCAATCTCAAAATCTAAGGGAATTAAACGCCGATCTTGATATTGATCAAGACCAGATGGCATTGCAAGAGAAGGCACTTTCAGAGCTTTCGTCTCTAGAGGCATTAGGGCGTTTGGTAATCCCCCTGAGGGCTATTGTGAACTTTTCTGCTGAAGATATTCTTTTGAGAGATAACGATCGTTTAATATTGCCTAAATTTAGCCAAGAGGTGACAGTTTTAGGCGAAGTGCGTAGGCCTATTTCTTATTTATTCGACCCTGAGCTTGATCAAGCAGGTTATATAGATCAAAGTGGTGGTCTAAAGCCCAGAGCGGATGAGCAAGGAATCTATGTGGTAAAAGCCAATGGGAAAGTTATAAAGCCGACTCGCGGCCTTTTCAGATTTAGATCGGCTGCGGCATCTATAAGTCCTGGAGATACTATCGTCGTGCCTTTAGACACAGATGATGAAAAAATGAGACCCATGGCACTACTTGCTGAAGCATCGCAAATTATTTATCAATTGTCTTTGGGTGCTGCGGCGATTAATACATTTAATAACAATCCGTAGCTGCAAGTAGTAGCAGAAATTAATAGGTTAAGGATTAGGCTTTTGGAAAATAACAGTCAAACGAATGATCAGTACGATGATGAAATAGATCTACGAGAACTTTTCGGCGTTCTTTGGGGTAATAAAATTAAGATTATCGGAATTACTGCTGTTTTCGCTGTTGTTTCGGTGATTTATGCTCTGTCAGTGCCAAATCAATATAAAGCATCTGCGCTTCTGGCCCCTGCACAGCAACAGTCGGGTGGGCTTTCCGGCGCTTTGGGTCAGTTAGGAGGATTGGCTTCTCTTGCGGGTGTGAGCATTGGCGGTGGTGAAAGCAGTGAAGCTCAAGTGGCGCAAGAGATTATGAAGTCTTGGAGCTTTATTGAGGGTTTTATTGCTGACAATGACCTTGCTGTGGAGGTATACGCAGCCGAAGGTTGGAGTAGAGAGTCGAATCAATTGAAGTTTGATAATGATGTTTATGCAGTCAAAACGAAAACGTGGTTGGTTGAAAATGATAATATTGGTCGGTTAGGGCCACCCACGAGTTGGCAATTATTTGAGAAGTTTTCAGAAATGCTAGCGGTATCAGAAGACAAAAAGTCTGGCCTCATCTCCATTTCCATTGAATACTATTCTCCGCAGATTGCTAAGCAGTGGCTCGACTTATATATTTCATCGATCAATAAGCACATGCAGGCGCGCCAAGTGGTAAAAGTTAGCAATAATATTGAATATCTTGAGGCTCAGATAGAAAAAACCTCGATCACAGAGATGCAAGAGGTATTCTACACTATCATTGAAGAGCAAATAAAAAGTCAGATGTTGGCTGAGGCGAGTCCTGATTATGCCTTTGTGGCAGTCAGTCCGAGTATGGTGCCAGAGGAAAAGTCTCAACCTAAACGAGCATTGATATGTATTCTAGGAACGCTGCTTGGTGGTATTTTGTCGGTACTGACGGTATTGGTACTGCACTTCGCTAGAAAGCCTGATTAGTTGATAGGGATTTTATTAAGCACTACTAAACGATCATTGACTTGACCAGCAATAAAAAGTTTTTGTCAACGCTTTATAGGTAAGACCGTTCAAGGATGGATACTCGATTCAACATTGATTGTAATGGAGACTGTACTATTATTCTTGTCTTGGTAATGTATGACTAAACCCCTTTTCGTACTCACAGAAAAGGATCTTGTTAAGCTTTCAGTAATGATGCTTCTCGCCGTGATATTCTTCGGTCTAGCCGGCCTGATGATCATGATACTTATGCAGTGGATCACCCGACAAAGTTATGCTCAAGATGCTATTGATAAGCACGGAATCTCTCGGATTGGTGCATCACGACTAGGGGGCGCTATAATATTTGCAAGCTGGTTAGGTCTGTTGCTTGCGGGCTATTTTAGTGACTACTTTGGTGATGAATTAGGTGGGCCGTCGGGCCCTTATTGGATTGGTTGGATCGCCGTGGGCAGTTGTACCTTCCTTGGGCTGGCAGAAGATTTGCGTAACAATTACTTAAACCCTCGGTTTCGGCTATATGCACAATTAGGAATATTCGCGGTGACTATAGGGGTATGGCCCTTGTTAATTCCCACTGATTTTGGTGTTCCCATTCTTGATGGCCTTATGAGGTTGCCACTTATTGGCTGGTTACTGTCGGTAACATTCTGTGTAGGGTTTGTTAATTCAATTAATATGGCGGATGGCGCTAACGGACTCATAGCGGGCGTGATCACTATCGCGTTCAGTCTTTTCTACGCGAATACGGGCCAATTTGTATACGCTGCTATGATGACTGCCTGTGCAGTATTTACTATCTTTAATGTCATTTCGGGGCGATTATTTTTGGGAGATGCAGGTGCCTATGGTCTTGGATCTTCTATTGTTATTTCTAGCCTGTATTTATTTCAAGAAAATATTTTCTCTGCTGCATTTTTGGCCTGCCTTTTCTCCTACCCATGTATCGATTTTATGATGACATTGGCGCGTCGACTTAGAGCAGGTCGATCAATTTATTTGCCAGATAATGATCATTTACATAATCGCATTCACTATCACTTTCAGCGTTGGTTACCTTCAAAAACTTTGGCTAATTCCATGACTGGCGGGCTTATAGTGGCTTCATCTTCTGGAGTGACTCTTTTGGGGTATATTTTCCAGTGGTGGTCAGTGACTAGCAATCTCTGGATTTGGCTTTTCTCGCTCCAGTGCGTCAGCTACGGTGTCGTGTTTTATCTAACACGCTTTGGTCGCGCGAATACTCAATATGTTTATAGAACTTAAATTTTTTCACGAGGGTTCGCTAGCAACCAAGGACTGCTAAACACTAAAGTTGTATGAAAGATATAACCATAGTGTAAGAGTTCCGATTTACTCTTCTTTGCTGGATAACAGGCACTAAAAAAGTTACCATCTTTCATCAATAAACGGAAACATCTGGCAGGACTCAGGTGGTGATTCATCAACAGGGAATTAAAAAATTGAATTCATTTGTTCTCTCCGAGCGTGAGCTCGCCAAACTTGCAGTAATATCCGTTTTGGCTACTGCTGCCTTCGGTGTCGGCGGTCTAATTATTATCTTTATCATGCAGTGGATGACGCTGCAGAGTTATGCATCAGATGCTGTAGACAAACATGGGATAGCTGAGGTTCAGGCGTCACGATTGGGGGGAGTTGCCCTGCTGATGGGTATTTTGATGTCCACGGCTTTTTTTATGATAAGTGATGATACAGCGGTTGAGTTTTTTAGAGTACAGGTCTCCTGGCCGGTTTGGTTGGGTGGGGCTGGGTGCTTTAGTCTTGGTTTAATTGAAGACTTGCGCAATAACAGTTTATCTCCAAGGTTTCGATTGATCAGCAAAGCCTTGGTGCTGATGGTTGTATTTTTATTGGCACCATTTTTAGTTCCCAGTAGTATTGGATTGCCTATTGTCGATTGGTTTTTAAATATTCCTTTTGTAGCGTTTGCGGTTTGTCTGTTTTTCTCAGTGGGATTTATCAATGCGGTAAATACGGTTGATGGTGCCAATGGGTTGGTGGTAGGTATTTTTTTCATCAACTGTTACATATTTTCCGCAGAAATGGATGGAATGGCTATGCCCTCTGGATTGTATGGAGCGGGCTTATTTTTAATCTTTAATGTGGTCTCAGGACGTTTATTTTTGGGCGATGCTGGGGCGTATGGAATCGGTGCAGTGATGCTACTTGTTGGCTTAACTGCTTTTAGTGAAGAGTTAGTATCTCTGCCCTTTTTGGCAGTACTGTTTTTTTACCCTTGCTTCGATTTTGTTGTTAGCTTGGTCCGGAGGCATCTCGACGGGCGGGCGATGACTGCACCGGATAATGACCACCTACACAACCGTGTTCATACATATTTTAAGTCGGTGTTTAAGTCTAAAAATATGGCAAATTCTGCCACGGGATTATCAATAGCTCTGGGAAGTTCTGGGTTTGCCTTGGTTGGCCATGCCAGTGATTTAATCCCAATCACTAGTAACCTTTGGTCTTTCGTTTTTTTGATTCAAAGTATTCTTTATGGTGTGATTTTTCTCTGGGCAGGAAAAGCTCTTAATCCCGTCCATTAGAGCTGGTTTTGATTATCATTTTCGTTTGAAAAACCTCTACCCCTTTTGGTTTTCGCAGTGAACCGTACTGCCCATTTTTTTCCTCGAACTTTTCGTTACATACTAGCTACAGAGCCCCAAGGTGGCCTCTCCTGCTTGTTAAACTCATACGTAATTTAGAATATAACAAAACGAGAGTTCAAATACTGAGTGTTTAAATTTTTGAGTAATAACCTTATGCTCTCGAATGTTAGTTGGCCGATGCGCAAGGGCATCATAAGATAGCCGACCATCACTGTGCGGCGTTTGGTTAGAGATAAGCGTAAACGCAGTGAATTATTCAAGTATTGCTCAATTGTTATAAAGAGTTAGGTCGCAACAGAGACCTAATAGTCGATTCGAAACTGCTACATTTAAGCAGGGTTTACTACACTTTATTATGCTAAGGTATCGCCGCAAGAAGGTTTTGTAGGAAATATTTTAGTACTATCGAGGTAAGAGGTAGATACCAAAGTAGCAGTTGAGTTGGGTCAAACTAATGGGGTCAGGGTTGTGTCTAGTCTGTCATATCCTTGCTAGGCACTTTTTATATGCTATTAACCTTATAAGATAGGTAGCTAACTTGGGTTACTGTTGTATTGCAAAGCTTGTCGTTAAATTTGGTACTCGATTGTAGCCCGTTGACTTTACTGCTATTGAACAAAGATTTGGTAATTAGATTACCCTGTACTCGGGACATAAATGTTGAGGGTAAAAAGTTATGGTAGCTAAAATAAAAAGAGCAGTCATTCCTGTAGCAGGTATTGGCACTCGCATGCTTCCAGCGACAAAGGCTATCCCAAAAGAGCTACTGCCGGTGTATGACAGGCCGATTATTGAGCATGTGGTCAGGGAGGCTATTGCAGGGGGTGTTACTGAGATTATTTTTGTGACCCGAAGTGGCAAAGAGGCTATCGAAAATCATTTTGATGCCCACTACGAACTCGAGCATCGTCTAGAGAAAAAGGGTAAGGAAATGATTTTGGGTACGGTGAGGAATGTTGTTCCTGCGAGCATTAAGGTCTCCTCAGTGAGGCAGAGTGATGCGTTAGGCTTGGGTCATGCGGTTCTATGTGCCAAGCACCTTTTAAATAATGAGTCCTTTGCGGTTTTGTTACCAGATGTGCTAGTTCTTGATCACGAATCCAGAGACAGTAATTATAGCTTCACTCAGCTTGTTAAGGCCTGGAATGAGACTGGTGTGGGCCAGGTCATGGTTCAGCGAGTTAACCCAGGGGTTGTTGATAGCTACGGTATTGCGAATCTTGGTGATGTTGCGCTCGAGCCGTTTAAGAGTGTTGCTTTGAAAGGCCTAGTTGAAAAGCCTTCTCCTGATCAAGCACCCTCCAACTTGGCGGTTCTCGGTCGTTATGTCTTGCCCTCAAAGACGTTGGACTTGTTGGAGAATACCGTAGCGGGTGTGGGTGGCGAGATCCAACTGACCGATGCGCTGGTCAAGCTTCTTGATACTGATGGGCTAAATGCTCTTGAGACTGACGCCGAGATCCATGACTGTGGCAACAAGCAGGGATTTTTAAGTGCAAACTTGGCGGTTGGGATGAGAGATCCTGAGACCAATTTAGCCATAAAAAAACTGTTTAAATCAAATGGCTGGTAAGTAGTTAACGATATGAATAGATTTTCATTGATATTACTTATTGGGATACTTCTGATGCTTTGGGGTATCAGTGGTGTGGCGAAGCTGTCTCAGGCTGCTATCAGAACCGGGTTCGATGGGTCTGTTGTGAGTAATGTTTACGAACCTGATCGATTGATGCTTTTAGGGTTTATAGGGAGCCGTGTTGCGAGTGAGTTGATTCGTCGGGGTGAGAGTACCGTGATTATTAAAGATGAGGATCGTCGGTTCTCAGATGACAGGATTAATGGCAGAAAGCCCGGAGATTTTGTAAATTGAGCTCTATGTCTGACAGTTATAAAAACTCTGCTAATACCCCGAGCAAACAGACGCTTACTAAATATATCGCTATGGCTCTTTTGGCGCTTCTGAGCTTCGGTTTAACAGGTCTTGGTGCAATCGTTGTTATGTTTGCCTTATCTACCCTGCGGGCAGGGAGAGACTCCGCTGCATCCCATGGTATCAGCTCTAGAAACTCCTCCCGATTAGGTGGCGTTGCGATTGTTATTACCTTTATTCTATTTCTTATTGGCATGGTTCTATTGAGTTCCTATACACCCGGGGTGGTGCGTGATGTTACCTTCCTCCATGTTTGGTCCACTGTTTTTGTTTGTGTGATTTTAGGTGGCGCTGAGGATATCAAGGCTGATTTATTAAGTCCGTATTTTCGTCTTGTAGTTAAACTGCTGGCCTTCGGTTTCTTCCTCTGGACGACGCCGAATGTAGTGCCCTTGGTTATTGGTATCCCGGGCATCGATTATCTTCTTTCAGTCCCATTAGTCGCATGGGGACTCTGTACGATTTTTTGTGTTGGTTTTATCAATGCCTTTAATATGGCAGATGGTGCTAATGGCCTGATCCCTGGGATAGCAACAATCGCTTTTGGTATATTATTTTTAGTTTATGGCCGCCCCGCTGAGGGTGTACTGTTCTTTGTTTGCCTGATGTTTTTAATCTTTAATGTTGTCTCGGGTTGGTTCTTTTTAGGTGATATGGGTAGTTATGGTTTAGGCGCCGTGCTGGTTTGTTATGGATTATTGGGTGTCGCTCAGGGTGATTTTTCAGCTGGCTTTATGGCGTCTTTGCTGTCATATCCTTGCGTTGATTTCTTGGTTAGTGTTATCCGCCGGTTGCGTAAAGGGCTCTCACCGCTTCAGGCTGACAACGGTCATCTCCATAATCGTCTTTATAGCTTTTATGCGCCAAAGTTTAAATCTCGGGTTACTCCTAACTCTTTGACTGGGTTGACAATCAGTAGCGGTTCATCAGGAGTGAGTTTGATAATCTATGTCTTTGATTGGATTGCAATTGACAGCAATACCTGGTTTGGCATTTTTGGAATACAGGTTGTTGTTTATTTAATTATACTTAGTCGATTGAGGAGAACGCAGATGAACCAAAGTGAACTTATAATTGGAATGTCTAGCTAATGGAATATATCTGTATTGATAACTAAGCTTTTTGAGACTTTAATAAAGCGTATAGAGAACCGTAATTTCTTCACCTTTCAGAATGTTTCTTTTGGCTGTAAGTCCCCTGATATTTTCCTCAGACAAGCTTATTTCCGCATTACTCTGTTCTGAGTGGTTTATAAAGCCTCCTAGAGGCGTTCTCATCCAGTCACGATTCTCATCAATTTTAAAATGGGTCTCTCCTAAATAGGTACCTTCTTTAATATCTTGTACAGCAAACAAGCCAAGACCATCAATCTTACTATTATTTATGGTAACTGATGCTGGAAGTGGTCTATAGCTATCAGCTTTAAAGGTTTTCTTGCCGGCTAAAGTAACATTATCTTTACTCAAAGGGAGGTCCTCATTAAAGGTGTTGTCTACAGGAATCTAAAGTAGTGGAAGTTGGTTCAAGGTTGAGAATTATAGAGGTACGAAATTTGCTTAGCAATCACTATGCAAGGGTGATGTGACTCAATTGAAGGATACAGGAATAAACTGTGACACTGGGGACAGGTTACTCTTTAGCGAATCAGATTCCAAACACGCTCATGGCCATAATAAGTAATAAATTTCACAACAAATTCTATGCCGCCAATCATCGCAGCCATAGACAGCTCGCCGGTCACGATATAGGCAATAACGGCAGTTGTTAGAGTCGCAGTGACACGCCAGGTGAATGCTTTTGTTAGGCTACGAGCATGGGAGT
>ERZ1046568.2270-NODE-2270-length-12758-cov-8.129576_pt1 | contig 12758 bp, 10 predicted proteins | sample MGYA00383092_ERZ1046568 | MGnify/ENA primary metagenome ERZ1046568 (study PRJEB29581, sample SAMEA5548362) | metagenome | biome: marine; feature: coastal; material: water | depth 1 m | study: Short-term variability in the microbial, nano- and picoplankton... | reverse complement strand
CTCGGCCGACATAGCCCACTTCAGTGAATTTTGTGGCTTCGACCTTTAGAAAAGGGGCCCGAGCCAATTTGGCCAACCGGCGGCTAATTTCGGTTTTGCCAACCCCGGTTGGGCCAATCATGAGAATATTTTTGGGATAAACCTCGTCACGGAGCTCATCTGGCAATTGTTTGCGGCGCCACCGGTTGCGCATGGCAACAGCTACAGCGCGTTTGGCATCATTTTGACCGACAATATTGCGATCTAGCTCAGATACGATTTCGCGCGGGGTTAGGTCGGTCATTTTGAAATTACCTCAACGGTTAAATTGCCATTTGTGTAGACACAAATATCTGACGCAATCGCCATGGCCTTACGGGCAATTTCCTCTGCGCTGAGATCTGTTTCCTGCAGGCCGCGTGCTGCAGCCAGTGCAAAGTTGCCTCCAGAGCCAATTGCGGCAATGCCATGTTCCGGCTCCAGCACATCGCCGGCGCCAGTGATGATTAAGAGTTCAGCCCCATCGGTGACAATCAGCATGGCCTCAAGTTTCTGCAAATATTTATCTGTGCGCCAATCCTTGGCCAGTTCAACGCAGGCGCGTTGCAGCTGACCAGGTGTGGCTTCTAGCTTCGCCTCAAGTCGTTCCAGGAGGGTAAAGGCGTCCGCTGTAGAGCCGGCAAACCCTACGACAACATCATTTCCGCCGGGTGATAAGCGCCGCACTTTGCGAGCAGACCCTTTTATGACCGTTGGCCCGAGGCTAACCTGCCCATCGCCGGCAACAACAACTTGAGAGCCTTTTCGCACGCCAACAATCGTTGTGCCGTGCCATCCGGGGAATTTTGTATCGCTCATCTGCTTCTCCTCACTACGGACGCTATATGGGAAATGCCAGTGCTGGCAACAAGGGCACGAAAAAAGGCGCTCAAGGGAGCGCCTTTCGGAGAACTTGAGATTTCCATTTAAATGGCGTCGTCAATCCAGCTCTTTAATGCCGCCTTTGGAGCTGCGCCGGTTTTGTTGGAAATGACTTGGCCATCTTTAAACAAAAACAAAGCTGGAATGCCGCGCACACCAAGGGCCGCAGCCGCAGAGGGGTTGCTGTCGACATCCACTTTAACAACTTTGATTTTGCCCTCCATTTCAACAGAAAGCTCTTCGAGTGAGGGGCCAATTTGCTTGCAAGGTCCGCACCATTCTGCCCAAAAATCCACTACAACGGGGAGATCTGAGTCTTTTACAATATTATCAAAAGTTGCGTCTGTAGCAGCGACAGTGGCCATGGTGTTACTCCAAATGTTATAGGGCTTTCGCAAGAGTTAGAGTTGCAAGCGCCCAGCGTCAAGTCAGTGGCGTATTTGCCAGGGATGAAATCACGAGATCTTCTGGCAGCGGCATGAGCTCCAGGGTTTTTGTCCATAAAATCGCGGTTTCGATGTCATGATCGGGATAGATTTGTGACAAGGCAGCCGCATAGGCTCCCATCTGCCTTAAAAGCCCGCTTGGAACTTGTTCAGCTTCGCTTGGCACGATCTGATTGGTTTTGAAATCCACCGCCAAAACCCGCGTGGGCGAGACTAGCAGCCGGTCTATAGAGCCTTGTATTGGATCTCCGTTTAGCTCTGGCAAGTGGGCCGTTACATCGACTTCAGCTAAACTTTCGGGCGCAAAAATATGTGCCAGATCTGGTGTTTGCAGCACCGTGCGGGCCTCTTGGCACGCAGGCGCTCGGACATCTGCTTCAATTAACCGTTCGGCGATCTTACCCCATTGATCTTGCAGCGCATTGGGCAAAATTTCCAAAAGCCGATGCACCGCCGTTCCCATGCGTTTTGCTGTTTCAGCGCCTTGCGGTGCGCCACCTGGCAACACCTTGTTTCCGCCTAAATCGGATGGCGCGCGGGCGTTCACAGGGGCTTGAGGCGGTTTGGCGAAGGGCACTGCCCAGCTTGGGACGGATTGTTTAATAATTTCAGTTTGCTTAGGATCGCTTATGGGCCCCGCTGACCATTGCATGGGTTCATGCCGCAATCCGAAACCGGCAATGGTGTTTAAAGGGTCAGCACCGAGGGTCGAAATTGCATCGAATATGGCGTTATGCCAACATTCTTTACAATCCGTAATGTCCCCCGAACCCATAACAATCAGCCAACTCTCCGCTCGGGTCATGGCCACGTAGAGAAGACGGTCACGTTCTTCTTCCTGTTGGCGCTGCACATCTTTTAGGCTGGTTTGTAGTGTGGCCGGAATGAGATCTTTGTTTGGAGGCCAAATAGCAATATTATTATGAGTCACAACCTCTGGCAGCTTTGGCGGTTTGCGCGGCGCGGTGTCGGGCAAAATCACGATCGGTGCCTCCAAGCCCTTGGCGCCATGGACCGTCATTACACGAATTTTATCACCAACACTGTCCATCTGGCGCTTGATCTCCAGATCATCCGCGTCCAGCCAGACAAGAAACCCAGTCAGGCTTGGAATATTGCTGCGCTCATAGGCAAGAGATTGATTGACCAAAGCATCAATCCCTTCGGCAGCCTCTGGCCCCAATTGGCCCAACAAAGCTGATCGACCACCGCGGGTGGTCAATATATGTTCGATTAATTCAAACGGGCGCTTGAAATCCGCGAGATCGCGGAGCTCTGTCAGCCGTTGAACCGTCTGTTGAAATTCCTCTTCTCGGTTTTGCAAACTGCGCCACAAAAGGGGTGAGTCTCGGCCCTGCGCAAGGCTATACATATCTTGTTCGGACCACCCAAAAAGTGGAGATTTCAACGCTTCGGCTAAAGACAGGTTGTCTTCCGGTAGCGCCAAAAAGGCCAGCAAGGAACGGATGTCGCGAACCGCCAGCTCGGCGGCGACTTTCAAGCGATCGGCTCCAGCTATTGGTAGGCGGGCTTCCTTACAGGCCCGGTGGATTTCTCTAAATAATAGTTTTTGACGGCCCTGAACCAGAATTAAAAAATCGCCAGCGGTGATCTTGCGCTGAAAGGCGACTCCTGAGTCATCTAGCTGAGTAAGCGTCTCAGTTTCGATTAGATCACAGATATGCCCGGCCAGAGCATCGGCCAATTGTTTGTCCTGATGATCTGTTGAAACCTCATCGACAGGATCAGTCCAATGGTGCGGTTCAGTCTTATCAGGAGCTTGAAACACAGGCCAAACATCAACGCGGCCAGGAAGATCTTTTTTAAACGCCAAATGTGCAGATCCTGAGCCGAGTCCGTTGCGATTGGCAAAGACCTGATCCACAACGCCCAAGATCGCCGACGATGAGCGAAAGGAGTGATCCAAAGTGGTCGATTGAAACGGCTGATCAATTTCACGCAACTTTTGGGAAAATTGGTCACGCATCCGGTCAAACCCATCCGGGTCTGCGCCTTGGAAGGAATAGATTGACTGTTTTTTATCGCCCACAACAAAGATTGTTCGTGGTACATCTGCCCGCGCGCCCTCACCGGATGTGAATTCCTGTGCGAGGAGCCGGATGACATCCCATTGCGCTGGGCTGGTATCTTGGGCTTCATCCACCAAAATATGATCAATGCCACCATCCAAGCGAAATAAAACCCATGTGGCTACACGCTCGTCAGACAGAAGATGGCGTGTGCGCATTATAAGGTCATTAAAGTCCAAAAACCCCCGCGCCTGTTTTCGTGCACGATAGGTTCTGACAAACTCAGTCGCAAAATCATAGAGCGCGAGGCTGCGTTTTGCGACATTTAGGTTCAAGCGGCTATGCCGCCCCGCTTCAACGCGTGACATAAGCGCCTCAACCTGTGCTATGCTGGGCAATTCAGCTCGCGTGGCCTTCGTTGGAAACGACCCTATTTTGGCTGAGCCTGGGGCTTTGCCCGTCTTGTTCAAAAACACGGATTCCAACGTCGAAAGGTCGGCGGTTGTGAGTGTTGGGCCGTTGATGGCCTGTAATTTACGACCGGCTTTAAAGTCGCGGCCCGTTTCGTCCTTGGTCAGCAGAAGCGCTCGAAGCTCTTCAATGTGCTGGAGATCGTCAGGCAAGAAACAGTCATGTGTCAGGTCGGCGTCATTATATCCGGCCGTCAGGCCGAGCGCCTCCCAAATACCATCTGCGCCGGGGTGGGTGTCGAAATGATGATCCAAATGCAAGATTGAATGCAGAAATTTTTGTAATTCCGCCCCTGTGAAATATTTTGCGATACCATCAAAGCTGGATCGACCAGAGCCATCTGCAATGGCTTCCACCACCTCATCAAGAAGAAGATTTTGGGCTCGTTCGTCGATCTCGACAAATTGTGGGTTTACCCCCGCTTCGAGCGGAAAACGCCGCAAGATTGAGGCGCAGAAGGAATGGATGGTTTGAATTTTTAAACCACCGGGAGCCTCCACCGCGCGGGCAAAGAGCGTTCGGGCCCGTTCAATGTCTTCCGGCTCGAGGCCGCGCTCTACGCCAAGGCTGGCCAGCTCTTCCAAAAGCTTGGCATCGTTCAGCATCGTCCAGCGCCCCAGTCGCTTGAAGAGCCGGTTTTGCATTTCTGACGCCGCAGCTTTTGTATAGGTCAAACACAGAATGTTTTGCGGCATTACCCCATCCAGCAACAGCCGCGCTACACGGTCTGTCAGCACACGCGTTTTTCCAGAGCCCGCATTGGCCGCGAGCCATGTCGAGCGCGCCGGATGGGCGGCTTCGATTTGTCGGAGGCTTGCATCACTCAATTTCATTTTGACACCTTGATGACTGTGGCGCGTTGGTTGGTGGTCCATTCACCGTAGCGGGCCAGGTGGTCATAATCGGACAAAGCATCTGCTTTCAGCATTGCGCGTCGTGCGGTATAGCCCTGTTCGGCAGATTGATAGGCGCCGATCAATTTGGAAAAATCTGACCACACATCCGCTTCGTCCATAGGAGCCGGAAGTTCACAGGGCGAATTATCAAGGCCGATATAGGTCGCCCCCGCTACTTTGAGCAGTCCTAGTCCAAGAAATCCACCGCGCCGCAGGATCTCAACTTCCAGCAGGAGCTGTTTGTCAAAATGTAATTGTTGTGCTGGCGTTGGCGGCTTGCCAGTTTTGTAGTCGTAGATATGGGCTGTGCCATCTTTCAAAATGTCAATTCGATCAGCCGTGCCATTTAGTGTAAAATTGAGTTCAGGCAGGTTAATTTCGCCCTTAATTTCCGTTTTGGTCGTGATGATGCTGGCTTGGCGCGCCAGCTCTTGCGTGACAAACCAGTCAGCAAATCGAACCACGCGGGCCAGCCACATTCTGCGTGCAGCGGGCCAGGGCACGGCGGTTTGAAACCGGTCGTCCGCCATGGTTAGGAGTGTGGCTTTGGCGGCCTCTGCGCTGGCCCAGGGGCCAGTCTGCAAAAAAGCTTCCAAAAGATCATGAATTAGCGTCCCGCGCAGCGGGGCGTCGGGCGATTTGGTCAAAGGATCTAGGCGCTTTAGGTTCAAAATGCGTTTGGCATAGATTGCATAGGGGTCACGGATCAGGTGCTTGATATCCGTTACCGCCAAACTTTCAGGGCGGCACGCCACAGGCGGAGCGACCGAAGGTCTGGTGCTCAGCGGAGTGTCTTGTGGCTCCTCGAGGGCTTCGACTTTCCCCAGCCAATCTTTGCCTCGGGCGCGCATGCGGTCCATCCATGTATCGTCACCTGGTTTTTTAAGCCCGTTCAATAGGTTTTCAATTCGATTGAGCCAGCGGGAGGGTACGGTTTCTGCATCATCGGATCTTAAGGATCGCGTAAGCCAAACAGTTTTGGCGCCAATGGCCTGTTGAAAATCATGAGCTGAAAGACCAATGCGGCGTTCTGGCAAAAGCAGACCCGCTTGCAACCGCAAACTGCGGTTCAGCCAGGGATCCGGGGCTGGGGGCTCGGGCCAGGTGCCGTCATTTAATCCGGCAAGAATGACCAGATCGGCGCTTTGTACCCGTGCCTCCAATGTGCCCCAAATCCTGATATTGGAATGCACATGATTTTGATCGCGGGTTTGTCCAGCGTTTAAAACACCGCGCAAAATGGCACTATAATCGATGAGCTCAACATCTCCCGCAGCTGGGGCGTATTTTGTCAGGTTCTCGATCTCCGTTTTCGTGTCCCGCCCGGGAGTTTGTTCCCACAGCTCGCCCTCCTGCCCAAAGAGACCCGCTGACAATTGCTCTGCAAGCTTGCGGTGATGCGCGATCCAATCCTCTAGCGGCTGAGATCCCTCTGGCCATTGATCAAAGATGTTGGCATTGATCCAATCCACCCATGGGCGATAATGATCTTGGGCTTCAGCCCATTTTAAGAGGGCCTGTGGTGTTAGGAAGGCCGGACCGCGGCGGCGTAGATAAAGCTCGAGCTCGCGGGTGTTGCGTAGGTGTTGACCACGGCCTTCGCCAGAATGGGTGAGCGGATGTTTCAACAAGACCAATAGGGTTTCAGAGGTGAGCTGTGGCTGTGCCAGATCTAGGACATGCAACAAAAACCGACCTGGCGCTGTCAGGTTCAAGGGAATTCCGGCACTGTCATCGGGGGTGATATTCCATGCAGCCAGTGCTGTTGCTATGCGCCGGGTCAAATTACGATCAGGGGTTATCACCGCAGCTGTTTGCCCTAACTCTGCGGCGTGCCGCAGCTGCAGCGCAATGGCTTTTGCCTCGACCCTTTGGTTCGGCGCTTCCAGCCAGGTGATATCCTCAGTGGCTCGGTCAAGCTCTGTCAGATATGGCCCTTCCTGCCGCCAGTGATGGGTCACTGGCGCTGGGCGCAAAGCTAAGGATACCAACCGATTGCGCGCCGCCGCCTGTGGTGCCGCTTCGGTCCAGGGGGTGACTTGATCCGGTGTAAGATCCAAGGCATTCAGCAAGCGCGAAAATCGATATTGTGGATGGTCTTCGCTGGTTTTCGGATCTGACAGCTCGGCCCAAACCCGTGCCGGCATGTCAAAATCAAATCCTGGCAAAATCACGGCACCTTGCGGCAAACCTGCGACCGCTTTCATCAGATGAAAAGTTGTGCCGCGCGATCCGGTTGAGCCGGCCAGTAAGATCGGATGGTCCGGCGGGTTTTCTTGCCAACGCAGAGTGAGGGCCAAAACGCTGGCCCTCTGGCGGGCTTCTTTATCTGGCGCTTCACCGCCTTCAAAATAGCGTTGCACGATGGCGATAAATTGTAGTGAACGCTCCCAATGGCCTGAGAAATCGGAAATGTCGAGTCCTTCAATGACAGCGGGTGCGATGCCTTCCCCTTGCATTTCATCCATCAAACTTGCCAGGCTATTGGCCAAATCAAAGACAGCGCTTGCCGGCGCCAGCCCCTCAACACGTTGGATCAATAGGCGCACCAGCTGTGCAATTTCCAGCCTGCGCTTCAGAGTTGGGACTGGCATTGGAAGATCTGTCAGAAGTGGGTCATGCGCCAAATCTGTGACCAAAGTAAATTTTGGCATCAAGCGCGCGGGGCCTTGCAAGAACAACTCAGCCAATCGCCTCTGCATGCGTTGCGTGTTGACATAGACTTCAACCCGCGCCCAGTGCTCTGGAGGCCCCCTTTGCAGACGTGTGGTTAACCCATCGAGCAATGTGTCCGGGAAGGCTTGACCTGAATAGGTGCCAAAAACACGAAAGTTTAGCCTATCATAAAACATGGTTTGTACTCAGCAATTTTTCACCGAGGGCAATATTTTCGGGTCTGCCGATGTCGCACCATTGCCCCGGATAAAGGCACGCGCGCAGAGTGTTTTTTGCCATTAATTCATCCCAAATGATATTGAGCGAAAATTGTGTTTCTCGAACGTTTTGCACTGTGTCCAGTCGAATAATCTGTACACCGAGATACACAAAATTCCCAACCCGGGTAACCCCGCCGTCTTGAGAAATGGAAAAATCTCCCGGTCCTGTGCGGCCGCTGACTTGGCTTATGGGCGCACAGAGGAGCAATGCATCGCAGTCGTAGCGCCAATTTTGAAATAGATAGGCAAAGGGATTGGGCCCAGACCATATGGCATCGCTGTTGCTGGTAAAAATTGCTGGCCCCTCAAAGAACTTGCTGGCATTTTTGAGCCCACCGCCGGTGTCGAGAATATTGGGTTCATGCACAACCTGAGCTGGGCAATTTTTTAAATGGTTTGCGATTTTATTGCCTAGATAATGGGTGTTGACCACAGTTTTGGTGATTCCGCCCGCTGTTGCCAGCGACAATGTTCGATCAAGTAGGCTTTTTCCAGCTACGGGGATCAGCGGTTTAGGAAGATCAACGGTGAGTGGCTGCATGCGACTGCCAAAACCGGCAGCAAATAGCATCAGCTCATCGGGCGGCTGGCGCATTTTGCTCTCAATTCTGATTGTAGTTCCGGCGTGGGTTCGGGAAGGGATTGGCAGAGCCTGCACAGATCGGACAGATCGGGGTGGGACAAATCACGCCAAAGATTGTTCCAAACATGTGGCATTAGTTCAAGGTATCCGGGCTTGCCATCTCTGAGACACAGCCTCGCGAATAGGGCAAGAACTCTGAGGTTGCGCTGGGCGCTCAGGGTGGACAACGCACGGTGAAAATCATCTGAGCCGGCGTAGGTTTGGTTCAGCGTATCCTTGAGCCGATGCTCAACATCGGGATGTAAGCTGCGGCGGGCGTCGTGGATGAGCGAAGCGGCGTCATATAGCGGGTGGCCGAGTTCGGCGTCTTGAAAGTCCAAGAGCCCAATTTGCGCCAGTCCGGATTGCTCAGGTCGATAGACGACATTTTGCGCATGGTAGTCGCGCAGGACGAGAACAGGATGTGCCCAGTCGAGGCTGTCCAAGTGTTTGCGCAGCTCCGTTGCAATGGCCGCCGCGATGTCTGGGCTGCAATACCATTGCAGGGTAATCTCAGCAGCCTGCGCCATCGCTTGCGGAAAATAGGATCCGACCATCGGCGGTAGCGGTTTTTGGTGCAACTGGGCCAGAGCGTCGAGGCACAGTTGGTAGAGCGGGTATTCGAGCTCAGGGGTGGTGTTGGCGACATCAAAAAGCAGCTGATCGCCGAAATCTTCCAAAAGGATCAGCCCAAGAGAGTGGTTCGCGGCATAAATCTCAGGCGCAGATAGGTCACATCCTTTCAGATGCGCGGCAATATTAAGAAAGGGCTGAATATCTTCGCCGCTGGTTGGGTTGGCATCCATTAATATGGCTGGGCCCTTTTTGGGGTGGATCAAACGTTCATATTTTCGATTGCCAGCATCTCCCGCCAATGGCGCGCGCTGTGCCATGTCCCAACCGGCGGCTTGTAGGAAGGCGTCAATATCGGCGCTGCGTTTCATGCCAATGTCTCCGTCCCCGCGGCTTGACGCTGTTGGCCAATAGAGTTTGCGATCGAGCCATTGTGCGTGACGTTGGGTTGGGAAGACAGGGGCGGGGCGTGCATGGGGGTACAATACGGCGGGCACCCGATGCTGCAAGCAAAATTTAGGCCACCAATTGCTGATGAGTGACGCTCGCAGGTTGATTGCCTGTGCCAAGTTCAATCAACGTGTGAGGATTGGCCAGTGGGGTGCATTGCAAGGCGAAAGGCTGACCCTTTTTTGAGGCTAGAACAGCATTCCAACATTTTCGATCACCACGGCTCAAGACTGGTCCGCGCATTTTGTTCCAGGCGTCATGTGGCAACAACTGTTTTTGCCAAAGCTGAAGGCAGCCCGAAAGGGATTTTTCAGCGCTGTTTTTTCGCGCAATTTCGGGTCAGATAGATTAAAATGTAGAGTTCGAGCGCACGTAGGCGCCAAGCCCATCAAAAATTACGAGGGGAGCTGTGACCGTATTGAGCGCGTTTTCCAAAAGGCAGAGCTCAGCGCGGGCTTCGCGGGCGTGGGCGGTTTCGGCGCTGATGTCTTCAAGCAAAAAAGCGATGGCCCCGTCCGGATGGGGTTTTCTCGTAACGCGATAGTTGACTCCGTCTCTTGGTTCCCAGCTGTTACGATAGCTGCCTTTTTTCGCGGCGGATTCGAGTAGGGCAAGTCGGTCGCGCCAATCGCCGTAATCCTTGGGTTCGGGCAAAAACTCTTTGGTACGGAGCGTGTCAAGGAAACTGGCCAAATCGGGCTTTAAACTGAGAGCTTCAAAATCCAAACCCGTGATATCCAAAAGTGCGGGGTTAAAATGGATGAGCGTGCGCTTGCGGTCAAAAATGGGCAGGCCGGTTGAAAGCTGGGCAAAGGTCTTTGACATGGTTTGTATGAATTCGCGACGTGATTCTTCAGCGCGGACCTCGCCATCGACGGGGCTGGCGAACCAAAGGGTCTCATGATCTTTCAGCTGGGCAGTAATATCGTACCAAGAGATCTGTCACGCACCGCTGTGCGCTTGTATCCGACCATCGGTTTGGCCGATTGAAGGCCAATGTTTGCAGGTGGCTACGAAATCTGATTCGCTTTTCTTAAACGCTTTATTGCCCCATGTGACGTGCCGGTCATGGCTGGTAACCCAGATGGGATATGGATGCAGCTCAGCTGCATTCGGCCTGTGGTCATATGAATTCCCGGCAGTTTGGCTGGTGTTTCGATGCGAATGATCGGCCCGCAGAGCCTGGGCTGCTTCGCTCAGGTTTTTGCGCAGCAAGGCATATCCTGAAGATATGGCGATCAGCGTTGCAAGAAACACCAAGCCCGAGATCAATAAATTTTGTTCAACGATTTCAAACACATCAAGACCCTTTCGGGCGCAGTGTTGCGCAAGGGTCTTAATACCGAATTAATCGCTCACCCAATTTTTATTTGTTGGTTTTCACCAACAGGCTCATCTTTGGCTTCCAGCTGGTGGCGTGGCCAAGTGCTGGTCACGATGGCACCACGAAGGGGATCTTTCCGTGTTCCATTGGAAAACTCTAGTTGTGCGCCAGATCTTTCGAGTAGGGTTTTTGCGATGAACAGCCCAAGCCCCATGCCATCATATCCGGGGCGGGCGCCCTCCGCAGAGGATCGATTGCGGCGGCGGACAAAGGGATCGCCGATGCGATTGATGACTTGCGGTGCATATCCACGCCCATCGTCGGAAATTTTCACGGCCAAAGCGTCTTTGTTCCAGCTAATATCCACCCGCACTTCGGATTGGGAAAAATCCACCGCGTTTTGAATTAAATTGCGTAAGCCGTGGATTACCTCGGGCTTGCGGAAGGTGAGCGGTTGGTTGGGATCGGTTTCCTGATTTGCCTCAAAAGCAAAAGTGACGGTTTTACCGCGGTCAAGGTGGGGCTCCGCCGCTTCCCGCACAAGAGCGGACCACAATGTGGTGCGCAGGTGCAGATCTTCTTTTCCAGCGCGCCCCATAGAGCGGAGGATTGTGCCACATCGTTCGGCTTGTTCTTTGATAAGCTGGGCGTCGGCATGTAGGGGTTCGGTATCTTTCAGCTCTTCCATCAATTCTGCACTGACCAATTTTATCGTTGCGAGGGGCGTGCCCAATTCATGTGCTGTGGCGGCCACAACGCCGCCGAGGTCGGTCAGTTTTTGCTCCCGCGCCAAGGCCATTTGCGTCGCCAAAAGCGCCTCTGACATCGAGGTCATTTCAGCGGTGACGCGACGGGTATAGATCGAGATAAAGATGATGCCTGTCACAATAGCCACCCAAAAGCCGAATACAAAAACCAATGGCATTTCAAGTACCGCCCCATCCGCAGCGCGCAGGGGCAGGTGAACCAAACCGACCGCGGTGGTCATGGCTACTGCACAAGAGGCTAAAAGAAGCGTTGAGCGGGTGGGAAGCACTGTAGCGGCGATTGTGACTGGGGCCAAAATCAGCAGGGCAAATGGGTTGTTGAGTCCTCCGGTGAAAGCCAGGAGCAAGGACAGTTGCAGCGTGTCGAACAGGAGGGTGAAAACCGTTTCAGATTCAGACAGGCGGCGATTATCGGGGAAGATGAGACCCGCAAAAATATTGGCAATGATTGATAGGCCAATCACCGCAGCGCAGGGGCCTAGCGGCAAAGAGAGGTCATAAAGCTCTTGCCCAACAGCCAGCGCTAATATTTGCCCGGTGATTGCCACCCAACGCACGGTCACAAGCGTACGCAAGCGCATCCAATTGCTGCGCGCATTTTGGTCGATATAGCCGATTCTGGACTGTGACATTTTATGTTCCTGTGACGATCTGAGGCTGCATCTTTATAAGATATGTCATAGGAGTATCTTAGAAACCATAAGGGGGCCATGATGTCAGTGACGAAATTCGCAGCCTTTGCTGGTGCCGCGGTTGTTGTGACGCTGGCGGTGACCCTTGCGATGACCCAGATCATGTTGCCTGCACAGCGATTTGAGGATTGTATTGAAGGTTCTGTTGCGGGTGGCAATATCGGTGGGCCGTTTGAGCTCATGGATCATAGGGGGCAAATGGTGACGGATGCCCAGGTGCTCGATCAACCCGCTTTGGTTTATTTTGGTTACACTTTTTGTCCCGACGTCTGCCCCATGGATGTGGCGCGCAATGTGGTGGCGGTCGAAATTTTGGCGGATGCGGGCCTTACGGTAAAGCCAGTGTTTATCACAATTGATCCAGCGCGGGACACGGTAGACTATTTGGCGGATTTTGTTGCCAATAACCATCCCGAAATGGTGGGGTTAACCGGCGCCGCAGAGCAGATTGCGAAAGCTGCCCGGGCTTATAAAGTTTATTACCGCAAACAACCGAGCGAAGATGAGGACTATTACCTTATGGACCACTCAAGCTTTTCCTATTTTATGGTTCCAGATGTCGGCTTTGTTGACTTCTTGCGCAGTGATCTTCCCCCAGAGGTGGTTGCGGATCGTGTGGCCTGTGTTTTGAGGGCCTCTTGATACTAGCCA
>ERZ1046568.2268-NODE-2268-length-12760-cov-6.640457_pt1 | contig 12760 bp, 5 predicted proteins | sample MGYA00383092_ERZ1046568 | MGnify/ENA primary metagenome ERZ1046568 (study PRJEB29581, sample SAMEA5548362) | metagenome | biome: marine; feature: coastal; material: water | depth 1 m | study: Short-term variability in the microbial, nano- and picoplankton... | reverse complement strand
TAGGCTGTGCCATTTCTATTTCCCATAGTTAGATTTCTATAACTATTTATAATGTATGATTAGCTATAGTTCTGCGTCTAGATATCCATCGTCAGTAAGTCCAAGCATTGTGACGTTAGCAGGCAGGGAGACTCCTCCATTTACTGCCTGTTGATACCCAAAACCAAGCAAGTGTGGACTTTTAACAAAACCACTTATTTCGTAAGAGCCAGCAGAAGCATACGTAGATGTATATGCGTTTGCAGTCAGTGTTGTACCACTGGCAATATTTCCAAACGATGGAGTGTCTCGCATGACAGTTCTAAATGGAATTGAAGCTTGTAAGTCTGCATTAGAATACGATGTCCCCGTTGTTGCCTTTGTAATCTGCATACCAGATATATCTAATAATTGATAATACCTTTCGCATAAATCCAACTCTTCTCCGTATGAACGATGCTCAAAAGGAGTGGCTACATTTCCAGCTTCTAATTGAATGCCAGCAAATCTTATTTCATTATTAGTATTATTTGTAAAGTTATATTGACCAGACGCTCTTTTAGATTGATTTAAATTGGTCCACACTTGAGCATTAGATGATCCATTGTAACTCGATCCTGCAGTTAACCAAAACGCTACGTGAAAAGAATCTCCATTGTCATTATTTAATGTGCCTGTAGTGTCTCCTGGAAAAGTTATAGTTTTATATTCCCACACATTAAGTTCTTTTATCTCATACGGTATGTTGCAATGTCTATTACTATTATCATTGTCCATTAACTCTACGTAAAATTTTCCTGTTACGTTTGCCTTTACCCAAAAAGATACTGTAACAGGCAACGCTTCTGGAGTACCTTTTTTCAGATGTTGTAAGTCTTGACCTTCAAAGTGGTGGTAGAAATTGACTTCTGTGGCGGCTGCAAGACTTGTATCAGAGACAGTACAGTCTACTCTAAAAGAATATGCAAACCCAGGAGGCGCATCAGTTGATTGAGCCCAAGTTAAGTTAGATGTTGCCACATTACTATGATAACATTTATATCTATCTGCTATGTATTTTACTTGTCCTGGCGTAGTTGTTGTACTAGTTCCTCTTTGCCATACATTAAATGCTCCATTTATATTAAGTCTTTTTCTTCCAGCTCCGATAAGATTGAACTGCTCCTGAGGTGTATTTGCACTAAGTACAGCCCGCCCCGCAATGCCGCTAGGTGTTTGTAACTCAGTAAGCTTTTGTCGTAAATCTATTTCTGGTTTACCAATTCTTATAGTCATTTTATTCCTCCGCCACTAAGCCGTTTGCGGCTGATATGCCATATTCGATTGAATTATCCGTTTCATTTACTCTGACTAAACCTTGAAAATCTGATCTTCCCTGATTGGTGCCAACATAAAGTGTATCTGTAGATTCATCATGAGCCATAGCAGTTACTACGTTAGAAGTTCCATGTAATGTCGCTCTTGCGTGATTATCAAACAATCTTCTTTCATCGTTGAAAATTTTTCTAGCTCTATCACTGTCTATAGTCTTACCAAACACTCTGATTAATGCTAATTCGCCTTGATGTGGCGCCCCGCCATACTCATAACCTACATATACATTATAGGTGTTCACATCAAAGAAAGATCCCGTTCTAGAGGAGGTTGAAGCAAATGTGTTTGTCCTCTTTATTCCGTCGATATATATCTCTGGAAACCCGTCAATCTCAACAGTGCATATGTAACAATGCCATTTTCCATCAACAGTAAGAAGCCTATCTTGGTTTTCAGAGAGATATGTATACTGAGAACCGCTTCCATAATCGAAGTATATCCCATAAGTTGTATCGCCGTGACGTATTCTCATACTTTCTGAGTTGTCGCTTGCACCTCTTGCTATAACACCTCCACCAGGACCAAGAGACTTCGCCCAGAATACTACAGTGTATGAGCCTCCACCAAAATTCATTGCAGTGGTGTATGGCTGAGTGAGATGATTTGAATCAGAAAAATTACTATAAGAAACTAAATCTGTGCCACTACCAATAGGAGTTTTATATAAACTTCCTAGTCCGTGAAGTCCCATCGGGTTTTGAGATGACAAATTAGCCGCCGCTATTTCTTTTACGATTATATAGTCACACGTAATAGATCCATTTTGGTAAATTCTAAATCCTACTCTGATGTTACCTGATGTTGTACAAACAAATTGCCCAGTTCTAATACCAACAGGGGAACTACTATTTGTTGCGCTTCCGTCTGAGCCTACGCTAGTGAGAAATAATTCACCACCATTATTTAAATATGATGGGTAAAATGTACCTCCAGCTCCGTTTCTTCCGCAATCTACTCTTGCATTTGAACCACTAGATGCTGTTACCCTTGAAACTATTTGATAAGTTTTACCAGCTTCTACCGCTATTAATTGATACCTAGATATATAGTTCCCTGCTCCGCTTGCTGTCAGCGTAACTTCTCCACCTGATTGAGTAAACGTTACTGTTCCACCTTCATCTGAAGCTATAGTATACGCACTTAGGTCTGATGTTCCAAAATATCCGTTGTCTGCCATGTTGTCTTGAGTATCATGAAAGTCTTTTATATTAGTATCATTTAGAATTGCAATTTCACACTTATCCATTAGCCATCCACTATTACGAGTGTTGTCTATTAAGGCGTGCATGTAGCCAGATTCAAGGTTATCTACAATAGTAAACCCATTGGTATCAGATGCAACTGCAATCTTTCCAGGTAACATAGGAGTTACATGATTAGTGCTACCTCCTATCACATATGGGTTTCCGTCTGATGGGTGTGTTGTGCTATTGGTTACTCTGTTGATGAACGTCTTTGTCTGATTATAGTATGCTTGCTCATCGTGTGAAAATGGTATCTCAGCTAAAACGCTTGCGTATCCGTGACTATATAAAAGTTTATTATCTTTAGTAAATGCTATAGAATCTATTGTTTCAGTTTGAGATGTACCATTTAACGAAACTGGCGCATCTTCAATTCTTCCTGGAATTATGGTCATCCCATTATCTGAAGCAACTGCTATACTAGGTATAGGCAATCCAGTCTCTGGATCTATTGGAGCGCCAGGCAGTACTTTAACGTCAATTGCTGTTACCCAAGCGTCTGCTAGTCTTCCTTCACTTTGACCATCAATAATATTTGTGCTTACTCTATTTCTATTTGCTATACTTACAGTCTCAAAGAAGTTATATCCCCAACCACCACCACCTCTGATGTGTAGTTTTTCTGATATAAAGTTTATGCTATTCAAAGAGCCATGATTACCACTTATAGCTTGATTACCAAAAAATACTGTACCGTTTAATGCCTTCACGCCTGTGATCTGTGAGTTTGTACCTCCAACAGTAGGTGGAATACCGTGTGTCCAACTATCTCCTCTAAACACCATCCACATAGGAAGGGTCGGGTCATCCGCATCGTATATAGTACATACGTTATTATAATTACTATTAGGTAATCCGACAGCAATGAGTGCTACAGAAGGAAAATCTTTTCTGCTACCACGTGTAGGAGTATTTAATTCTTCATCATACCATGAAGAAGACTTGGTTCTTTTTCTCCATGCGCCACCGTCACTATCATTACTTGTATCGTATACAAATAATCTTCTTGCTGATGAGTTTAGTACTGTATCAATTCTTGATATACTAGAGCCTCTTGATAGAAGAAACTCTTTAGTGTCGATAAATGCGCTAGATCCTAGATCAGCGTTTGCTGGCACTTGATTCGGATTAGTTCCTATTATTTTACTCATTAGTTAATCTCCGTAAGTGCTTCTAGTTCAGCGTTGGTAAGTTTGTCGCTATAATATGCAACTTTTTTGATATGTCCATTCATCTGAATTAGATTAGTATAGCCGCCACCTATACCCATACTGTTTAGTGTGTCTATTTTTGGAGTACTAACATTATCTGAAAGTGTAGAATTACCATCTACAGAAAGTCTAAAATCGTTTTCAGAAAATACTGCCGCCATTTTATGAAAGAAGTTACCTGAGTGAATAGAAGTGTTCAATATAACATCACTCCCACCATTGTTGATTAAGTTTATTGTAGATGTAGATTCTCTCTGATACAATCGAATAGCTTCTGTATTTGTGCCGTCTCCTACACTAATATCTATAAATGCGCTCTCGTCTGTCTGTCCAGTATTATATAAGGTTCTTCCTTCTACGAATATTGTGCCGCCCTCAGAATTGTACCAATCGCTGTCTAAAATATTTTCTAGTCTTACTGTATCAGCATCTCTACTCATAGAATTAATATATACATCGTCTGCCGATCTAGTGACTGTAGCATCTTGTCTGGTAGGGATATATGAACTAGGATAGAACCCAGATTCTAATTGACCGCCCCACATATAAAAGCCAGATCCTGTTGTTCCTGCATGTCCAGTATATCCTGTGGAGTTACTTGTGTATGTCCATAAGCTTGCAGTCGTACTGGAAGTGATTGTACATGTTATATGAACTCTCCACCAACCATCACCAGCATAAGATATTCCTGAATCTAATGGAGCATTACCCGTAGAGGAAACTGTGCCTGTGGTCAGATTAAAATATACCAGAGGGCTACCAGTAATTAAACCATTAGAGTTATACATCTGTATTCCAACCACATCCCTTTCAGCTTTTTTTAGATAGTAGCTTAATGTCCAAACACCAGCACCAAGAGTACTCGTATATTTGATAAAGGCGTGTTCACCCGTTACACTAGTTTCTTCTAACTTGTCTGCTGTATAAGTTCCATCAGGAGAAGTTGTTGCTGTCACATTTGGTACACACGTTGCTCTGGTTATATTCCAGTTTTGAGCCTCTTGAGAAAACGTTAAATAGTTAGTTTTTTGTTCTTCAATCAAAGATCCAGTAGGTACCCATTTATTATCATACCAACTATGACTATATCTAGGCTCATTTTTCGGTGATCTAACAAGTATACCATTCTTATCTATATATGTTGCCATACTCGATCTATTTTTAAATTCTGCTTTGGCAGGTATGAATGAAGTTGAGCATTTCCCCGCTTCACATTGTACACCCCATGCGTATATTGATTTCCCACCTGAAGAGATATGAGTATATACAGTATTAGTAAATATATAAACCTGTCCACTTCCGGTAGCTGAAGCAGTTCCCGAAATAGTGCAGTAATACCAACCGTTACCAACATCTATCATATCTATAGAACTACCGTTTATTAAATTAGAAGAACCTGTGTCTAGATTGAATGTTGCTCTACATACCATCGCTCCAGCCGCATATAGTCTGAATCCTACATTGTCTGTGTTTTCTCCTTTTTTGAAGAAACAGCTAATGCTATACACGTTACCACTGTTTACACTTACATTCGCACTGTAATATCCGTGAAACTGTGCTGTTGTTGATTCCCTATCCACAATCTTCACCGCATTAATTGTACCATCTGGAGAGATAGTGGCATTAGGAACTAAGTATGCGTTAGTTGATCCCCAAGCATCAGCTTCGTGAAAAGAGGTGTTACTTAATAGATTGGTAACAGATTCTTCTATTAGAAGACCTTTACTTTCTCCTGTAGATGCATTATGATCAAATCTGGGTTCGTTATATGTAGCGTACCGCAGTATTCCTTTTTTATCAAAATATGTCGCATTTGATTCTCTGTAAAAAGTAATATCAGAATCAAGTTGCTTAGAGTTAGCGAAATCTAGATTGAGTGTAGGACGAATGCTGTGACGTACCTCATCTGCTCTGAATGATGTAGTCGTATGAATGTCACCTTGAACATCAAGTACATAATTTGCAACGTTTGATGGACCTATTGCAACACGACCATCTTTAGTCAAAGACATAGTTGTTACATTTGGTGCGGCACCAGCTGATGCGCCTCTTAGAATCTCAAATGTACCATAGCTATTGTAAACACTAGAGAATTTCCATCTTCTATTATTCGTATTAGTGTTTTGAGAATCAAACTCTAAGGATGGATATATCGGAGCTTCGATGAGTACTGTAGAATCTGAAGAAACTACTGAGTCAGTCCCAACATGAATAGGAGCCTGTGGGTTATTGACGTTGGATAAACCTATAAGACCTACTCCAAGTCTACCATCTGAGGTAAATGCAAATTTCTCTTTTGCATCTCCAGTGTGATCATTATCCCTAAATAAGAATCTTAGACTACCGCCACCACTTCTATGGTTCTTCAGTGTGATTCTTGCAGTAGCACCACCACCACCACCGGTACTACGCATAAGAATAGATACTTTGCCATTTGTACTAGAATTTTCTGCGTTATGAAGATACAGTGCATCTGTACCCACAGGATTTAGCTCCGAAGACTCAATACTAGAATACTCGGCTGCATCAGCAATAGATACGCTAGTACGTCTACTGATAGTAGCATCGGTGGAGTCAACGCTGAGAAGTGACGCTAATTCTCGTAATTCTGTGGCTTGTGTCATTTACTTTTCCTACGTAATGTTCTTACTGTATTTATAAACTGTCTTATTATTACATCTCTGCTGATGCTGTCCACTGACCTTTAATCAAATAAGCTTTTCCTACTCCCATAGTGAAACTTGAACTGTTTTCTCTAACGTTAAAGTGTTTGCTATTTGAATCGATTGAGGAACTTACCACGTCTTGCCAACTACTACCGTTGAATATTGCCCATTTGCCTGTTCCCACAGCGCCAACAGAATACAATGATATTGAAGGTGTGGTTCTCATCACGACTGGATAGTATATGTATGGACTTCTACAGGCACTGTTTGTAAATGCAACCCAACCGTTAACTCCGTCGTTAGTGCCATTTCCAGAAGTACCGTTTTCTATTGTTGTACCTTCTGGAAACCCTGAACAAAAATAACGCTGGCATAAGATAAGTTCTTCTGAATATGGTCTATGCTCAAACGGTGTTGCCGCTTCGCCTATTTCCATCTGAACTCCTGTGAGTTCCCAAGTGGCTCCACTGTTTCCTATCCAATCTACTGTGCCTGTATGAGACAATGCGTTTACATTAGTCTGCCATATGTTTAGGTTACTAGTTTGATATGCTGTGCCTCTACCAAAGTTCCAATTCAATTGCAGTCCTGCCTGATTATCATTATACCAAGTACCTGTTTGGGACAAAGGTATTACAAAAGTTTTATATTCCCACGCATTAGGAGCATCAATATTATAATCTGTGACATATGACTGTCTTGCGCTACTACCTGCTTCGTTCTGCATACCAAAAGCATATCGTCCAGTGATACTACTTTTTACCCAAAATGATACAGTTACAGTCTTAGCGTATTCAGTTCCCAATCCTAAATGAGCAACATCGTTGCCTTCTATTTTTGTTAGTAGATTGTAGTAATCATTAGCGGCTTCAGTCGTAACACTTTGTTGAGTGAGTAGCAAGGATCTACTAAATCCCTCAGGATGATTTCCAGTAATAATATTTTGTTCTGCGCTAAACACTCCCGTGCTAGGTCTAACAGTTCCTCTAAATCTATCAACTCCCATTACTGACCAACCGTCAATGTTGTGAGAAGCCGTTTGGTATTCCTGAGATACAGTCATTGCCCCATTATGTACAATATTTTTTCTACCAGATCCAGTCAACTCAAAAGCTTGTGCTTTAGTTTCAGCCGCTAATATATTTCTGCCTGCTACTCCTTGCGGTGTACGCAATTCAGTGAGATTTTCTCTCAGATTCTTCTTTGATTTTGTTACGAAAGTTGACATAATTATTCCTCTGCTACTAAACCGTTGATTGCTGATATAGAGCCAGAACTCTCTCTTTCTGTATTGTCAGTTCTCACTAATCCTTCAAAAACTGATCTTCCGCTTGACGTAGTAGCGTGTAATTCGTCTGTGCCTTTATCATAAGCAATTCTAAGAACGTCATCATGCCCGCCATATAGTGTACACTTTGCATTAGGTTTGAATATGTCTTTTTCCATACTATACATTTTTCTTATTTGATCTGGACTAGAGGCGTTGTCAGAAATTCTAAGCATAGACACATCACCTTCTAAGGTACCTAAAGATAGTGTCGTAGATTTAGTTGTAGCATCTCCTATTCTAAGTATTCCTTGACCGGTAAAATCTAATGTTGCTCCCGACACACTAGATGCAACGTATTCTCCATTGATGTATACAGTATTTTCTTTATTTGTACTTCCGCCACTTCTTGTAATTACAACATGATTCCAATCACGTGTACTACCGCCTGCTCCGGCAACTTTGACTCCATTGCCTTGCCAGAATTGGTAAGTTGTAGTTGATGGACCAGTTCTTACTCCCCAACCATATCCGCTGGATTGTCCTGGATAATACACATGAAATATAGTTCTATAGTTTGATCCACCAGGCTTAGGCTTATGCCAAAATGCTATAGTAACATCATTCGTACCCTGTCTAAGTGCAGGATTATAAATCTGCTCGAAATAATTATTGTTATCAAAGTTACCGCCATATGCTAACATTTCTGCTCCAGGCGCAACTTGGTGTGCTTGTGGTAAACCAACAGTGTGTAGTCCTAAAACATCTGTAGAAGAATCTGGCTGTGCTTCATATAAAGCCATCTGTGAAATAGTAACACTACCGCCTTGAAATACGTAAACTCCAGTCTGCGAGTTACCATCTTTTGTTGCGTAATACACAATTCTATGAGTTCCTGTGGTTGTAAAATCAGAATATTCAGAAGATGTAGTTCCGTAATTACCACCACCGGAATATGATTCTAATCTCAATGTACCAGTTATGGCGGTTACAGTTACCTCTAATACATACTGTCTTCCAACTACCACTTCGTGTCCATTCTGAAGCATTCCGCTTGTTGCGACTCCATTATGTACTGCATTGCCACCAGTAATAGACCAACCGTTTCCTAATTGCCAGTCGCTGTTTGTATCAAAAGAAGGATTGACTAAAAGATTTCTAGGTAAAACATATCTGGTCGTATTCAGTGCTGATAATAAAGAAGTGCCTGGCATAAATCCAGTGTTCTTGTCACTAGTTATATAAGCTATCATTCCTGCTTGAGGCTTAGATGGGTTGGGAACACCTACACTAAGTCCAGTAGTGTTGTTGAAGTAATGAGTTTCATCTTTACCTATCTCAACGTCTTTTGCGGCAACAGTCGAGTATGGCGCCATAAATCTTGGACCGCCTATATTCAGTTCAGTAGCGGACTTTGTGTATCTAGGAGACCCTGGTAAAAACACTGCCGTATCAAATACGCCATCGTTAGCACTTGTAGTTTCATCTTGAGAAGGAATATCTACATAATGTACCTTTCTAGACGCACTGTCTTGCTCAAATACCAACTTGTTATTCGGCGTAAACTTCACGAAAGACGACGGCGTATAATTCGAACCACTAGATGATGTGATGTCAATAATCTTATTATCGTGACGTATGACATGTACTCCGCCATTACCAGCAACTGCGATTGTCGGTTTAGGTAGACCAGTATTTGGATCTACTGGAGCATCAGGTAAAACTTTCATATCTACCCCATCGACATATGTTAGAGAAGGCAATCTCTGAGAGGGATCAGTGGTGTATATTTCTGCTAGTACTCCGTTTCTATCTGCTAAAGAAGTTGCTCTTCGAAACTTTCCTGTTGACGAATCGTAATGAATTGTGGTGTCTTCTAAGAAATCAATTTCACATAAAGCTTCAGTGTGTGCAGAAGAAAATAATCCACCCACAACTAATTTACCATTCAACATAGCACAGCAATTTTTAGTGCTTAGAGTTCTTCCTATATGATAGTGATAGAAATGTGAATTTGTACCCACATCAAATACCATCCACATAGCCAAATCTTCATTGTCGGCATCGTATATTACAACAGAGTCTGGCATTACAGTTATTATCGCAACAGAAGGAAATTCTCTTCTTGACCCTCTTGTGTGAGTATTCAGTTCTTCGTTATACCAAGACTTAGACCCACATCTTTGTCTCCAAGCTCCACCATCACTGTCCATAGATGTGTCATAAACAAATACGTCATTTGCAGATTGTCCTAAAGCTTCTGCATATCCACCTATAGCGGAAAGTTCAGCACCTCTCTTTGTTAGTATTTCATTAGAGTCTAAAAATGCGGCGCTACCTAAATCAGCGTTTGACGGTACTTGATTAGCGTCTGTTCCTATTAGTCTTTTAGCCATTAGTTTTTCCTCGTCAATGCTGAGATTTCGCTTTTACTCAGTGCTTTATCATATACTGCAATTTTACTATGTCTCGTATTGCTAGGATATCCATACGTCAACCCGCCTATTTGCAAATATTTTATTGTTTTTGGTACAACAAAAGATGTGTCTGTAGCACTAACTGCGCCGTCAAAAGCAGTCTCAAATAAATTTTCTTTATATGACCACGAATATTTATGTAGGTCTTCCCATGTTTCTCCACTGCCTATAGAAATAGATGCATTCACCTGTGCCCCTGCAACTCCTTCTGTAAACGCTGCCATTCTTATTGATGTTGAACTGTTAGTCTGCGATGCCATTCTAGCATCAAGAGTACCGTCTTCTAGTGATATTAGTCTACTGTTTCCTTGGTACACAGTTTTTTCAAATTCGTGATAAACTGTGCCTTCTTCCTTATTGTAGTCAAAATCTTCTACCAGCATTCTTGCTCTATCAACGTCCCTACTACCCTGAGTGTATAGTGCTACGTCTGCGGCTCTTGTTGATCCATATTCTATAAACGATGTCGCCTTTTTGCCTACCTCAAATTGAGCGCCCCATAACCATATTGATGTTGTAGCAACACTAATGTCTCCTGATAGTACAAAATTTGTAACATCGTCATTAGATGTAGTGGATATTGAACATCTATACCAGCCATTTCCTACGTTTTCCATATAAGCAGGGAAATTTTCCGAATCTGATACTTGAGTTATAGTTCCATTGGCTAAATCAAATGTAGCTTTTCGCAAGTCAGGCATGTCAAATCTTACTTGAAGCTCAGATGTTCCATTAGCCTTAGCATAAACACTTGCGGTATAAACATTAGATGTGTTCGATACGCCGCCCATGCTTCTATATATTACATTACCGCTTGTTGAATTTGTAGTCAATAAAGTAGCAGAACCTTGAACGCCATCTGGACCAGTTTCATCGAATGGAGTAATTGTAGAACCACTTTGGGGAATCCAAGCATTACCACCACTAGGCAAGGTTCGAATATAAGTTTCGTTTTGACTCAGCAAATTAGTAGAAGCGGCTTCTAGTATCAATCCAGTCTCTACAAAATTTTGACCGTCCCACTTATAACTATATCTAGGTCTATCAGCTGGAGCAAACTTCACATGACCATTTTCATCGTAGTAAGACGCTCTACTGTTTCTACTATAAAATTGTACTTCTGGCTCGATAACCGATGATGCGAAATCGTCTACTTCTAATTGTAAGCCCCAAAAATAATGATCTATTTCTCCACTTCCTACAGTCGAATGAGTGGTTCCATTATACGTGTTGAGTTGTATTGTCGAAGAGGTTACAGCAGAGTCGGTGAAAGAGCATTTGACTTCACATCTATACCAACCGTTTCCTACATAATCTATTCTATGCGATAAGTTAGCCGCTTGGTGAGATGAGTTGCTATAAACTGCTCCATCCGTTATATTGAAATTTACGATATGATACGAGAAACTACCCGCATTGTTCATAAGTCTCACTTGTATTCCAGGTAGATTTCCTGGCTTAGCGTATACAGTAGCGCACCTAATATCTGTCGATGGGTGAGATCCCAAAGAAGAGTCTACCCGTAAAGTATGTCCACCGACTGGGCCAAAAGTAAACGCTCCGTGTGCATTCATTTTGCCGTCAGGAGATATGGCACAGTTTGATATAACTTGAACGCCTGCCGAGTCTATGTACCACTGACTATTATTAGGATAATTACTCATAACACGATTCGTAATGTTATCTTCCATTAGAAGACCGAGACTTTTGCCAGTTACTGGATCGTGATCGAATCTTGGAGTATTGGGCGGTGCATATTCTATAATGCCACCGCTGTTGTAATATGAACCTATGCTGGGTCTTTGAAATTGTATTCTAGAGTCAAGTTTCTTAGATCGAGCAAAGTCCAATGTTAGAACTGGAGTTATAGGAGAGCGTTCTCCCTTGACTGCAATAGTGCCTTCAACTTCTAATGTATGATTTGGAGATGTGTTGCCTATACCAACTTTACCTGTTGCTGTGATAGTCAATAAATTATTTGAAGAGAGATCAGCCTCACCAGTTACGCCAAACGCCGCACCAATGTGTATAGTTCTATTGTGATTTCCTATTACTGTTGAAGTTGTACTAGGATCAGGAACTTCTGAAACTGCAAATATAGGTCTAAAGTCGTTGCCACTACTAGAGTCATTATATCGATTAGCAAGTAAGAATATTTCATCAGTGGCAGTGTGCTGTACGTGTAACAATGCATCTGCATCTGCGCCAGTATTAATGCCCACATAACCGTTGGTGTGACCAATTCTCATTCTTTCTGTGTATGACCCGCCGCCCATAAACTTTACTGGACCTGAGGCTGACCATCCTAACTCTAATTCATTTGACGAGTTTGCTCTGACTATTGTTCTTGGACTGCTACTAGTATCTTTTGAACGTATCTCTACGCCATTGTTCATACTAATATTGCCAACCATGTTACCACCAGCAATAGCCAAGTATGATGATGTACCAGTTGTGATCTGAGAGTTGACTTCTGCTTGGGTGTATACTTCACTCTTCAGATAATATGAATCGTTTGTGAGTAGTTCGTACACTTGAATGT
>ERZ1046568.2266-NODE-2266-length-12766-cov-5.049485_pt1 | contig 12766 bp, 18 predicted proteins | sample MGYA00383092_ERZ1046568 | MGnify/ENA primary metagenome ERZ1046568 (study PRJEB29581, sample SAMEA5548362) | metagenome | biome: marine; feature: coastal; material: water | depth 1 m | study: Short-term variability in the microbial, nano- and picoplankton... | reverse complement strand
ATACGCAGCAACCACGGTGACAGGGAATTACTAAAAAATAAAATTACCGAAGCCTTAAAAAATAAACCTGAGCGCCATTATTTTGATCCCCAGCAGGTCGATATAGTGCGTTTTATGAATATGACCGGTGGTTGAATCATTGTTCTTTGAGTTAGCCTTTGCACTGATGTTTGCCGCTGAGTACAGCTACTGGTTACTGGCCGCTATCGCCCTGATGGCGGTGCTCTACTCCTCGGTGGGTCATGGCGGCGCCTCGGGCTACCTGGCAGCAATGGCGCTATGGGGCCTGGCCCCTGAAGAGATGCGTCCCGCAGCCCTGGCGATGAATATTGTTGTTACCAGCTGGCTGTTATACCGCTTTCAGCCCTACAAATTAATGCCCTACAAGCTGTTTTGGCCTCTGGTTATAGTCTCAACTCCGGCGGCCTTTATTGGTGGGTTATGGAAAATTAATGCCCTGAGCTACCACCTGTTATTGGGTGTGCTGATGGCTCTGGCGGCACTGCGCATGATTATCAGCGCAAAACCAGTGGAGAAAGTCGCCTTGCCCGCCCATTGGCTATTGATAACGGTCGGCCTCTTATTGGGCCTCTCTGCCGGATTAACCGGTATTGGAGGGGGTGTATTTTTAAGCCCGCTATTGCTGATTTTTGGTTGGTGCACTGTTCGCCAGAGCACTGCAGTTGCCGCTGGGTTTATCCTGCTAAATTCAATTGGTGGTCTTGCTGGTTATATGGTTAGCGGTCAGCCCTGGCCACCTGGAACCGGCTGGTTAATGATCGCCGCCTTTGCCGGCTGCCTGCTCGGCGCTGAGATTGCCTCTCATCGCGCGACACCGGTTACCTTGCGTAAGTTGTTGGCTGCAGTGTTAATGATTGCTGCCGCTAAAATGATCTACAGCGCCTTTTAGATTGCTCAGTAAGTTTGCCTAAACAAGGTATTAGGCCGCTATTTCGCTTCTTGTCATAATTGAGCACTTTGTCATTTCGACCGGAGGGAGAAATCTCTAGGAGATCCCTCGTCGCTAGGCTCTGTCGTGATGGCAGTTCCAAAAAAATATTTTGTTGATTGGCCCTTAAGTCATTTCTGTACCAAACTTACTAGTAATAAATTACAGCTGCGGATGCGGTCATTTCTATCAATGAAAGGAGATAAGGATGTCAAATGAAGGTTACCACGAGCCCATTAACGAACTCACCGATGCCACCCGCGATATGCATCGCGCTATCACATCTCTGATGGAAGAGCTGGAGGCGGTTGACTGGTACAACCAGCGGGTTGATGCCTCTGTAGATACTGAGTTAAAGGCGATTCTTGAGCACAACCGCGATGAAGAGAAGGAGCATGCAGCCATGGTGCTGGAGTGGATTCGACGCAAGGATCCGCGGATGGATAAGGAGCTAAAGGATTACTTGTTTACTCAAAAGCCTATTGCTCATTTGTAATGTCTGCTTTCCTCTACATCTTCCGCTAGCCAGGCTTTAATCAAAGACTGGTAGGGCATATCACGCTTGTTGGCTTCAATTTTAATACGATCGAGCAATCCTTCTGGCAACCGCAGAGATATGGTTTTGGTCGATGGCTTTAAGTTGGCAAAGGTGGCTGGTTTGGCTGCGCTCCAATCGACATACTCAGTTGAATCATTGGATTCCCAGAAGGCGCGTTCTTCGGCCACCGAATTAAATTTAGGCATCTTTTTTAGCTTGCTCATAAACTGTCCTCTCTTTTCTGTGCATATTACGTGCAGAGATAATTCTGATTAGACTTCCTGAACGACGGAGAGTGAAGGTGATATGCAGAAGCCTGGTCATATCTGTTACCCCCAGGGCATGGTAGCGACTTTCGCTCTGGCTGTGCTTGGAGTCTTCAACTATCAAGATAGGCTGATTAAAAAATATCTGTTCTGCCTCAGACCGGCTGACATCATGCTTTGTCTCGTTTTTACGCGAGTTGCCATGATCCCATTCAAATCCAGTTGTCTTTGTCCAATCAATCATTTATGTATATTATCAGCATATACAAATTTGGCAAGTTGTGCAGAACAATCTATTGCTTAGGATAGCCATTAGAAATTAATTTTATTGGGTTAATTGGGAGTGCTAGGATTAACTAATGACATTTCTTGAAAATAAAATTCCACCACCAATCATCGCTCTATTGTTTGCCGTCGCTATATGGATTATTTCCATTTATACCCCTGCAGCCTCTTTCTTAAATGGGCCGTATGGCCTGTTTATGGCTATCGGGTTATTAGTGCTTGGCTTTAGTATTGCTATAGCCGGGGCCATAAGCTTTCGGGCGGCGTCAACCACCGTCAACCCATTAAAACCTGAAACTGCATCCAGCCTGGTGACCTCTGGTGTCTTTCAGTATTCCCGCAATCCAATGTATGTGGGGTTAACTTTTATATTGCTGGCCTTAATAGTTTATCTGGCAGTAGCCTGGGGTTTGCTAATGGTGATGCTGTTTATCCTGTATATCCAGCGTTTTCAGATTGTTCCTGAAGAGCGCGCGATGTATAAGCTGTTTGGTGAGGAATTTGAGGCCTACCAGTCAATAGTACGCCGCTGGCTATAGGCCAGTTAGAGGCTGGGATAGGGCGCTAGCTCGGCCCTATCTCAGCCAGTGATTTCCATCCTTGGTATCAGTCTAAAAGCGCAGCAATAGCGGTAGCCCAAAAGCGGCAATAAAACCTATCAGCCACATGACCCCTGAAGCCATAATAAATCGACGATTCCAAACATCCGCTCTGTTACAGGCAGCAGCCAACGCTGGGTCTGAAGGGCAGATACGCCCCGGGCGATGAACGGCCCAGTAGGCAAGTCCGATTAGCACGGCGGAGCTTGCGAACATCCAGCCTTTGTACTGACTGAGAGTGATTAACCATGGTGCCGACGATGCCAGTGTCGCAACACTGGCACCGAGTCCCAGGGTCACCAGGGTGATCGGAATGGCACAGCAGATCAGGGTTCCTGAGGTAGTGAAAAGCAGAAGCCAGCTCCAGGTACGAGGTTTTTTCATTCTTTCCTCTATCTTATTCTCCATCATGCTGCTCCTAATAGACCAGGCCAACGCCAAAACCAAAGTAATCGCCATCCCATTGGCTGTCATCGTCATAGGCGGAAAATTTATACTCGGCACGCAGTATCAGGTTGCGCTTGAAATACACCAGCACAGGTCCGCTAAGCAGGTGTTGCCCGGAATCGGAATCTTTGGCAGTAATATCCCACAGAGTAAACCAGGATGAACCTTTGCCATCCGCATGAACCAGTCCAAAATTAATATCCACGCCGGTAGTATCGCCAAGTGTATAGAGGTCGTAGAGTTGGTAGACCTTGCGGCTCTCTGAACTGTAACTGAGGCTTAGGCCCGCATCCCATTTGCTTCCGCCGCCGGTTGGCATTCGCACTGAGGGTGTAAGCCCCCAGTTGGAGGTAAATGCGCCGGCATTTTTATAGCGCTTTATCGGCATGGCAAAAATAGCATCACCGATTTCGCCATTACTCTGGGGTACTTTTAAGGTCATGCGCAAGGATGGTTTAAAGGTGTAAACGCCCTCAAGCCATGTGGTGGTTTCAGAGTTGGCATGCTCTATCCGAGTCTGTACCCCATAGCCATTATTCCAGCGTGGCGCCATATCCATAACCGGCTGGTGGGCATATAGGTTGCTGGCCAGAGTGAAAAGTAAAACAGCGAGGATCGGTTTCATTCGATAACCTCCACTGATTCTTTGTTGGGGATTTCTTGTATATCTATTGGATCGTAACCGCCGGATTCGATGGCCTTGAACAGGGCGGATTTGTCCAATAACGCATCTTCGCGCAGGGCAACAAATACGCGCTGATTTTCAATATCGACTTTAACGCCCTGGTCATACTGTGAGGGGTCGATAAAGGGCAGCTTGCGAATCTTTTTACCTACGCCATAGGCACAAAATTCACAGACAATACCGTTCACATTGACCACATAATTCTGTGCTAGCAGAGGAGTGGAAAGTAGCGCATAGAGCAGCGCAATCGCTATAGTTTTATTAAACATGGTTTCACCATTCAGTTTTCAAGTGGATGTAACACCGCAGAGGGCGTGAAAAACTATGAACGGTGATAGATGGGGGGTCTGAAAGGTATTTCCAAAGTACGATCTATTAATGATACCAAGGGTATATCAATCATATCTGCATGTGCCGCAGTTATGGGCACTGCTGTCTCGGTGGTGAGCACCAGAACTGAGCAAGCAGAACAGCAATCCTTTTCCATGCCCTGCATTTCCGTACCCTCTATAACCAAATCCTCCATCACAATATCTGGATCATTAATAGTGGTTTGGCTGTTTTCTTGGGTATGGCAAGGCATATTCATTTTAGCGCTGAAAGTTTGCTCAGCAGCGGTGATTTCCATAAAGCAGGCGCTATGCACCAGTACGGCATTCAAGGTGAATACGGTGACCAGTAGGTTGAGTAAGATAAACCTGCGTGTTGAAAAGGATTTCATATTTCAATAAGACACTACAAGGGGATAAAGTTCAAGCCCGTCTTCGAGGGCGTTGTCTTAAAAAGTATAGCGTCGAAGCGCATTTACTCTTTGTGCAAACGCATCAATCCTTCCTGGATAGTGCTGGCTACCAAACGTCCATCCCGGGAAAAGAACGATCCACGACTGAGTCCACGGGCATGACTGGAGCGCGGACTATCCATGGCGTACAACAACCATTCATCCGCTCTAAATTCGTCGTGAAACCAGATACAGTGATCCAGAGAGGCCGGCTGTAGCTTGGGGCTCATAAGGTTAACGGCGTGGGGCAGCAGTGCTGTGCCCATTAGGTTAAAGTCCGAAGCATAAGCGAGAATAGCGTGGTGTAATGGTCTGTTCGCACGACCGTTAATGTCCTCAATTACGCCATTGGCCTTTATCCACACCAGCTGCTCTGGTTCTCTGGCTGTGGGGTTTACAAGATCAATAGGATTTACCGAGCGAATCTCGATCGGTCGTTGCAGTGGACGATTGGCATTTTGGCTCTCTGCAGGCTTCTTTTCCATCGCTGCTTTAAGTCTGGCCCAATGAATGCTGTCATCTTCAAGGTCTTCTGGCCCAGTACAGTCTGGCATATCCGCCTGGTGAGACAGTCCCGACTCCCTGACCTGAAACGAGAGCTCGGTATTAAAGATCGCTTTGCCACGCTGCGAGGCAACTACTCGGCGAGTGGTAAATGATTTGCCGTCGCGGATACCATCGACTTCAAAAAGTATTGGCACTGATGGGTCGCCGGGGCGCAAAAAATAGGCGTGTTGGGAGTGCACCATGCGCTCTTCCGAAACTGTATCCTGGGCGGCGCGCATAGCCTGGGCAAATACCTGGCCGCCAAACACTCTTTTGTTGCGCGTTGCCGGTGTCTGTCCGCGGTAGATATTGGTGTCGATTCTTTCCAGATCGAGAGTGGCGAGTAATTGTGCTAATGCTGCAGTCATGTACTTATCCCTGTTATTAAAATAGCTCGTTATCAGTGCGCTGTTGTTATGGAGATTTCTCCCTTTGGTCGAATTGACAGTAGGCGGTCATCCCGACAGATCGAAGCGACGAGGGATCTCCTGAACTGTTCTCCATACTTTAATCAGCCACTGGTAAAGATAGTAAAACTCCGGAGTCATAAAAGCACGGAAAAAAGCCCTGCATATAGACTCCGGCAGCCACCCAAATGCTTGAAAGCAGCAATAACGTCCTGTAAGTTCGATCTCCTATAAAAAGTTATAACAACTTATACGTAGAGAAAATGCTGATCCAAAACAGCGAAATAGCAGGAGAAAACTGTGGCTGATTTACAAACCTTCAGGCAAGAGACCCGCGACTGGCTGGAACAGAACTGTCCTCCCAGTATGCGCTTCCCGGTTACCCATTCAGACGATGCCTGTTGGGGTGGTCGCAACTGGACTTTTAAAAGTGAAGAGCAAAAACAGTGGATGGAGCGTATGGCTGCCAGGGGGTGGACTGCACCGGACTGGCCTGCTGAATACGGCGGTGGCGGTCTCAATAAAGTCGAAACCAAGATTCTCAAAGAAGAGATGGCGCGTATTAATGCCCGTTCACCACTGGATAGCTTTGGTATCTGGATGATTGGCCCAGCGCTGTTAAAGTTTGGCTCAGAAGAATTAAAACAACAGCATTTGCCGCCAATTATTCGCGGCGAGATTCGCTGGTGCCAGGGTTACTCTGAACCAGGTGCTGGCTCTGATCTGGCCGGCCTGCAGGCCAAGGGCGAAGATAAAGGCGATCACTTTATTGCCAATGGCCAGAAGGTTTGGACCTCCTATGCGGATAAATGCGATTGGATGTTCTGCCTGTTGCGCACCGATTTTGAAGCGAAAAAACAGATGGGTATCAGTCTGGTGCTGTTTGATATGACGACGCCGGGAGTAACCCCCAAGCCTATCAAGCTGATCTCTGGCAGCTCTCCTTTCTGCGAAACCTTTCTCGACGATGTTCGTGTGGAAAAAGATCAGGTGGTTGGTGAAATCAACCAGGGCTGGACTATCGCTAAATATCTGCTGACCCATGAGCGGGAAATGATCGGTGGCTTTGGCCTTACCGATGCCGGCTCCGAAACTCTGGGGCAGATTGCCGCCAAGTCATTGGGTGTTGAGAACGGCCGTATAAGCAATCAACTTTTACGTGCGGATATCCTTAAATGGGAAATTGATGGCGCTGCTTTTGCCATGACCGCAGAGCGGGTTACCGACGAAGTGAAATCCGGTCATGGTGTTGGTGCGACCTCCGCCATGCTTAAGTACGCCGGTACAGAACTGAATAAACGCCGTTTTGAATTGATGATGAAGGTCGATGGTAGTGACGCGATGATCTGGGATGGCGCCAACTCCAATGGCGGCTGGACGCCGCGCACCTGGCTGCGCACCAAGGGCAACTCCATTGAAGGCGGAACCTCGGAAGTTCAGCTAAATATTATCGCTAAAAACATCCTCGGCTTGGGTTGAAGGTACAAGATCATGGCAATGGTTATAAACGAAGAACAACAAATGCTAAAAGAGTCAGCCCAGGGATTCCTGGCTGAATTTGCCCCTATTGGCGAGGTGCGCAAGCAGCGCGATGCGGGAAGTGAGACTGGTTATGCAGACAATTTGTGGCCTCAGATGGCCGATATGGGCTGGGCGGCAATTCTGGTCCCTGAAGCCTACGGCGGCCTGGAGTTTGGCCATGTAGGTATGGGCCAAATTGTTGAGCAGACCGGGCGTACACTAACCGCATCGCCACTATTCTCAAGCGCCATTCTCGGTGTAACAGCAATCAATCACTGTGCCAGCGAAGCGCAAAAAACTGAACTGTTGGGAGCCATTGCCGGGGGTGAGATAACCACGGCACTGGCGGTTGATGAAAAGATTCATCACGCGCCTACACAGATCCGCACCACAGCAACCGCCAGCGGGCAGTGTTACCTGTTAAATGGCAGTAAGCGCTATGTGGCCGATGGCAGTACTGCAGACAAGCTGATTGTTGCCGCACGCACTGGTGGTGATGCTGGCGATAGTCAAGGTATTAGTCTTTTTGTTGTTGATCCCACTGCAGCCGGTGTTGATATCCAACGCACCGAGATGGTCGACTGCCGCAACTATGCCAATATCAACTTTAATAATGTTGAAGTCCCTAAATCCGCTCTGCTGGGAGAGGAGGGCAGTGGCTTTCAGGCTCTGTCGGCAACCCTAGATGTCGGCAATGCTTTTCTCGCCGCAGAGTTACTGGGAATAGCCCAACAGACTTTTGATGTCACATTGCAGTATCTAAAAGAGCGCAAGCAGTTTGGTGTGCTTATCGGCTCATTCCAGGCCCTACAGCACCGCGCTGCTCACTGGTGGAGCGAAATTGAGCTGTGTAAATCAGTGGTCTTAAAGGCTCTGCAAGCACTGGATGCTGGGGATACCAAAAGCCCGCTGCTGGTCAGTATTGCCAAGGCCAAACTCTGTGAGGTATCCGAGCTGGCGACCAATGAAGCGATACAGATGCACGGCGGTATAGGCATGACCGATGAGTATGATATAGGCTTCTATATCAAGCGCGCTCGTCCGGCTGCTATGCTGTTTGGCGACTACAGCTACCATGGAGATCGCTTCGCGCTTCTTAGCGGCTATTAGAACTGACAGATTTAAAAGCTTTAACAAAAATTAGAATAATTAAAAGGGATAAGCAGATGGACTTAGGTATTAGCGACAAGGTCAAACCCATTCTGGCAGAAGTTAAGCAGTTTATTGATACAGAAATTCTGCCAATGGAGGCGGAGTATTACGCTGAGGTCGGCAAAGGTGATCGCTGGACCTACACCGAGCGCCAGACTGAAATCCTCGAGGGCCTCAAGGCCAAAGCCAAAGCTCAAAATTTATGGAATTTCTTCCTAACTCACTGGCCCGGTGGTCATGGTTTAAATACCGTTGAATATGCCTATATTGCCGAAGAGACCGGCCGTTCCCATCTGGCCCCGGAAGTATTTAACTGCTCAGCACCGGATACCGGCAATATGGAAGTGCTGGCGCGCTTTTGTACTGAAGAGCAAAAAAAGCGCTGGTTAACGCCGCTTCTCAATGGTGAAATCCGCTCTGCCTACGCAATGACCGAGCCGGATGTCGCCTCATCCGATGCAACCAATATTGCCATGTCCTGTGTTGCCGATGGCGACGAATGGGTCTTGAATGGCGAGAAAATCTGGATCTCCGGTGCCGGTGATCCGCGCTGTGAAATTATGATTGTGATGTGCAATACCAACCCGGATGCACCCCGTCACTCGCGCCATTCCCAAGTGCTGGTTCCCTTTGACACCCCAGGTGTTCAAAACCTGCGGCCAATGGAAATCTTCAATATAGATGACGCGCCCCACGGCCATATGCATATGCGTTTTACCGATGTGCGCGTCCCCAAAGAAAATATGATTCTCGGTCAAGGCCGTGGCTTTGAAGTAGCTCAGGGTCGTTTAGGGCCGGGCCGCATTCACCACTGCATGCGATCCATTGGTCTTGCTGAAGCGGCTTTAAAGATGATGTGTGAGCGTTCTCTGGAGCGTGAGGCCTTTGGTCGCCCACTGGCTAAGTTGGGTGGCAATGTGGATATTATTGCTCAGGCGCGTATTGAGATAGAGATGACTCGTCTGCTCTGCCTAAAAGCCGCCTGGCTGATGGACAATGTGGGCACCGATGCAGCGCAGCCCTATATCTCAATGATTAAAGTTGCCGCACCGAATATGGCCTTAAAGATTATCGATGAAGCTATACAGATGTACGGTGGTCTCGGCCTGTCCCAAGATACGCCGCTGGCAAACTGGTATGGCGGTCAGCGGGTGCTGCGCTTTGCCGATGGCCCGGATGCGGTTCACCGTATGGTGATTGGCCGTCGCGAGCTTAAACAATACATGTAAGCTGTGGTTGGAAAATAACAATAATAAATTAAGTAGGACTGCATTATGAAAGCACTTGTCTGTAATGAATTTGCGCCACCAGAACAGCTTGATCTTGAAGAGCGACCCACGCCGGAAGTTGGCAAGGGCGAGATTCTGATTGATGTAAAAGCGTCTGGGGTTAATTTCCCCGATCTGCTAACGGTTCAAGGCAAGTATCAGTTTAAGCCACCATTGCCGTTTGTTCCCGGTGCTGAGGTATCTGGTGTGGTCTCGGCGGTGGGCGAGGGCGTCAGTACCCGCGCGGTTGGTGATAAGGTTATAGCGACGGTTCCCTTTGGTGGCTTTGCAGAGCAGTGCGTAACCTCGGAATATATGTCGTTTCCACTGGGCGACACCATGAGTTTTGAACAGGCGGCAGGCTTTGCGATTACCTATGGCACTTCCTATTACGCCTTAAAACAACAGGCTAAGATTCAACCCGGCGAGACCCTGCTGGTGATGGGTGCGGCTGGGGGTGTGGGTATTGCCACTATCCAGATCGCCAAGGCGATGGGCGCTACGGTTATTGCCGCTGCCAGTAGTGAGGAAAAGCTGGATTTCGCCTGTGAAGCTGGCGCTGATCTGCGGATTAATTATTCCACTGAAGATCTTAAGGAGCAGGTTAAGGCGCTGACCAAGGGTAAGGGTGTGGATGTTATTTATGACCCTGTCGGCGGTGATTTTTCCGAGCAGGCATTCCGCGCTATTGCTTGGGATGGTCGCTTTTTGGTGGTTGGTTTTGCTTCAGGTCCTATTCCCAAGATACCGCTCAATTTATGTTTGCTGAAGGGTGCGTCTATTGTCGGTGTTTGGTGGGGTACTTGGGCGACTAAGTTTCCGCGGGAGTCACATAAGAACTTTCAGGAGCTGATTGCGATGATTGATGGTGGCAAGTTCTCGCCGCTGGTGACTGAGGTTTATCCGCTGGCTGATTATAAAGCGGCATTTTCCTCAATTTCTGAACGTCGCGCTAAAGGTAAAGTTATTTTATCTATGGTGTAAACGTCATTTCAAAAAAGAAACGTCACCCCGGCGTAGGCCGGGGCCTCCCTGCCGGTTACTCCTTAGTTTGGGAGCACAATAGCACCTGTCTCTTCCCTTGAGATCGGTCCCATGGATTTGAAATTTCCAGCGCTCCCGCAACTCGCTTCGCTCAAACAAGCGCTCGCTCAATCTGAAAATTGCAAATCCATAAGCGGGCCCTGACTGATCTCAAGGGAAGAGACAGGCGCTATTTGGACTATCGGAGTGGGCTATCACGCATCTATCCAATAACCCCCTGAAGCCAAGTAAAAAGAGTAAAACCACCCACACCCTTACTACGTATTATTCAACAAGTTTCACTACCCAGCTGTTAGTAAAAAAGGCAGAATAGACGGCCTAAAACAAGGAATCATCATGCGACTAATTATTGGCCTGTCCGGCTCAAGCGGCGTTATCTACGGTATCCGAATGCTACAAGTGCTCGCCGAACGCAGTGATATAGAAACCCACTTGGTGATGAGTCAGGCTGCACGCATGAATATCGGTATTGAAACCGATTGGAAGCCCGAAGATGTCGAAGCACTGGCCGACGAAGTCCATAACAATAAAAACATTGGCGCCACAATCGCCAGTGGCTCGTTTAAAACTGCTGGAATGATTGTGGTTCCCTGCTCAATGAAAACCCTTTCCGGCATTGTTAACTCTTACGCAGATAATCTGTTAATTCGCGCTGCTGACGTCGTGTTAAAAGAGCGCCGCAAGCTGGTGATTGTTCCCCGCGAATCACCTATGCACACCGGTCACTGCGAATTAATGCTTAAAGCTAGCCAATACGGTGCCATTATCTGTCCGCCGTCACCGGCGTTTTACAGCGAGCCAAAAACTGTCGACGATATAATTAATCATTCAGTGGCCCGTATCCTCGATCTGTTTGATATTGAAATGGATGGTATGAAGCGCTGGCAGGGCAATGTCTAAAGTGACTGACGACGTTAAAGATTTCACCAAACTGCATGAGTTTTTGAACGCAGAGTCGGTTTTGACTATCGCCACTTCAGATGCCTGTGGTCCCTGGTCAGCGCCGGTGCTCTATGTGGCAGATACATCAGCAGAACCCTTCGCGCTGTACTTTTTATCCTCAGCCAATAGCCGACATATAAAAAGTATTCCGGCTAACGGCAGCGCAGCGGTTTCGGTCTATTCTGATTACACGGGTGACTGGCAATCCATCCGTGGTGCGCAAATCCACGGCTGCATAGTGCAGGTTGCTGAAGAGAATAGGGCATCAATTGCTGAGGCTTACTTTTCTCGTTTCCCAGAAATTAAAGTGCTGATCGATAATCCCCAAACCCAGCAGGAAACGCTTATTGGCGCTGCTTTTGGGCGCAGTCATTTCTACCGTGTAACACCTTCCTTTATTCGTTTTACCAATAATGGTGACAGCTTCGCAGGCCGGACTGAGTGGCAGCTGTAGCCTGTTCAATAGTCCATTAATTTTACCCTTTAGTTTTTCTCTCTGAGAGTGATCCTCCTCGCAGTTAGTAATTGCTCTGTTCCTTATGATTCTCGTCAAGAAATTTAAATTATCCAATTGCAAACTATAGTTGGCAATTGAGGTTTGGCAAGTGTATATTGGCGGGGCAGGAATGGGGCAATCAATCGAACCAAAGACAGTTGTTATTTACAGCAATAAAAAGGGTGAACAACCCTTTGCAGATTGGCTGAATAGACTCCGAGATTCTTCGGCTCGCCGCCGTATACTGGCGAGATTACGCCGACTTGAGAATGGTAACTATGGCGATTGCAAATACCTACAGGATGGCGTATTTGAACTGAGGTTTTTCTTTGGCTCAGGCTACCGGGTCTACTTTGCCGAGGACAAGCAGAGAATCATTTTGTTGCTCACAGCTGGCAGCAAAGCGACTCAAAAAAAGGATATTGTAACCGCCATAAGCTATTGGCAGGAGTATCAAAATCATGACTAATTACAGAACCCTAGATAATCTCGAAGAGAGCTATTTTCGCGATCATCCGCAAGAGATCGACAGCTATGTAGCAGAAATTTTTTCAGAATACGCTACCGATGGCGACTCATCGGCGCTACTTGCGTCGCTGCGTGTTATTGCCAAAGTTAAAGGTATTACACAGCTAGCCAAACAGACTGGTATGACACGTCAGGGACTGCAGAAGGCCTTATCAAGCAAAGGCAATCCGCGCCTGGATAATGTTAATTCTATTATGAGTGCTCTGGGTTATCGATTAACCGCAGAAAAGATTAATATCTCGGGCTAGTCCCCCAGCCCAAACTAAACCAATAGTCGGAACAACATGTCGCAAAAAGCACTAGAGATTTTAA
>ERZ1046568.2260-NODE-2260-length-12793-cov-7.646491_pt1 | contig 12793 bp, 13 predicted proteins | sample MGYA00383092_ERZ1046568 | MGnify/ENA primary metagenome ERZ1046568 (study PRJEB29581, sample SAMEA5548362) | metagenome | biome: marine; feature: coastal; material: water | depth 1 m | study: Short-term variability in the microbial, nano- and picoplankton... | reverse complement strand
CCGGGTCAGTGGTCTGCACGTAAGGCGCAGATGTTAGCTAAAGCATACAAGGCTGCTGGTGGTGGCTATAAATCTTAGTGTAGTCATGTTCTGTGTTATCTCTGCAAATGCAGTAGAAGTAAGTGTAGCGGTACACGATGCACATAAGTGGATGTCTAGTTGTCATGTAGCTGTAACGGAACACGGGTTTAGTAATCCTGATGATAAATGTTTCTGCGTTGGAATGGATAAAGAGAATGAGTAATGCCAACGAAGCTAAGTGAAAACACAGAGGTTGCGTTACCGCTACGTAACATTATAAGCATGGTGGCTGCTGCATCTGTGGCAACGTGGGCATACTTTGGTATTATAGAAAGACTAAATCAACTAGAAACTAACATCACTATGATGAAGTCAGACTTGGAACAAAACACAGAGTTTCGTATTAAATGGCCTCGTGGTGAAATGGGTAGTTTGCCAGCAGACAGCGAACAGTTTATGTTGATTGAACATATAGCTAGTGAATTAGAAAAGTTGCAGAATGAAATAGAAGGCGGTAAAGCACCGTATGATCAACAACAAAAACTAACACTAGAGTTTTACGAAAAACGTATTACTAACTTAGAAGAAAATATAGAGAAGTTAAGAAACGGCGATGATTGAACTTACTTTTGTATTGCTGTTAACTATGGGTAGTGAAAAGGTAGAGTACACCCCGTATCAATCTTTATCACAGTGCCTGTCAGTAAGACGTAAGATAAAACGAAACACAGGCCCAACTCATAACTTTGACCAGAAGTGGTCATGCAAAGAACTCACAGTTAAGATAGACGAAGGCACTGGCAACATCTTAGAAATCATAGAAGAGTAACTTAGGAACCAACCAACATGATTGCCGAAACCCTAGCAGGCATAGCACTTGTAAAGAGTGCAGTAGACGGTATTAAAAGTGCCATAGGCACAGCTAACGACATCGGTGAGATTGCAGGACACATAGACAAACTCTTTGAGGGTGAGAAGCAAGTACAACAGCAACGTGCTAAGAAGTCTGGCTCTGGACTAGCAGATCAGTTTGGCATCAAAACTGTAGCACAAGAAATGATAGACGCTAAACTTGCAAAAGAAAAGATGCAAGAGATGGCTACTATGATTGACATGCGATTTGGTCACGGTACGTGGGCAAGCATCGTAGCAGAACGTGCAAAGAGAATACAAGAAGCTAAAGAAGCAGCGTTAGCAGTTAGACGTGAAGCTAAACGTGCGCAGGAAGAGTTCATGGACAATGTAAGGATGACAGCAATAGTAAGTGCAGTGGCAGGTGTAGCCGTAGGCTTAATCTTATTAGCGTTTGTGTTCCTACCTAAATAAATAACTTGACAAAGTAAAATGGAAGTGGTATAACTTATCTATGTCTACACGTAAGCCATCACAAAAAAGTTTATCTAATTGGACTAACCAAGACTGGAGAACCAAGAGTGGTAAACCGTCAGGACAAACAGGTGAGCGTTACCTTCCAGCGGCTGCTATCAAGGCGTTATCGCCATCTGAATACGCCGCTACCACCCGTGCTAAAAGAGAAGGAACTCGTGCTGGTCAGCAGTTCGTCCAGCAGCCTAAAAAGATACAAAAGAAAACTGCCAAGTTCAGACGAGGACGATAATGCTTAACTTACTCATAGGACCACTTGCAGAGATTGCTGGCACATGGATGTCAGGCAAAGTAGAACAGACAAAAGCTAATGCACAAACTAAGGTAGCTAAAGCACAAGCTGAAGCTGTAGTCATGCAGAAGAAAGCTACTGGTGAGATTGACTGGGACTTGGAGATGGCTAGAGGATCAGCTAACTCGTGGAAAGATGAGTGGCTGACTATTCTCTTTAGTATTCCACTTATCCTAGCATTCGTGCCGGGTATGGAAGATGTGGTGGCAAATGGATTCGCAAGACTCAATGAAATGCCTGAATGGTATCAGTACTCACTTGGAGTTATCGTTGCGGCTTCTTTTGGAGTTCGTTCAGCGACTAAATTCTTCGGTAAAAAATAATGGCTGCAGAGAAGATACTTGAATGGCAAATCCTACCAAGATTTATGATGCTCGTAATGACGCTTATGAGTTGGCGTGTAGTAGAGTGGTTTATGTCCTTACCAGAACCCAGTGCAGCACAGGCTGGTTTAGTATCTGTGGTAACTGGCGCAATGACAGGAGCCTTTGCCGTGTGGATGAATCACGAAGGTAAGCATCCGGGTCAGTCTAATCATCGTATCTCTGAAGCAAGGTCAAGTAAATGAAGTATCGTAGAGAACATTTTATTGAGAAGCTAATTGCCCACGAAGGCTTGAAGCTACAAGTATATCAAGATACTCTTGGAATCGACACCATCGGTATCGGACGAAACCTAGAAGACCGTGGCATCACAAAGGAAGAACTAGATGACCTAGATATTCCTACTATGGATCACATATATGAATATGGTATCACAGAAGCTGATGCGGTCTACCTAGCAACAAATGACGTGCAGATTGTCGAAGAGGAACTGGTTCGTGCGCACTCTTGCGTAGAACAGCTAGACAGTGTACGTCAACTTATCTTAATGGATATGGCTTTTAACATGGGTGTACCACGCTTGTGTAAGTTTGTTAATATGTGGAATGCTATCCACGAAAATAAATATGACATTGCAGCAAAAGAAATGCTTGACAGCAGGTGGGCAAATCAGGTAAAATCACGTGCAGTGAAGTTAGCTAATGCTATGCACAACGGAGAATTTTAATGTGGCCCTATAACGAGGAAGAAGATAAATGGCTAGACAACTAACAGAACGGCAGCAGAAGTTTCTGGATGTCTTATTTGATGAGGCTGGTGGTGACATGGTTGCTGCCAAGAAACTGGCAGGTTATGCTGACACTTCTAGCACTGGTGAAATTATCAAGGGTCTTAAAGAAGAGATACTTGAGGCAACTCAAATGTATATGGCACGTAATGCGCCGAAGGCGGCGATGGCGATGACAGGTGCTTTGTACGATCCAACTGAACTTGGTATTCGTGATAAGATGTCTGCAGCTAAAGAATTGCTTGACCGTGTAGGTCTAGTGAAGACAGAGAAGATGCAGGTAGAAGCATCAGGGGGTGTCATGCTTATGCCACCTAAAGCTGTAGTGGAAGATGATGACTAGAAGCATAGGCAAGTGGAAACTCCCACAGCCAACAGACATTAAAGAAGAAAACGAATGGGTAGCTATCCCACGTATTGCACGTACAGTACCCTTCGGATATAAACAGGATGATGAAGACCCCGACATTCTTCAACCTATCCAAATTGAATTGGACTTGTTAGAGAAGGCTAGATCACACGTAAATCAATACAGCTATCGTGAGGTAGCCAATTGGTTGAGTACGCAGACTGGCAGATACATCTCGCACGTAGGTTTAAGGAAACGGTTAGCTAATGAACGACAGCGTAAGAACAAAGCTGCAAGCCTCCGCAAGTGGGCAGAATATGCGGAAAAGGCAATCGCCAAAGCGGAAGCCATCGAAAAAGAAAGAACAGGTTCAAAAGCCGCAGGTTGAAATACAGGAATACGTTTCACGTGAATACGACAGTAGTGATATCGAAGAACATGCTAACGTACTATTCAAACCTAACCCCGGCCCACAGACTGACTTTCTAGCTGCAGCAGAACGAGAAGTATTATATGGTGGATCAGCAGGTGGTGGTAAATCCTACGCTATGCTTGCAGACCCACTACGATACATGGGGCATCCTGCTTTCAGTGGGCTACTCCTACGACACACGACAGAAGAACTAAGAGAACTCGTATTTAAATCACAAGAACTATATCCGAAGATTTGGCCCGGTATTAAGTGGTCAGAAAGAAAGATGCAATGGACTGCACCATCGGGTGCTAGACTGTGGATGTCTTACCTAGATAGAGATGATGATGTATTACGTTATCAGGGTTTGGCATTTAGTTGGATTGGCTTTGACGAATTGACACAGTGGGCAAGCCCTTATGCTTGGAACTACATGCGTTCTCGCTTACGTTCTACCGCACCAGACTTGCCAATTTATATGAGGGCTACGACCAACCCCGGCGGCAGAGGTCATCATTGGGTTAAGAAAACATTTATTGACCCCGCCCCTTATAACAGAGCCTACGATGCAACAGACACAGAAACAGGAGAAGTACTCCGATATCCAGCCGGACATAGCAAAGCTGGAAAATCTTTATTCAAACGCAGATTCATACCCGCAAGACTTTCTGATAATCCGTACCTTGCGGAATCAGGTGACTACGAAGCCATGCTTCTTTCGATGCCAGAGCAACAGAGAAGGCAGCTTCTCGAAGGTGACTGGGACATTAAAGAAGGTGCTGCCTTCACGGAGTTTGATAGGTCTATTCACGTTGTTGAGCCTTTCGATATTCCTCATAATTGGGTTAAGTTTCGTGCCTGCGATTATGGCTACGGTAGCTACACTGGTGTTATTTGGTTTGCCGTTGCGCCTAATGAACAACTTGTGGTATATCGAGAACTCTACGTATCTAAAGTCCTTGCCTCAGATTTGGCAGATATAATACTAGAGGCAGAAGCCGGTGATGGAACTATAAAGTATGGTGTTTTGGATAGCAGTCTGTGGCATAAGCGTGGTGATACTGGCCCTTCTCTTGCGGAACAGATGATACAAAGAGGTTGTCGTTGGCGACCATCAGATAGAAGTAAAGGTAGTCGTGTAGCTGGTAAGAACGAAATACACAGACGCTTACAGGTAGATGAATTTACGGAGGAGCCTAGACTTGTTTTCTTTAATAACTGCACAAACATCGTTGCCCAGCTACCGTCCATTCCTCTTGACAAGAAAAATCCAGAAGACATTGACACACATTCGGAAGATCACTTGTATGATGCGTTAAGGTATGGTATAATGTCAAGACCACGATTTAGTATATGGGACTATGATCCTGCAGGCAATCAGGGTGGTGGTATGCGCGTAGCAGACAGTACATTTGGCTACTAAGGAAAAATAGTATGAACGAAGATGATATTATGATTGAAGACGATGCTATTGCATTGGAAGATACAGACGATACTAATTTAGTAGATGCTGACGTATCTACTATTATCCCATTCATCTTGGAACGATATAAGCGTTCTGAAGACTACCGTTATCAGGATGAAGATCGTTGGTTGCGGTCTTACCGTAACTATCGTGGATTATACAGCCCTGACGTACAGTTTACGGAAGCCGAAAAGTCGCGTGTATTTATTAAAGTTACTAAAACTAAAACACTAGCAGCCTACGGTTCTATTGTAGATGTACTATTTGCTAACCATAAATTTCCTCTGTCCATTGAACCTACTGAATTACCAGAAGGTGTATTAGAAGACGTACACTTTGATCCGCAAGAACCTGCTCAAATGCAAAACGACCCTAACGTAAGTCCTTATGGATTTGCAGGAGATGGTAAAGATTTAGAACCGGGTGCTACTGCCAAGACACTGCAAGAAAAACTTGGCGTAATGCAAAACAAACTTGAGCCTATTCAGGATAAACTGAAAGAAGGACCGGGTAGGACACCTACAGCTATTGCATTTAGCCCTGCAATGATTGCAGCTAAGAAGATGCAAAAGAAGATACACGATCAGTTAGAAGAGTCGGGTGCGAATAAACATCTACGTAACTCCTCTTTTGAGATGGCACTATTTGGTACTGGCGTAATGAAGGGGCCGTTTGCTATTGATAAAGAGTATCCTAATTGGGATGACGAAGGCAATTATGACCCACTCTTTAAAACTGTACCGCAGGTTAGTCATGTATCCGTCTGGAACTTTTACCCAGACCCAGATGCAAACAACATGGATGAAGCGCAGTACGTTATTGAACGTCATAAGATGTCACGTACACAACTACGTAATCTAAAGAAGCGTCCATACTTCCGTGGTCAAGTCATTGATGAAGCCATTATGCTGGGTGAGAACTACGAGAAGAAGTATTGGGAAGATGATCTATCTGACTATGCACCAGAACACGGCATTGATCGTTTTGAAGTTCTTGAGTATTGGGGTATGGTGGATGTAGAGATGCTCGAAGATCAGGGCGTAAGTATTCCGAAGGAGTTACAAGACTTTGACGAACTACAAGCTAATGTGTGGGTATGTAATGGTAAACTGTTGCGCATGGTACTTAACCCATTTAAGCCTAGCCGGATTCCTTATCACGCTGCGCCTTATGAACTAAACCCTTATTCATTCTTTGGTGTAGGTATTGCAGAAAACATGGACGATACGCAGACCCTGATGAACGGCTTTATGCGTATGGCAGTTGATAATGCTGTACTGTCTGGTAACTTGATTGTAGAAGTAGACGAAACCAATCTAGTACCGGGTCAGGACTTATCACTGTATCCGGGTAAGATTTTCCGCAGGCAAGGTGGCGCACCGGGTCAAGCAATCTTCGGTACTAAGTTCCCTAACGTGTCACAAGAGAATTTGATGCTGTTTGATAAAGCACGGCAGCTTGCAGATGAAAGTACAGGTTTACCATCGTTTGCACATGGGCAGACAGGTGTATCCGGCGTAGGCCGTACAGCATCAGGTATCTCTATGCTCATGGGTGCAGCTACAGGTGGCACCAAGACCGTAATCAAGAACGTAGACGATTATCTTCTTCGTCCTCTAGGCGAGGGTTTCTTCCGCTTTAACATGCAGTTTGACTTTGACCCAGAGATTAAGGGCGACCTAGAAGTTAAGGCACGTGGTACAGAAAGCTTGATGGCTAACGAAGTACGTAGCCAGCGTTTGATGCAGTTCTTACAGATTGCAAGCAGCCCAGCACTTGCACCTTTTGCTAAGTTCCAATATGTAATCCGTGAGATTGCAAAGTCAATGGACTTAGACCCCGACAAAGTAACCAACAATATGAATGAAGCAGCCCTTCAAGCAGAGATTATGAAAGGGTTCCAACAGCCAGCAGGCCCACAAGAGGGCGTAGGTGGCGCACCAGCGGGTGCTGATGTAATGGACCCTACTGGTGCCGGAGGAGGCTCAATGGGCGTAGGGCAGGCTCCTGTGCCGGGTGAACAAGGATTTAGTGCGAATGGACAATCGGGAAATACTCAGCAAGCTGAAGCCGCTGGTGGGCAACAACCGCCAATGGGACCACTTCAGTAACTACTTAGATAGCATAGTAGCACAGCATCATAAGGTGCTAGAACAATCTGAGAATATGGTGACGGTACATAAGGCACAGGGTGCTATTGATGTGCTACGTAAGATTAAACGATTACGTGAGGATATAAATAAAGTAGATGGCTCTTAATGAAGGTCAAATAGACTACTCTGTAACAGACGCTGAAACGGATACGCCGTCAGCAGCAGACAGAGCAAGAGAACAGATGGAAAAACTGCGTCTTGCTACTCCTGTAATGACAGAAGAAGAACGTGCGGATGTAGTGCCGGGTTTTACTCGTGGTGTAATAACAAGCGCACCTATGGCTATAGCAGATACCTTTGACTTAGGTGAAGCAGCTACTTCATGGATGACCGATGATTCTTTGGTAGCCAGTCCTACAGCAAAAGGTCTTAGAGATTCTCTTAGCTTCTTGTCAGATAAGTTTGGTAGAGAAGAAGCCACAAAGCTTGTAAAAGACGTAACGGGAATAGAATTAAAGGACACGCCTGCTGAGAGGTTTGGGGAACTTTTAGGTATTCCCGGCGGCGGCGCAATAATAGAAAAAATGGCAGTAGGTGTTGCGCGAGGTGTGGACATCAAAAACTCCGTAAACGAATTGCGGCGTTATTATGAATCCTCTTCTCGTGGTGATGACTTCGGCGGTATGGCTACAGAAGTCGCGGCACTTACTAATAGAGAAACGTCGGCTTCTCGTAAAGCAAACAACATATTAAATCCAAAACTACCTGATACATCTGTGTCACCAACTATGATAGGTGTACAAACAGAAGCTGGACAAAAGGCAGTTAAACACTATGAAGATTTAAAGTCTGTAGAACCTGACATGAGCGATAAAGAACTTTTTTCTTTAACGGGTGCGTATAGAGGTAAAGATGGAAAATTTAGATATGAACTGGATACTACAGACGCACAGATAAGTCAAAACTTTGTAGGTAAAACGAGAGGTGGCGATCAGTACAATTTCTTAAAAGAACTTACTGATTCAGATACTCCTGCTGGTCTTGGTAATGTACAAAATGATTATATAGAACTATCCGATATAATGGACTTTGACCGACTATATCAACAGTATGGTGATGACTTAGCAGGTATAGAGATTAAACTTATAGATGATCAAAATTATGATGGTGCTTACTTTTCATCTCAAAATGTAATAGAATTAAATAAAGAACTACTAGATAAACCAGATAAACTTTTATCCGTTTTGTTACATGAGGTTCAGCATGCAGTACAAAAAGTAGAAGGTTTTTCTGAGGGATCAAACTCATCTATGTTTATACCACGGGCCGCTAAAGAATTAGGTATGCCGTCTATACGAAATAGTAGAGATATCGACAGAATGTCGGATAATTTAAGTAAAAGGGTAGACACTTCTACAGATATATTTTTTAGAGAATTAAATCAAAGAACTACGGGAGCAGACGTTGGTTACGAGGGATATCCTGATGAAACTCTTGCAAGCATATTTTTGACCAGACATATTATGGGGAAAATGGAAGATTTAAAACCCTATCAATTTTCGTCAATCAAAGACCCTAAGTATTACAAGATAGATAGTGAAGAACTGGATTCTGTTATCATGGAGTCACAAGCATTTTTAAACTTACCAGAAAATATTCAAGATGAGGTGGCAGAAAAAATGTTTGACATAGTGAATACTTTTGATGAGTTTTCTTTAGCAGAGTCTTTTGGAAATATAGTTAGATATCAAAAAGAAGCAATGGCTTTGACCGAAGTCGAAAAACGCGCAAAGATAAATTACTATAGAACATATGGCGAACTAGAAGCGAATCTTGTACAAGAAAGATTTGCACAAGTACAGAAGCTGAAGGATGAAGAATACAACAACGTAGAAATTATTGAATTAATGCGTGAAAAATATCCACCTGTTGACTTTGCTATATATAAACAGATTGTTGATTCCGCAGACCCAGAAATGCAAAAATTAATAAAAGCGTATACAACAGGAGAAAGTGTATCTATTACACCGGGAATGAGAAAAGAAGAGTTTTTCAATATTAGTGAAGATGTGTCGTTAGCTTATCCAGAAGACTTCGCAGAAAATATTCCTTCTTCTACAGCACGTTCTGAAAAACCTACGGTAAATAAAGCCGTGGATGCATTAGAGATTGGCACTAATCCAGCTACAAAAGACGGTGTACTACTTAAAAAATATAACCTCTCAGTTGCAGATGATATGACAACCAATAGCAAGTCTGCTACAGCAGGCACAAAAGAAGCAAACAAAATCATAGATGCAAAGGTAGATGATGGCACACAAGTTGGTATTAGATTAAATTTAAACTCTAGCATTCCAAACATGCCACGTGGTTTGGATAAACTTCAAACGCTACACAAAAATAATTACAACGGTAAGGCACTGTCTTACAAACCTTTTGCTACAGTTGAGGACGTTACCTTTAACGTCAGTCAAAAAGGAAGACAAGGTATTGCTGCAAAAATAAAAGGCATTGACGTACCAGAAGCAAAGAGTAAATTCCCTGCTATGTCTGTTGATGGAAAGTACAATAACACACGAAACATACTAAATGAAATGGACGATGATGTAGTAGAAATCGGTTTAAACCCTGCTAATGGACATTTGTTTATTGACATGTCTACAGGACAGGCTGTCAAAGGTGCGGAGATAGCTACCGTAATAGGCGATAGAGTATACGCAAAAGGCGTAAAGTATATGAAAAAAGCAGACGCTCCAAAACCTTTGGATGCATCTGATGGCACACCTCTCCCAAGTGAAGTGCGGTATAAGTTTAAAAAAGGTGGAGTAGTACTATGAAGAATATGGCAAAACAAATGGAACTCTTTGAGCCAGTAGAACGTGGGTTTGAAGAGGGTGGCCTAATGGATGAAGGTGGTACAGTCGATCCTATTTCGGGTAACGATGTTCCCCCCGGTTCTATGCAAGAAGAAGTACGAGATGATATTCCGGCTCAACTTAGCGAAGGTGAATTTGTTTTTCCCGCAGATGTAGTACGTTACTTCGGATTAGAAAAGTTGATGCAGATGCGTCAACAAGCTAAGATGGGTCTTAAACTCATGGAAGAAATGGGTCAAATGGGCAATAGTGAGGAAGCCACTATGCCAGATGATTTACCTTTTTCTTTAGAAGACCTTGACATGGAAGAAGAAGGTGAGTATAATGATTCTATGGAAATGGCTAAAGGCGGTGTAGTATACGCGGCTAATGGTACATTTACAATGCCATCTTCAGGTACATCTTATACACCACCGACAGGTCCAACCACAGGCTACACTCGTGTTAATCAACCGAGTATGCCAAACGCACCGCAAGTGGGTGCAGCTACTCCTGCAGCATCATCCGTTTCAAAAACTATGCCCGGAACTGCTTTTATTCCACAAACTAGTGTCACACAACAAACGCCTACGTTTGGTGATTTTATCGGTAAAAACATTCCCAATGTAGATTTTGAATATGTAGAGTACACGAATGAAGCGGGAGATACTATTAGATTACGTAAGAGTTTGTCTGATGGTACAATGCTTGACCCCATCCCAGACGGATACAAATTGAAAACAGAGGAAGTTCAAAAGGCTACTACAGATACAACTAGAGTAGATACTTCACTTGTTCGTGATGGTGGTGGCAATGATAGCGATCCCGTTACGAATGAATTACCAGACGTAACAGGAATCGGTTACGATAAAACTAAAGGTACTAAAGATTTAAATGCTGCACTATCTAAGTATGGTGCTGGATTTGGCACTTTAATAGACTCTTTTGTTAAAGGTCCAGCAAATGCTATGATGCAAATGCCGGGACTGATGAAAATGGCGGGTGCAAAACCAACTGCATTAGCAAACGCAGCTACTTCTGCGGGTTTAGGCGGTATGCTAGATAATATTAGGGGATTAGAAGGTGGTATCTTAGGGTATGATTTAAATAGATTGGGTGGTCCATCTAGAGATTACACAAATAATATGGGTCTACACGAATTAAGTGAGAAAGAACAAAATGCTTTAGCCGGAGTTATTGAAACGGTTATGCCTAATATCAGAAGTAACTTTGTTGATGCAAAAGGAAACGCTATCGGTAGCGTAGAGGCGTTAAATAATGTAAGAGGCAGATTAAGTGAATTAGGATTAAGTAAAAGAGATATAGACAAAATTGCAGGAAGAGGCGGTAACTTTAATGTACTGGAAAAATTAACTAGGGCATTGGGTAATGTGGAAATGGCTGACTACGCAAGTAAATCTGTTAAAGATGCTGAAGTAATTGGTGATTTTTATGCCCGTCAAACACGGGGTTCTCGTGATGCATTAGAAGCAGGTAATGTTTCAAGGGATGCAGGTATTATTGGTAGAGAACTTACAGGTGGCTACGATAGAAAATCTGGTACTGCAACAGGCGATGTTGCTGATGCGTTTGCTGCTGCAGATGCTGCCTATGCTGCTGATGACAGTGCCAGCGATAATAACAATGATAATAATAATGACGGCGGCGGTGGTTTTACTGATAGCAGCGGCGTGGGTGTTAGTGATGAGGGTATGGAAACTGGCGGCGGCTGGGGAGGTGACTAAAGAAAGCTGCGTAAGAGGCTTAATTAAATCTTACAATCAGTTGGCTACTCACTCCCCACACCCGACAGTGTGGCTACAGCGGCCCCAACAAAAGGAAATACAATGAACGATACAATCATGGCAGAAGAAATGCAAGCAGAAAAGAAAGTTGCATTTGCTAATCGTAAATACACTAATGAAGAAAAGCGTGAACGTGAGGAAGCAGAACTAGCTGAACTCATTGAACAGCAGAAGCAAGCTAAAGAAGGTAAGGCAGAAGAAGTAGAAGAGGAAGCTGAACCTACAAGCGCAGAAGAGAAGACATTTAAAAAGCGTTACTCTGACCTGCGCCGACATCAGCAAAAACAAGCTGAAGAGTTTAAGGCTGAACTAGATGCAATGAAACGGCAGCTAGAACAAGCCACTAAAAAAGAAATGAAGCTACCCAAGTCTGATGAAGACATTGAAACATGGGCAGCAGACTACCCAGATGTAGCGGCTATTGTTGAAACAATTGCAATGAAGAAGGCACGTGAACAGTCTAGTGCTTTAGAAGAGCGTCTTAAAGTAATTGATGAGATGCAGAACAGTGCTACTAAAGAAAAAGCTGAAGCAGAACTAATGCGCATTCATCCTGACTTTGATGAAATCCGTGACAGTGATGCATTCCACGATTGGGCAGAAGAACAGCCTAAGTGGGTACAAGATGCACTGTACGACAATGACAATGATGCACGATCTGCAGCACGGGCAATTGACTTGTACAAAGCTGACATGGGCATTTCGGGTAAGAAATCTACTAAGTCAGATAAAGATGCAGCTAAGTCAGTGTCTACAAAAAATAGTCGTAGCAAACCGCAGGATGAAGGCAATGCTACATACTTAAAAGAATCCGCAGTTCAGAAGATGTCACCTCAAGAGTATGAGAAAATGTCTGATGAAATCATGGAAGCCATTCGTAGTGGTAAGTTTATCTACGATGTTTCGGGTTCAGCCCGATAAAAAAGAGTTGACATTTAGTTTACATTAAGTATAACTATAGTCAGATAAGTGTAACTAAGGTAGCTACTTGGTTACACCTATAAT
>ERZ1046568.2258-NODE-2258-length-12795-cov-4.335008_pt1 | contig 12795 bp, 13 predicted proteins | sample MGYA00383092_ERZ1046568 | MGnify/ENA primary metagenome ERZ1046568 (study PRJEB29581, sample SAMEA5548362) | metagenome | biome: marine; feature: coastal; material: water | depth 1 m | study: Short-term variability in the microbial, nano- and picoplankton... | reverse complement strand
TCAATCACATTGAAAAATGCTGCGATGTAATCAGGACGTCGGTTCTGATAATTCAAGTAATAAGCGTGCTCCCAAACATCCAAGCCTAGAATAGGCGTCCCTCCGCAACCTACTCCTTCCATCAAGGGATTGTCTTGGTTGGCCGAGGAACAAACCTCTAATTTTCCGTTTTTGACACACAACCACGCCCAGCCAGAGCCAAAACGTGTGGCTGCCGCTTGTGCAAACGTTTGCTGAAATTTCTCCATGCCACCCAAGTCAGAGTCGATCGCTGCTGCCAGATCTCCACTCGGGGCACCGCCACCATTTGGGGACATGATGCTCCAAAACAAGGTGTGGTTGTAAAATCCTCCACCATTGTTTCGCACTCCAGCGTGATCAGCATGCTGCGCAAGGAGTTCTTCGATGGATTTCCCCTCCATCTCTGTGCCTGCAACAGCAGCATTTAGCTTGCTGGTGTATCCAGCGTGGTGCTTTCCATGATGGATTTCCATGGTGCGCGCGTCAATGTGCGGTTCCAATGCATCGTATGCATAAGGCAGTGCGGGTAATTCAAAAGCCATGTGATGTGGTATTAATTTTTTTTGTTTTCCTGTGTCAAAGATAATTGACCTTCGATGACGACCACAGCATCCATGTGCTGAAGCCAGTGAATCGCGGTATTAAATTCTTGATCGAATTGAACAGAGTGCTCATAGAATGCACTTTCGCCGTAGGCATTGCGAAAAACTTGAGAGGCAAAACGCTGCTCCAAAATCAAACGCTCTGATGCCTGCAACTCGGGAATATCGATGTTGTTTCGCCGAGCCATGCTCATCAAGTGCATCCAACCAGCCTCTTTCCAAAGCTCATCGTGTGACTCCGAGTCATCCGCTACAAACCACTCATCTCTATGCTCGTCGACAAAAGAAAATGCCGCATCACGCAAAACGCCAGACCAACTCAACTCAGACATAAAACTCGACATTCCAGACGTATCGAGGGGCACAAATACATCAGGAGTGATGCCACCACGTCCCTTTACAATCCGACCCATTGGGGTCCGAAAGTTCAAGGAATCAGCCTCCAACTCGAGGATGCTGTCCTCCACAAACAACTCCCCACGTTCGTAGCGCATGAAATAATCGTCGCCATAATCAATTTCAGTGCCGTAGGGTTTTTGGATTGCTCTGCCCGTGGGGGTGTAAAAGCGCGCAACGGTCAGTCGCAACGCCCCTAAGTTGGAAATCGAAAATTCTTCCTGCACGAGGCCTTTTCCAAAGGTTCTTCTGCCCAATATGATGCCGCGATCATGGTCTTGGATGGCACCTGCAAAAATCTCGCTGGCCGAAGCAGAAGACTCATCGACTAAAACAGCCAAGTCCCAATCCGCCCATTGACCGTCTCTTCGGGCTTCATAGGTTCTACGCGGCACATGTTCGCCTTCGGTGTAAACCACCATTTGGCCTTTCTTCAAAAAGGATTCGACCATGGGTACAACTGCATTCAAGTAACCGCCTCCGTTGCCACGCAAGTCCACGATAACTTGCTTTGCACCTGTTCGATCCAACTTTGACATGGCGGCTTCGAATTCCTCCGCCGTATTCTGTGCGAACCGCACAACTTTGATGTAACCGCAATCAGCGTTAACGTTAAAAGCTGAAACAACACTGTGAATTGGAATTCGGTCTCGTTTCAGCAAAATTTGCTCCAAACCATCCCGTCTCGGCACGCCGACCCTCACCTTTGTGTTCCTTGGTCCTTTCAACAACTCCATCACCTTTCGATTGTCTAATTCAGGGCCTGAAATCGAAACTGAATCAACTTGCAAGATTCGGTCACCAGCGCGCACCCCTGCCTTCTCTGCTGGTCCTCCTGAGATAGCTGCTACCACCATCAGTGTATCGTCTTGAATGATGAATTCGACCCCGATACCCTCGAAATTTCCTTCCATGGGCTCCGCCATGTCTGCGAGCTCTTGAGAAGATAAAAACAGTGTATGAGGATCCAATTCGTTCAACACGGCATCGAGCGCAATCTGCTCCAGCTCTTGGCGCATCACGGGGTCAACGTATGTCTGTTCGACACGGTCCAAAACACCATTCAATGCACTGCGTGACGCCCCTGGCGCAAAGGTCTTTGTCGAATCGACTCCTGAAAGAAGTCCGATCCAAACACCCAAAATCAAAACAATGGCAAAGCCCAGTGGCTGCCAAGACGGCGCAATTTTACGTGCTGGTGGTTGAAGCTTCGAAGGTTCCATGGCCAATTCTCGTTTAACCGCTTTAAGCTGCAGGTTGTTCGAGACGCACCAATTCCACACCCGCCTGACGCAAAAATTCCAACCCCTGGGCGTCCTTGTATTCGTTGCGGTACACCAGACGGCTTATTCCCGCTTGGTGTATCAATTTCGCACATTCTCTGCATGGCGAGAGCGTGATGTACAACGTTGAACCAACTGCGCTGTTGTTGGATCGGGCCAACTTGGTGATCGCATTGGCCTCTGCATGCAGCACGTACCAATGTGTTTCCCCATCATCGTTTTCGCAAACGTTCGGGAACCCACTTGGTGAACCGTTGAAACCGTCGGCGATGATCATGCGATCCTTTACGATGAGCGCGCCCACTTGCTTGCGCGTGCAATGGGAGAGTTGCGCCCATTCCGTGGCCATGCGCATGTACGCCTCGTCGTATCGTTGTTGCTTCCGTTCCTGTTCGTTCATCGTAGTCGAAAAATGATCTTTTTCCTTTCTCAGCTGTTGAGTCAAGCACAAGCGAGACCACCTCCCAAAGTTAGGCTTCTGAAGTGGGGTTCGTAGCTTGCAGAACAGAAAGATTGACAAATGCGCATATACACACGCACTGGAGACGATGGTACGACTTCCCTTTTCGGGGGGCAACGCTTGAACAAAGATGACATGCGCATTGAGGCGTATGGCACCCTTGACGAGCTGAATGCAGCAATGGGCACATTGTGTTCCAGCGATGGATTCATCACCGATTCATCCGGGGTAGAATGGCTTCAAAAACTGCAATCCGATGTGTTCACCCTCGGGAGTCATCTCGCCACCACGGACGAAGCGATGGTCAAACACCTCCCTGCGATACCTGTCGGGCGAGTCCAAGAAATGGAAGATTGGATGGACGCTGTCAATCAATCGTTGCCAGAACTCAAAAATTTTCTTTTGCCCGGAGGACATCCGGCAATTTCAGCATGCCACATCTGTCGTGTCACATGCCGTCGAGCAGAGAGAAGGGTAATCACCTTGGCGCGAGATGCTGAGGTTCCCGATGGGATTCTGCCTTACCTCAACCGCTTGAGCGACGTATTTTTCATGTGGAGCAGACAACTGCACATGGCTCTCAATGTCGATGAAATCCCGTGGAAATCGGAAAACTGAGGACTTTGGCTCCACAATTCCATCTTTTTTTGTTGATTGAGCCCAGTTTTCTTGCATCTCATCGCGATTCTGCTATTTTTGCGCGCTGAAGAGCACAAGTATGTATTGGACACTCGAATTGGCATCCTATTTAGAAGACGCGCCTTGGCCTGCAACCAAAGACGAGTTGATTGACTTCGCTATGCGAACTGGCGCTCCCTTGGAAGTGGTCGAAAATTTGCAGCAACTTGAGGATGAAGGAGATGCCTTTGAAACCATCGAGGACATCTGGCCGGACTATCCGAGTAAAGAGGACTTCTTCTTCAACGAAGACGAATACTAGTCGTCAGCTCGCCCACCACTTTTTCTGTGCGTTTTACAAATCGGCGAACTGCTTCAGTCCGTGTCGAGTAAACTTGCCATTGAGCCACTCAGGATCAAGTTCCGCCCCCAATCTTTTGTAGAAGCCAATCGCTGGCTCGTTCCAGTCTAAAACCTGCCATTCCATTCGGCCAAAATTCCGTTTTGCACATTCAGCTGCAACCGCTTCGAAAAGCGCTCTTCCAGTGCCTTTGCCTCGGAATGAATCTCGAACAACGAGATCTTCCAAAAAACCACATTTCCCTTTCCATGTGCTGTACTTGATATACCACAAGGCCATGCCCACAATCATTCCTTCTGATTCAGCTACAAACAATTCGAAAACCCGGTCCGGGCCAAATCCGTCTTTCATCAACTGCTCGATTGTAGTCTCCACCTCATCACCGGCACGTTCATAAATGGCCAGTTCAACGATGAGTGCATGAACAGCTGGAATGTCTTCGGTAGTGGCTTGACGAACAAGAGGTCGCGTAGAAAGTTGCATGGGGACAAAGGTAAGCAGCACTCCAGTCCTTACATTCGACTCATGACTGCAAGCGAAATCGGTGCATTGGACGCCATTATTGGCATTGCTTTGGCATGGGCACTATTCCGAGGTTTTCAGAAAGGGTTCATCGTGAAAATCGCTTCCCTCATTGCCCTCATTGCCGGCACATTCGCAGGTTTTCATGGATCCGAAGGCTTGGCCCTGTGGTTGAGTAAAGAGGTCGATTGGTCGGATACAAGCGTGCAGTTGACAGCGTTCATCTTGACCTTCATTCTGGTTGTCATTGGTGTGCATTTCCTTGCCAAGGTCATTGAGAAAATGGTAGATCTCACTGCGCTTGGAGTGGTCAACAAACTCGCAGGTATGGCGCTAGGTGCGGCCCAAATGATCTTGCTCTTATCCACACTGACCTTCGCCTTGGATGGTGTTTTCGGCCCGCGCGCATGGCTGCCAGAAAATGCCGCCGACGAGTCTTTAATGTATCCCCACGTCGAGACGGCCATCGAATGGATCATTCCCGAGATGAACCGCTCCACTCCATGGGATGAAATTCGCGATCACGTGCAGGATGGTGTTGAGCGCATCCAAGACACGGTTGAAGAAGGAATTGAACGTTTGGAACAGGCTGCGCCTTGAATGACTCAACTCACCCCCAGCGCTCCTTTTAAGGTCTGGATTCGATCCTCAAGAACTTCCATTGCAGCAGTGTAGCCGTTCGCCTCAGCGAGTTTCGATTTGCTCATTCGAACGGAAAAGTAGAATTTAATTTTCGGCTCCGTACCGCTCGGTCTAGCCGTCACAACCGAACCTCGTTCCGTGATCATTTGAATCACATTGGAAGGCGGCAAATCCATACCGCTTGATGTTCCATCCAATAAATTGGTTCGGGTCTGAGCCTGATAATCCCGCAACTCCACTACCTGCTCTCCGCCCAATTCAGCGGGGGGATTCGAACGGAATGTTTCCATTTGTTGAGCAATTTCCTCTTTGCCAGCCCGTCCTTGCTTCGTCTGTGACACCAACGACTCGAGATAAGCCCCATGTGTCCGGTGAATGCGCTCCAACCGACCCAGCATATCGATGCCTTCGCGCTGTGCAGCGTGAGCCATCTCACAGATCAAACATGCCGCAGCCACTGCGTCCTTGTCGCGCACCGCATCGCCAATCATGTATCCGTAACTCTCCTCTCCTCCGACCACAAATCGTCCTTTGCCCTCTTGCTCGCGAATCGCCGCCGCAATCCACTTGAAGCCCGTTAATGTCTCGTGAACAGCCAATCCTGCCGCTTTCCCGATTTCAGACATCAAGTCTGATGTAACAATCGTCTTGGCCACAAAATCAAATCCCGGTTGCAAGGACCCATTTGCAGCGCGTCCACTGACAACATAATCGACCAACAAAGCGCCTGTCTCGTTGCCATTGAGCAACCGCCAGCCGCCTGTCGCCTGTGGGTCAGGCACTGCAATTCCCACGCGATCTGCGTCAGGGTCGGTCCCCAAAACAAGCTGAGCATTCACTTCTTTCGCCAATTCAATCGCCGCAGAAAGTGCTGCACCTTCTTCTGGATTGGGACTGTGAACGGTTGGGAAATTGCCGTCAGGTTTCCGCTGATTTTCAACGACATGGACATTCCGAAAACCAGCCTTCGCCAATGCTGGAATGACCGAAACCGATCCCGTTCCATGCAATGGCGTATACACGATGGGCAAGTCCGAACCCTTTTCAATCAAATCGCGATCCATACGCAAGTCCGTGACCGTCTGAAAGTATGCATCATCCGTTTCGGACGACGTCATCTTGATTCGCTCTTGCGAAACTTCATCCTGACCCCACTTCACAGCATTTGGCCCTTGCACATTTCTCACTTCCTCAATGATTCCGCGATCATGAGGCGGCACAATTTGACCACCGTCATTCCAATATACTTTGTAGCCGTTGTATTCTTTTGGATTATGACTCGCCGTAATGACAATGCCCGATGTACATCCCAAATGACGCACCGTGAACGAGAGCTGTGGCGTAGGCCGCAAAGCTGGAAACAAATGCACTTCGATGCCATTCCCAGCCAAAACCTCCGCTGCAACACGAGCAAAAGCCGGGCTTCCGTTTCTGGAGTCATGAGCAATTGCAACACGAGCATCATGAGGCTGGGACTTTAAGATGTACTGAGCCAATCCCTGCGTGGCCTGAGCCACGGTATATTTATTCATACGGTTGGTGCCCGGACCCATCAGACCTCGCAATCCTCCCGTTCCAAATTCCAAATCCGTGTAAAAAGATTCGACGAGTTCATCTCCATCAGCCGCCATCATATTCTGCACTTTCGAGCGCGTCTCCTCATCGTACGGCTCCGCAGTCCATGCATCTGCGCGCTGGTGTGCTAACCTTTTCAATTCTTCTCCGTTCATTTCTCTTTCGTTTTAAAGCACTCTTCGCAATTGATCCTTCCAGTGTTCGGGCTTCTGCCCAAGGGCTTGCATCAACGGATATGGATCCAAATAGGAATAAGCCGGACGCCGTGCAGGTGTCGGATACGTCTCCGTTGTGCACGGAGTTGCATCGACATCCATTTCTTTATGTGCAAAAATAGCCCTGGCAAAATCATACCACGTGGCAGGTCCCAACGTGCCGTAATGCCACATCCCAGGTCTGAGCAACGCTGGATTTTGGGCCACCTTCAACAAAAATTCAGCAAAAGGTCCTGCCGCTGTGGGAGCGCCCAACTGATCGTCTACAATTTTCAATGCTTTACCGGAAGCACCAAGTCGCAGCATCGTCTGTGCGAAGTTTTCTCCCCTTGAATCATAAAGCCACGCCACTCGAAAAATCCACGCGTGGCTATTCTCTCTTTCAGCAAACGCGGACTGAACCGCTTTTTCACCCTCCCATTTGGATTGGCCATAAACACCCGTAGGCGAAGCCTCGTCGTCGGTGCGATAGGGTTCACTTTGATTGCCCGAAAACACATAATCCGTGCTAATGTGAATCATATCGATGCTGCTGTTCGCGCATGCGCGAGCAAGGTGTTCCGTCCCCACTGCATTGACTGCATAAGCCTTTTCCACCTCTTCTTCCGCTTGATCGACAGCCGTGTATGCAGCTGCATTGATTACCACTTGAGGCCTGTGTTTCGATAAAGCCTGTTCAATGGATGTTGGATCCGTGATGTCCAGTTTTGTTCGATCACACACGATCACAGGGTCTCCGTTGGACAACGCCAACTCACTCAACCGTGAACCCAATTGTCCGTTCGCTCCTGTGATCAATACCTTTCTCATGGTCAAATTTAAAAATTCTGAAACCGATTTGCACTAGCCATTTGAACGCATCGCCTCCACAGGCTCCATGCGTGCCGCCTTCTGCGCGGGAGCGAGGCCAGCCAACAAACCGGAAGTGACCGCGACGCTCAGAGCAATGATGATTCGAGAAGGGCGTACGACCATGACAAAACCAATGTCTATTGCATTGACGAGTGCGACAATGCCCTCAATGGCAAGCAAAGCGAACAATGCACCGATCACACATAAAGCAACCGCTTCAAATAAAAACTGCATCAAAATAAAGGTTGACTTCGCCCCAATGGCTTTTTGAACTCCTATGATTTTCGTTCGTTCGCGAACACTCACGAACATGATGTTGGCAACGCTGAAACATCCAACAAGAATGGCGAATATGCCAATGAACCAACCCCCATATTCCACCTGCTGGAAGATCGAATCCAAAATCGACGTGAGCATGCCAATTTGATTGATTGAAAAGTCCTCTTCTTCCTTCGGTCGTAGACGTCGAACGGATCGAAATTGTTGCACAATTTCGTCTGACAATTCATCGGTGCCCACCCCTTCCTTCGGCTTCACCATGATTTGTGTCCCTTGTCCATAATCCATGATTCGATGACCAAATTTGGCCGGGATAACAATGGCACGATCAAATCCATCATTGATCATCGAAGCACCTTGTTTTGCAAAAACACCAACAATCTCCATGCGCTGACCTCTCGTCTCTACGGTTTCTCCAATTGGATCGTCCTTGCCCGTCAACTCCATGGCCACATCATATCCGACCACAGCAACGCTGCGTCCACCAGCCACTTCCATCGGTGAAAAATAGCGTCCTTTTGCAATATCCAAGGCTATCACATCCTCATAGCCGTCCGAGACGGCAGCCACTCCAACACCTTCCATTCGGCTGTTCTGAGATTCCAGCGGGAGTCCTGCTTTGGCTTGAAACACAACATCCTGCGCCAACTCCAAACGATTTGCCAACATGTCCATGTCGCTCAGGCTCACCTCCCTCCGCTGAACATATTTCCACCAAGGATAATCTTCACCAAATGTCCATGGCCATTTTTGAATGAACAGAACTTCATCGTCCAAGATGTTGAACGTGCTTTTCAATCCGTCCTCGAGCGAGTCGACAACTGCAAAAACGGCCGTGATCATAAAAATTCCAACCATCACCCCGAGCAGAGATAAAAACGTTCGTAAACGATTGGTCACAATGGCTGACCAGGCAAATGCAAAACTTTCTCCAAGAAGGCGTAACCACAACATGTCAACAAAGCTAATTCGAGGGGCATTAAACGCCCCATGGTTTGATGTTTAATTGTAATTTTAGCCCTTTCCGATTCACCTGAAACCATTCGCATCATGAACGCTCCTCGTCGCATTCAATCCGCTCTCATTTCCGTTTTTCACAAAGAAGGCTTAGAGCCCATCGTCGACGAGCTGAAAAGGCTTGGCGTAACCATTTATTCTACTGGTGGCACTCAACGAGCGTTGGAAAAAATGGGTGCTGATGTTGTACCGGTTGAGGAGGTCACGGACTATCCCTCCATCCTCGGCGGTCGAGTAAAGACGCTACACCCCAAAGTTTTTGGAGGAATCCTGAACCGGAGAAACTTTGAGGCCGACGTCGCACACATGGAAGAATACGACTTACCGCACATTGACCTCGTGATTGTCGATCTCTACCCATTTGAGCAAACCGTAGCGCAAGGTGGTTCGCACCAAGATGTGATTGAAAAAATCGACATTGGAGGGATCTCATTGATCCGCGCAGCGGCGAAAAACTTCGAAGATGTGGTCATCGTACCGAGTCAAGATGAGTACGGAACAGTGCTCGGTTTACTTCAAAATGGAGAAGGCGTCACCACACGGGAAGAACGCCAAAACCTTGCAACGCAGGCATTTCGAATCAGCTCTCATTACGACACGCGCATCCATGAATGGATGCAAGGTGGCAGCACCGTGAACGAACTGAACTTGTCAGAGCGTCAATCAACCGTTCTACGGTATGGCGAAAACCCCCACCAGGAAGGTCGATTCTTCGGTGACTTAGGGGAGCTGTTTGAACAATTGCATGGAAAGCCGATGTCGTATAACAATTTGTTGGACATCGACTCAGCCGTTCAGCTGATGCGAGAATTCCAAGATGGCGAACCAACCTTTGCTGTTTTAAAACACAACAATGCATGTGGACTGGCCTCCCGGTCAACCGTATCTGAAGCGTGGAAAGACGCACTTGCTGGGGATCCTGTGTCTGCATTCGGGGGTGTGCTCATCTGCAACAAAGCCATCGATGCTGCAACAGCAACGGCCATGCATGAATTGTTCTTTGAGGTGGCCATTGCTCCTGCCTTCGAACCCGATGCGCTGGCCATTTTGCAGCAGAAAAAAAACCGGATCTTGCTCGTGCAAAAACCTTGTGCACCTCAGGCCACCACGGTTCGATCTATTCTAAATGGTTACCTCGTCCAACAAGCTGACGCCCAAACAGAAACAAACAAAGACCTGAATCTCGCGACAACGACTGCCGCAAGCGAGCAACAACTGCGTGATTTGGTTTTTGCGATGAAAGTTGCCAAGCATACCCGTTCGAACACCATCGTGTTTGCCAAAGACGGCCAACTGCTCGGAAGTGGTACAGGACAAACCAGTCGGGTGGACGCACTAAAACAAGCCGTTGTCAAAGCACAAGCCTTTGGTTTTGATCTTAAAGGCGCCGTTATGGCGTCAGACGCCTTCTTCCCGTTCCCCGATTGCGTTGCGCTGGCCAAAGAGGCTGGAATCGAAGCGGTCATTCAGCCTGGCGGATCCGTCAAAGATCAATTGAGCATCGATTACTGCAACGAAAACAGCTTGGCGATGTACATGACGGGTACGCGTCATTTCCGGCATTGACTCGCCGGATTCAGCAAAAAAATAAGTTGGTTTCAAGGCAATAAAAATGATGCCACACTTTTCTCCACAGGCATGCAATCCGCAGTTGCGGTTGCCTATATTTGAGTGTTCACAGTTGTTCTTCCACACTTAGCCAAGTCCGATCATGGGATTGTTCAATTTTTTCATGCAAGAGATCGCGATTGATCTCGGTACAGCCAACACCATCATCTATTATGAAGACAAAGTCGTCGTAGATGAGCCCAGTATAGTCGCCAAAGATCGGACCAACGGCCGCGTTGTAGCCATTGGTCGTCTCGCGCAGCAAATGCACGGTAAGACACACAAAAACATTGAAACCATCCGGCCCCTCAAGGATGGTGTAATTGCAGATTTCCAGGCCGCTGAAGAAATGATCAAAGGAATGATCAAGATGATCAATCAACGCAACTCTTGGTTTACGCCCTCATTGCGCATGGTCATTTGCATTCCTTCTGGCATTACCGAAGTCGAAAAACGCGCCGTTGCTGATAGTGCTGAACACGCTGGAGGAAAGGATGTCTACCTCATTCACGAACCCATGGCAGCCGCCATCGGTATTGGAATTGATGTAGAAGAGCCCATGGGCAATATGATCATTGATATCGGAGGTGGAACTTCCGAAATCGCCGTAATCGCATTGGGTGGTATCGTGACCGATAAAAACATCCGAGTGGCCGGTGATGAATTCACCTCAGACATCGAAGAGTACATGCGCCGACAGCACAACATCCTCATCGGCGAAAGAACGGCAGAACAAATCAAGATTGAAGTAGGGGCCGCTACGCTCGAATTGGAAAATCCTCCCGAAGATTATCCTGTTCGAGGTCGAGACTTGATGACGGGTATTCCCAAAGAAATCTTGGTTTCGTACAGCGAAATTGCACAAGCCTTGGACAAGAGCATTTCCAAAATTGAAGAAGCTATTCACTCCGCATTGGAACAAACCCCTCCTGAACTCTCCGCGGACATTTACCGCACCGGGATTTACTTGGCCGGTGGAGGAGCTCTTTTGCGCGGGTTGGACAAGCGAATTTCAGCTCGAACGAAACTACCCGTGCATGTCGCTGAAGATCCGCTGCATGCTGTTGCAAAAGGAACAGCTATCGCGCTGAAAAACATCGAACGATTCACCTTCTTGATGCGCAACTGATTCCAAGCGCTGCAACATGAGAAACCTCTGGAACTTCATCGTTCAGTACCAGGTAATCTTGGTTTTCATAGTGCTGCAGGGCTTCGCGATGAGCTGGTTCGTGTCCAGTCATGGCTATCCACGGGGCGCATGGGTTCGACTCGCATTGGATTGGGAAAGTGCCTGGCAAGGACAAATCTCCGCTTGGAGACACCGCGCTGAACTCTCAGATCAAAACATCCAACTGCTCGAAGAAAACGCACGACTGCGTTCCAGAGCGGGATCACCATCGGCCGTTCAGATTGCGAGAAGAAGTCAATTTTCGGCCGCTGAAGTCATCCGCTCCACATGGACGCAGAATCAAAATTATTTCATTCTCGATAGAGGGAAAGAGCAAGGCGCTGCCGCCGGGCAGGGAGTGACCTCAAATGGCGCGGCAATCGGAAAAATAATCGAAACAACGGATGGTTATTCGTTGGGAATTCCCTTGATTCACAACCAAATCGATTGGAGCGCCCGAATCGGCGAAACGGGCGCCATCGGAAGATTAAAATGGGACGGAGAAGACCGCACTTTAGGTACATTGTTTGACATTCCGAGAAGTGCGGCATTCAGCCCCGGAGATTCCGTCATTACAACTGGGTTTCAAGGCGTGTTCCCTCCGAATCTTCTGTTTGGAATCGTCGCCGATGATGAGCCTTCGTTTGATGGAGAGTTTTTGAACGTTCCCGTCATTTGGACGGTCGACTTTCAATCGCTCAGGTATGTGCAGCTTACCGAAACCACCGATGCGCGTCAAATCAACTCTTTGGAGAACACCGTCAATCAAACCACACCGTGAATTTAGCACTGCTCATACCCCTGCAGCTGCTGTTGACCTGCGCACTGCAAGTTTTATTTTTTCAGAATATGACTTTCTGGGACGGATGGGGAATTGTGATTTTTCATGTCCTTGGAATCCTCCTGCTTCCGCTGAACACGCGTCCCATTGTGCTGATGATCATTAGCGGTATCATTGGAGCCACGGTTGACTTTTTTGCATTCGGAGGAGGAATCTTTACCTCCTCGGCGGTTGCCATGGCGTTGGTTTTACCATTCATCAATCGGCTCCTCGCCCCGCGCGAAGGCTATGAAGTCACCGACAAACCGATCATTCAAAGCATGGGCATCCAGTGGTTTTCAATCCGAACCATTGCCGCCTTGCTGATCCACAATCTCTGGATGTTTTCAATGGAA
>ERZ1046568.2242-NODE-2242-length-12826-cov-4.141571_pt1 | contig 12826 bp, 9 predicted proteins | sample MGYA00383092_ERZ1046568 | MGnify/ENA primary metagenome ERZ1046568 (study PRJEB29581, sample SAMEA5548362) | metagenome | biome: marine; feature: coastal; material: water | depth 1 m | study: Short-term variability in the microbial, nano- and picoplankton... | reverse complement strand
TGAAACCGAAAATCCAGACCACGGAGAAAATCTATTTGAATATGGACACGTTGGCAGATTTACTGAGTACAGACGTCCGGTATACGTATATCAAAATGATCCTGCAATTTTTGTAGATCAGAATGGAGACACTGTTACCAGACAAGGATATTTCAATCTAGAAGGATTCGGACCAGAAAGAATTGAGTTTGATTCTTCGAGTTACAACCCACTACGTAGCAGGTATACTCAGAACTATTTTGACTTTGTAGATGAAGCAGGAGGTACCGTATTTAGTCAAACTCAAGTATTAAATAATCAAGGGTTGTACAATGGTTTTACTCCAAATACTACTTATTCATTGTGGACTAATCCAGGATTAGCTGGAAACTCATTCGCAAAAAGGCAAAATGAGCGTATTGCAGCTTACGCACAAGGTGAGGCGATACTAAATTTAGAAAATCCACATGACTTGCAATTTGGAATGTATTTCGAACAAACTTTCTTTTCAAGCTGGAGTATTGCCGCAACCAACTTATGGCGTTTGATGCCACAATTAGCTAATATTCATATTTCGGAACTGGATAGAACTACAGAAGATGGTATCACCTATGGAGGTGTTCATTCGTATGATGAAAACGGATTCTTCACAGATACCATAAGCTATAATACTCGAATTGATTATGATCAACAAAAAGCATTTGACAGAAATCTTAGAGATAAATTGATTGCAGATGGTTCAAGAGACGTATATGGTAACTTATATACTGAATCTACTTTCATCGACATAAATAACTTAGATCCATCCACCTTCAGTCTGGATATGTTTAGTGCAGATGACTTATGGAATAATGGTAACAGTTTTGTAGGATACTTTGGATATGATTATTTAGGTAATAGAACTAGAGACAGATTCTCTTTTAATGATTTCGCAAATAACGAAGCCAACAGGAGTTTAGGTTCATTTGCTCCAGTATATAATGCGATATGGTTACAAGATAAGTTTCAGTTTAAAGATCTGATTCTTAGACTTGGTGTTCGTGTAGAGCGTTATGATGCAAATCAAAGAGCATTAAGCGATCAATATAGTTTATATCCTACCTACAGTGCGGGTGAAATAACCGAAGGTTTCCAACCTCAAGACGGTCGTGGGGTGAATCTATTAAATGGCTACTCTATACCGGGAACCATAGGAGATGATTATGTGGTATATGTGAACGATGTTGACAATCCTACTAAAATACTTGGTTATAGAGATGGAGCTACTTGGTACAATTCCGAAGGTATAGAGCTTTCGAGTCCAGATATCCTTGCTCAATCAGCAAATAGTAACAGAATACAACCTTTCTTAGTTTCTAGTGAAGAAGAGTTGATTGAGGAGTCTTTCCAAGACTACGATCCGGTAATTAATGTGCTACCTAGAATATGGTTCTCTTTCCCAATAAACAGTGAAGCTCAGTTATTCGCTAATTATGATAAGCTTGCACAGCGACCAGCAAATGGAAACATTTTCGTGCCTTTCAGCACATTATATTACTTAGAAGCAAATCAAGGTGCAGTTGTTGGAAATGGTCAGTTAAGACCTCGTGTAACTACTGCTTATGAGTTTGGTTTCAAGCAAACATTATCTCAGAATTCTGCTCTTAGTTTAATTGCTAGTTACAGAGAAACAAGAGATGATTATGCATTAGTTAGAATTAATCAAGCTTATCCTATTCAGTACAATAGTTTTGCGAATCTTGACTTTTCAAATACTAAAAGTTTTAGAGCTGAATATGAGCTGAGAGGTGAGGGTAGAACGTCACTTAGGCTAAACTATACTTTACAGTATGCAGATGGTACGGCTTCTAATTCTCAATCTGCCGCTGCATTAATAGCAGCGAATCAACCTAACCTAAGATCGTTGTTCCCAATGGACTTTGACACTAGACACGTTATCAATGCTGTTTTTGATTACAGATTCAAAGGCGGGAATGAGTATACTGGTCCTATCTGGTTTGATAAACGAGTATTTGAAAACTCAGGAGCTAACTTCATTGTAACCTCTCGTTCTGGTCAGCCATATTCTGCTTATTCTAATCCTACTGCAAGAGCACTGTTTGGAGCAGCTCAAAGACGTGTACTAGATGGAAACCCAAATGGTTCAAGGTTGCCTTGGCAATTTAGAGTGGATGCTAACTTGATGAAGGATTTCAGAATTAAGAAAAAGAATCCAAAAGATCAATATCGAAGCCCTTATACTCAAATTAGAGTTTTCTTATGGGTTCAAAACCTGCTAAATAATAGAAACGTAAGAAGTGTTTATGGATTCTCTGATTTACCTGATGATGATGGATGGTTGAGTTCTCCAGAGGGACAGCAAGACGCGGCTCAGCAAATAAGCACGCAATCATATATAGACTTATACAATATAAAAGTAAACAACCCATTTTTCTATGCTACGCCAAGGCAAATGAGATTAGGAGTTAAACTGTTTTTCTAACCAATACCAATAAAGAAAAGAAAAGATGAGAAAAAAGATGAAAAACAAGGTTATTATAGTTTTTTGCTTGCTACTGTCTTCAGGAGTAATAGCAAAAGAAAATGTGGGTGATAGGAATGGAAATAATTCTAATCGCCAAAATGATATGTTAATGAAATTTGGGGCAGATTGTGAGCCAGCTAGTCAGAGTGCTGATCTAGATGTAAACAACGTGCGTACAAAGATTTTGAATGGTGGTGATATGTGGTGGGATTTAGCGAATGCTAGATACGAAATTCCTAAAATAGAGGATGCCAATGCGGTTAGAAAGAACAGTATGTTCGCCGGAGCTATTTGGATCGGTGGAGAAGACCAAGCTGAACAGTTACGACTAGCTGCTATGACTTATCGTCAAAGAGGATCAGATTTTTGGCCAGGACCCTTAGACCCTGCTACGGGAAATACTAACAGTGGAACTTGTGAAAGATGGGATAAGATTTTTAAAGTAGAAGGTCAAGCGATAATAGATCACGCAGAAAACGCAGGAACGGGAGTTGTAGACGAACAGATTAGAGATTGGCCTGCAGAAGTAGGGGCTCCTTACAAAGATGTAAACGATAATCAGATTTATGATCCTGAGAATGGAGACTATCCGATTCTTAGAGAAGTATGTAATGGATTAGTTCAGGATAATTTACCGGAAGATCAACCAGATCAAATGCTTTGGTGGATTTATAACGATAATGGAAATATTCACTCTGAGACTCAAGGAGATGCAATAGGTGTTGAGATGCAAACAACAGCATTCGCTTTTGCTACAAATGATGAAGTCAATGATATGACTTTCTATACAACTAGAATTATTAACCGTGCAAGCTCTACACTTAAGAATACTTACTTTGGTCAATGGGTAGATGCTGATTTAGGAAACTACGTAGATGACTACGTTGGTTGTGATGTGGGTCTTTCTTTAGGATTTTGTTACAACGGAGATGATAATGACGAGGGTGTTTTAGGTTATGGTTTAAATCCTCCTTCGATTGGTGTGGATTTCTTTGAAGGACCTCGAGCACTTAATGAAACTACGGGAGAAATAGAGGAGTTAGGACTTTCAAAGTTTGTATATTATAATAATGATCGAGATCCAATAAACGGTAACCCATCTTTTGCTCCTGATTATTATAATTACTTAAGAGGTAGATGGATGAATGGAGCAGATATTGAATTTGGTGGAGACGGAATAACAGGAACTGACGGTACTGTAGCAAATTACATGTTCCCATTTGATACCGACCCTGATCATCCAAATGACAACTGGAATGAAAGACAAGCGGGGAATGCCCCTGCAGATAGAAGATTTTTGCAATCTTCTGGGCCATTTGAGTTGGTACCTGGTTCTGTGCAGAGATTAACTGTAGGAGTAGTTTGGGCTAGAGCACCATTTGGTGGTGCTGAAGGCTCATTAGACTTGTTGAAATTAGCAAGTAGAAAAGCACAACAGTTATTCAATTCTTGTTTCGATCTTGTGGATGGACCCAATGCACCTGAAGTTGAAGTGCATGAGCAAGATCAGCAGATAATACTATCACTTGGGAATACTAAAGAAATAGAGGAGTATGTAGATACTGTTTTAGATGCAGACAACAATCTAGACATATACAGCTTCCAAGGATACAGAGTATTTCAATTGAAAGATGGGTCTGTAAGTTTGTCTGAATTGACAGATGGATCTAAAGCTAGAGAAGTTTTCCAATGTGATTTACAAGATGGTTTTGATAGAATCATAAATGCTGAATTTGCACCTGAAGTTGGAGCAAACATTCCAGTACTAAAGGTAGAAGGTGAGAACGAGGGATTGGAGCATACCATTCGTCTTACAGAGGATGCGTTCGCTACTGGTTCTAATAAATCTTTAGTAAATTTCAAAGACTATCACTACATAGTATTGGCTTATGCAGCAAGTTCAACTAGCGAATTAGCCCCGTATCTAGAAGGTAGAAAAGTTCAAAAATTTGTTGCTTCACCACATAAGATGGAGCCAAAATTTGGCGGGTCTGGAGTACCATCATTTTATGGTGATGGACCAGAATTGGTACGTGTTTCTGGGAAAGGAAATGGGACAAACATTATAGAACTCAAGCAAGAAGTTATTGATAGGATATTCAATGGTGAAGCTGTAGAAAATCCAATTTATGAAAATGGCGTAGGTCCAGTAGATATAAAAGTGATAGATCCGCTAAAAGTACCAAAAGGTGACTTTGAACTTTCGTTAGTTCCATATACATCTGGAGCAAATGTTGGTGATGATGACAGTCTTACTGGGGATTCTTTAGGTTGGATCTTAGTAAAACTTCCTAACGATACCGTATTTGCAGATACTTCTTTAGGTTATAGAAATGAGCAGATTATTTTAGAATCGACCACTGGTAGTTCTATTTTTGATTGGGGTATGGCTGTAACACTGGAGCAGGCTTCAGAGCCAGGCACTAACTCTCAAGTAGTCACAAATAATGGTCTTTTAGATTGGTCAGTAGAGTTTGCAGACCCAAGTCAAGAATGGCTTACAGCTGTTACGGATGTTGATGCATCTGCAGCTAGGCAGTTTGGAGTATTTGATTGGATACGTTCAGGGACACAAGGAAGTCCAAATTATGAGGATTTATCTTGGGAAAGTTATGCCAATAATGAAGGTCCTCTAGATAGGAATAAAGTATTTCAGGGAATATGGGAAGGAAGAATAGCTCCAAATAGATTGGTGTCTAGCACTGCCGCATATTCACTGTTGAGTCCAGGAAGACCAGCAAACTTGGTTCAAGCCTTTACGTATGGTTACTTAGCGACTCAAGGTATAGGTTTAGAGAACCTGACAAGTGTTGATTTGGTTATCACGCCAGATGAATCCAAATGGTCTGAATGTGTTATGATAGAGATGGGAGAAGATGAAGCCCTTAACCAAGGAGGAGTACCAAAATTCCAAATGAGAAGCGGAACTCTGAATTACAAGGGTCAAGACTTACCAAGAGGTAAGACTATTTTCCCAGGTTACGCTATTAACGTGGAAACAGGTGAAAGATTAAACATAATTGTAGGAGAAGATTCATATCTTGGAGAAAACAATGGTAGAGATATGAAGTGGAATCCTACCGATGATGCAAGTTTCAAAGGAAACGGGTATCCACGTTTCGGAGGTAGACACTTTATTTACGTAATGGGATCTCACTCAGGAATATCTCCTACCTTACAACCAAAGGGACCAACATATGGAGGAGTCTTCCCTGATGCCTCAAATGGTGGTAACAGCAATGTAGCAGGTAAAACATATGAAGATATTTTTACTGAAATAGAAACTGCAAGTGCTGCTAGAGTAACTCAGTTAATGACTGCTATATATCAAAACTGTGATTGGGTAATACCAGCATATGCTACCATAGGAAATACTTTACAAGAAAATGAAGATGGTATTGCTGTACCTCCAACCGAAGTAAAAATCAGACTTAGAGTAGCCACGCCTTATGGAAGAACTCCTGAAATTGCTGATAATAATGGTTTGCCTAAGTTCAGGTTTAATACGGATGATATATATAATGATATTACTGTAGAAAATGGAACCAAGTCTTTAGATCTGGTAAACATTGTTCCGAATCCATACTATGCATTCTCTGCTTATGAGAATAGTCCTATTGATAATAGAGTGAAGTTCACAAATCTTCCTCCGAGTTGTGAAATTTCCATATACACATTAGATGGTGCATTGGTAAGAAGAATACGTAAAGACGATGAAACGACAGAAGTAGATTGGACACTTAAGAATAATGCAGGAGTGCCAATAGCAAGTGGTTTATATATCATCCACGTAGATGCTGGAGAACTAGGAGAGAAAGTGTTAAAATGGATGGGAGTCATGAGAGAGTTAGACCTAGACTCATTCTAGAAAGTAGATATAGAATAGATTACGATTAAAACAATGAGAAAAACAATAGTATTAACAATTTTAGTTGCTGTATCCTCTAGCTTATTTGCTGGAAGTCCGGATAGAATCGGACAGGCAGGAGCTATGCAACTAAATATAAATGGTTGGGCAAGATCTTCGGGATGGGGATGGTGTGCTGCAAGTAACTCGAATGGGCTAGAAGCAATGTACAACAACCTAGGTGGTTTAGCTTATACAGAAAGTACTGAGATTATATTTTCACGAACTTCTTGGCTAAGAGGAAGTGATATTAATATCAATACTTTCGGATTTTCACAGAATCTAGGAGGTAACGGTGTACTTGGTGTAAGTATAATGAGCTATGATATGGGTGAAATACCTATTACTACGGTAGAGCAGCCTGATGGTGGACTTGGAACTTACAAGCCAACATTTACTAATATTAGTGCTGGATATTCAAAGCAGTTTACACGTGAGATTTCTGGTGGAGTAGGAGTAAAGATATTCTCTGAGGCTACTACCAATGTCAGAGCACAAGGAGTTGCTTTAGATGCAGGTATACAATACATCAGTACACTTAGGAAAGGTCAGAAATTGAAGAGAGATGATGTTCGATTTGGGGTTTCTTTAAAGAACATAGGTCCAGATGCCAGTTACAGTGGTGACGGTCTTTCGGTTAAGCTTACAGATCCTCAAACGGATGTTGAGTCTACGGTAAACCAACGTGCAGCTTCATTTAACCTACCTACACTAATGAATATTAGTGCGTCTTATGACCTTAGACTAGATAAAAATGATGAAACATATTGGCATAGATTAACACCAGCGTTTGCATTTACGAATCATGCTTTTGCAAGTAATCAGTTTACTCTAGGTCTAGAATATGGATATAAGAGTATGTTTCAAATTAGAACTGGATATGCTTATGAAGACGGAATTCTATCTTATGAAACGCGTACTAATGCATTTACTGGCGTAATGGGTGGTTTTACTTTTGAGGTTCCAGTTAGAGAAGATTCGGAAACTACATTCGGATTTGATTACTCATATAGACACTCTAATCCATTTGGAGGATCTCATAGTTTTGGGGTTCGTTTGAATCTAGGAGGTTAAACCATATAAATTAAGATAATTATTTTTGCAGTGTTGCACCCGCTTGGGTGTGACACTGTTGCTTTTAGTATAAATAGTAAATTATGTCGATCAATTATATATCTCAGGGAGGGTATGACTCTTTAAATGAAGAGATCAAGCATTTGGAAAAGGTAGAAAGAAGGAAAATATCTGGTCAAATAGCTGAGGCTAGAGATAAAGGAGATTTATCCGAGAATGCAGAATATGATGCTGCTAAGGAAGCTCAAGGGTTATTGGAATTAAAAATTTCTAAGCTCAAGAATACACTAGCAAACAGCAGAGTCATAGATCCCAAAGATATTGACCTTAGTAAAGTAAATATTCAAACTACCGTGAAACTAAAAAATATGAAGGTTAACAAGGAAGTTACCTATACAATAGTAGCGGAATCAGAATCCAATCTTAAAACAGGAAAAATATCAGTTAAATCACCAATTGGTGAAGGGTTAATGGGCAAAAAAATAGGCGAAATTGCTGATATAAAGGTGCCAGCTGGAGTTATACATTTTGAGATATTAGACATTAGTATCTAGTGACAATATTTGAAAAAATAATAGCTGGTGAAATACCTAGTTATAAAATTGCTGAGAACGAAAAGTTCTTAGCCTTCTTAGATGTGTTTCCGTTAAAAGAGGGACACACTTTGGTAATCCCCAAAGAACCGGTTGACTATATATTTGATTTGGAGGATCAAGAGTTAGCTGAGCTTCATATATTCTCAAAACGTGTAGCAAATGCCATAACAAAGGTGATTGATTGTAAGCGAATAGGTACAGCAGTAATTGGATTAGAAGTCCCACATACGCATATTCACCTAGTGCCAATAAATAATGTTGGAGACATTAATTTTTCATCGAACAAAATTGTTTTTTCTGAAGATAGAATGGAAGAAATAGCTAGTGAGATCCGGGCAGCTCACGAAGCTCTTTGATCATTTAAGCTTATTAGGATTTTTAGCTACAAAACTAGACCAGCTTCCGTAGCTTTTTCTAGTGTTGGAAGCAGTTTTCCCTGTATGCATGAAATGATGGCATATCGCAACTGCGACAGCATCACTTGCATCAAGCTTACTATGAGCTGTTTCTAATTTGAGTAAGGCTTGTACCATTCCCGCAACTTGCTCTTTACTAGCAGTCCCCTTTCCAGTGACACTTTGTTTTACTCTCCTTGGAGCGTATTCAAAGACTGGGAGTAATCGATTTAAAGCAGCAGCCATACATACACCTTGAGCTCTACCAAGTTTAAGCATACTCTGAGGATTTTTACCCATGAAGGGGGCCTCTAAAGCAACTTCATCAGGAAGAAAGGCATCAATTATCTCCGTACATTTATGAAAAATAGATTTCAGCTTATCGGCATGTTCACCTTCCTTACGCATATCAAAGATCCCCATACTAAGCAACGTCATATTGTTCTTGCTAATACCAATAACTCCATAGCCTGCTATATTCGTTCCTGGATCTATCCCTAATATTATCTTGTCGTAAGTATTATCTTTCGCCACGCTTACTGACAAAAGTAAACTATCTAAGACCATAGCTTATTCACAAATGTCTAATTCTAGATCTAGCCAAGGATATAAGAGATTTTATCCGATTCTGAAGTGGATCTTTAGCGGCCTATCTGTTTATTTTTTCATTATTCAAGTTAAGGGATTAGAAGAGAATTTTTTTTCAAATCTGTCTGTTGTATTTGCTGAAAATAAGCTTTTGGTTATTCTTACCCTCATTCTTGCTTTTCTAAACTGGACAGGGGAATCACTTAAATTTAGTCTTTTGATAAAATCAGAAATAGTACTCAAAAGGTTTAAGGCTTTGTTAATTATTTTTTCAGGAATGGCAATAAGCAACTTTACACCTGCTAGAACTGGTGAGTATATCGGAAGAGGATTAATGCTCAAAATGGTACATCCACTTAAATTAGTGGTAGCTACAATCACGGGAAACATCACTCAGGTAATGATGACCTATGGATTAGGTCTATTGTCCATAGGCTACTTAACGCTGTTTACCGATTTTGCAGGTGTTCAACAAGGTCGAGAACTGATCTTCGTAGCCGTAGCGTTTGCACTAGTAATAGTTGCAATTCTATCGGCAAATAGATGGATAAGTTTTTTGAAAAAGCGATTGCCAGATGCTTTGGCAAGGCCTCTTAGGCTAATAAAAAACTATGATAGGTCTTTATTCTCAAAAGTCCTTGGTTTAGCATTTTTGCGATATTTAAGCTTTAGCATACAGTTCTTTTTACTACTACAAATTTTTTCAGGATTTCAATTGTCTATTGGAGCAATAGTATTAATTCCATCAGCTTATTTACTACAAAGCATTGTACCAGTTCCTGCAATAACAGATATAGGTGTTAGAGTGGCGGTATCGCAATTTCTTTTTGGCGATACATTATCCAACCAAGTAATTTTACAGGCCGTTTCTACACTGTGGTTTACAAATCTGATAATCCCAGGTATAATCGGAACGTTATATATCATTTTCAGTAATCTAAAGGAGAGGTGGTACTAACTTTCATAATCATAGTTTTAGCTACGGCTGTAGGATATTACTGGCTGTTGTCAAAGTATAAGGCATTGTGGGAAAGCATTGAAGTATCAGACTATATCTCTGACCAATCATTTAATGTATCTATCTTAGTCCCTTTTCGCAATGAAGCAAAGTCTTTAAGCACCCTATAAGATTCATTATCTAGATTGGAGATTGGCAAGAATTTAGTTGAAGTCATCTTTATCAATGACCATTCCACTGATAACGGGTTGTCTATTATCCAAGAGTACAAACTTGAGCTAGACTATAGAATTATCACCTTATCCGATAAGACAGGTAAAAAGGAAGCTATTAAGCGAGGTTGGGGGAATGCTATTGGAGATATAATCATACAACTGACGCGGACTGCACTTTTAACAAGACCTGGCTATTTTCAATGTTAGAGCCATTTATGGACAGGAATAATTTACTTGTAAGTGGACCAGTAGTTTATACCAAAAGTGATGGATTTTGGCAAAGAATTGTAACGTTAGACTATAGTGGCCTAGTTGCAATTGGAGCGGCATATATAGAATGGCATTTACCCATGATTTGTAATGGGGCTAATTTGGCTTATAGAAAATCCTTAGTATCAGAAGTGAATCTAAAAGAGAATAAGGCAAGTGGAGATGATGTTTTTATATTACAAAGTGTGTTTGAAAAGAATCAAAGCTGGGTAGTGTTTAGTAAAAATAGAGATGCATTTGTTATGACTGAACCACCCTCTGATTTGAAGGTCTTCTGGAATCAAAGAATACGTTGGGCGAGCAAGAATAGTGACTACTCTATACATAAGAATACCTTAATTCTTGTGTTTGTATGGCTGTATAACGTAATGATAGTAATTTCATTATTGAGTTTAAATCCACTTGGATTATTGGCTTCATTCTTTTTAGTTCTTGTAAAACTGATAGCTGAATAGAAATTTTACAGTTCAATTGCCTCTTTTTTTAGTCAAGACAAATGGTTGCAAACAATATTACTTGGCCAACCGTTTCTTATCTTCTATATGGTTGTTATTCCACCATTGAGCCAATTACTTCACTACAAATGGAAAGACAGAAAGCTAAGATAATAGAACTCCCAGAACTAGAGATGGAAATACTACGCCTATGTATTTTTCCAGAAACTTTCGAATCCATAGCTGCTGAGTGCACTTCAGAAAAAAAGCAAAGTGTAATTGCCGATGCAATCAAAAATCTTATTCATACTAAACTACTATTGGCTGATAATTCAGCAAATAGTTTGGCTTGGATCTATGATGTAGACAAGATGAAAGAAAGTAGTTTTAGAGCTACTGCTAGTGGAGTAGAATGGATGGAGGAAAATGGAGTAGGGTAGTAAAAACTTTATTCTTTTTTAAATCCTAAACGTTTACCAGTAGCCATACCACTAGGATTATTCACATAGTTCTTTTGCTGTAATGTCATTTGTGACATCATTTCCATAGGAGGCACATACAAATCAAAATCAAGAGCAAAGAGCATAGACTGTTCGATTATTTTCACAATTGAATCCTCATCAATTTTATTTTTTGCAAAATCTTTGAAAAGAAATCCAAGTTGTCTTTGGCCATCAACATAAAAATGCCCTTCTGAGTTGATAAATAATCTAGCGATGAGATATCCTACATCTGCAAGTCTCTGGTATTTGATACTATCTGATAAGAAGTTGTAAGCTTGTATCATTCCAGAATAGGAGCGTTGTGGACTGTCCTGCACATATAGCATTTTACTTAATTCGTGATCTGGAGGAAAATTGAAAACATTGGTGTGCATTATAAATGCTATTGTATCTCCACTAAACTTCAGGTGAAACTCAAACTCACTTTTTTCAAAATACTTTACTTCTAAGCTTTTGTCCTTTTTTATCACTTCAGGAGTAAGGTCATGAGCTATTTCTTTAGCACATTTCTTGAGCTGGTCAAAAACGGCCTTTGTATTTCGATAGATGTGTTGTTTGAGGGCAGCTTTATTATTTAGTCCGCCTATGATTTGCACTATATCTTCTGACATGTTGTTTGGTAATTACAAATTTATTCTATCAGACGAACAATGCACAGAATGGGATTGTTGTCTTTTTAAAACGGCTGCAAATTTGTACATTTGCACCACTCAAAAAAACAAATCTTAAATGTCAGAAACCGCAAAAATTAAAATTCAAGGCAACGAAGCAGAGTTTCCTATTATCATTGGTACAGAAAACGAAGTTGGGCTAGACATTAGTAAATTTAGAGCTGAGACTGGTGCAGTAACCTTGGATTTTGGGTATAAGAATACTGGAAGTACTTCCAGTAACATCACTTATCTGGATGGAGAGGCAGGAATTCTAAGACATCGAGGATACTCAATCGAGGAATTAGCAGATAAAGCAGAGTTTTTAGAAGTTGCATATTTACTAATAAACAGTGAGTTGCCCAATGAGGAACAATACGAGAAATGGGATACTGAAATCACAAGACATACGCTAGTAAATGGTGATTTAAAAAATATTTTTGATGCTTGGCCTACTGGTTCACACCCAATGGGACAATTAATCGCGATGATATCATCGCTATCTTCGTTTTATCCAGAAAGCTTAAATCCAAACTCAGGTGATGAGGCTAGGATGAGAACGATTACTCGATTACTCGCAAAAATGCCAACAATATGTGCGATGATTTCTAAAAAAAGAATTGGGCATCCATTAATCTATCCTCAAAATAGCCTTGGCTATGTTGAGAATTATTTGAATATGACGTTTAAGCACGTTACTGAAGATTATGATTTAGACCCAGTTTTGGTTAGA
>ERZ1046568.2239-NODE-2239-length-12831-cov-6.251018_pt1 | contig 12831 bp, 9 predicted proteins | sample MGYA00383092_ERZ1046568 | MGnify/ENA primary metagenome ERZ1046568 (study PRJEB29581, sample SAMEA5548362) | metagenome | biome: marine; feature: coastal; material: water | depth 1 m | study: Short-term variability in the microbial, nano- and picoplankton... | reverse complement strand
TGTGCAACAATTCCTCCGCCAAAAAAAGTAATGGCAGAACCCAAGGTTATTAACTTTGTTATTACAGGTCCAACGTTTATAATTTCATTTCTTTTTAAAGTTAAGCCACCTTCAAAAAGTATGATACTTATAGCTAAAGAAACAAAATAATACAAACTATCTCCCGGAAAAAGTCCTTTACTTCCGTTCCATACAGGTTCAATCCATTTTGTTCCATCCTCACTCAAGAATTCGGCAGCAATTGGCCCTACTAACAAACCGATTAATAATAATGGTAAAATTGCAGGAATTTTAAATTTCCATGCAACCCATTGAGCAACGATTCCTAAAATAATAATTCCGGCTAATTCTATCATATTTAATTTTATTAAAAAAGTAAATTTAAGAATGTTTAAGCATCATAAAAATAAAAATATTGTTTTTTTATTTCTTTTAAAGTTTCCTATATTGTGCCGATTACAAATCGTTTAAAACTTTTTTTTGCAAAAAATTAATAAACTATTAATAGGTATTGCATTTTCTCCAAACTTAAAACCTAATATATTTGAAGCTGTTAGACTCGCAAATATGTTTGATGCTGAATTAGTTGGGGTTCATGTTGGTCAAAAATCTGACAAAAAAAAAATAGATTTAGAGACTCTTTTGTCTGAGGCAAATCCACTAAAAAAACCTTTCAAAACTATTTGGAAAGAAGGAAATCCTGTGGATGTAATTCTTCAAACAGCTACTCAAGAAAAGATAGATTTGCTTATTTTAGGGGCAATTCAAAAAGAAAATTTATTAAAATACTATGTTGGTTCTATTGCTAGAAAAATTACAAGAAAAGCACCTTGTTCTGTTTTATTATTAATTAAACCCTCTATAATAAGGGTAGCTTGTAAACACATTGTTGTAAATGGTTTGCAAGAAGAAAGAACTGAACAAACAATAAAAACAGCTTTCATAATTTCTGAATATTTACAATGTAATAAAATTACTATTGTTGAAGAAGTAAGTCAAGGAGAATTACATGTTAAAGTTAATGATGACAAATCTTTGCGAAAGGCTAATATTGCAAAAGAAAGATTGAGTACAAGAGAAGACCAACGTGTAAAACACATTTTAGAAGATATAAAAAATAAGAATATAACGGTCAAAACACAGAGCATTTTTGGAAAAAGAGGCTATTCGATAGGTCATTATGCAAAAGTAAAAAGAGCCGATTTATTAATAATGAATGCGCCCAACAAACTTGGTTTTTTTGATAGAATTTTCCCTCATGATATTGAGTATATTTTATCTGAATTACCAACCGATGTTTTAATTGTAAAATAGATGGCTAAAAAAAATACTTTTAAAACTTTTCTAAGTGATATTCCTCAGAATCTTTTTTCTGGTTTTGTTGTTTCATTAATAGCTCTCCCTCTTGGTTTAGGATTGGCTTTGGCTTCTGGCGCACCTCCTATTTCTGGAATTATTGCCGCCATAGTTGGGGGTATTGTAGTTTCTTTAATTGGTGGCTCTAACGTGACCATTACAGGTCCAGGAAATGGGTTGGTTGTTGTTATTCTTGCGGCAATAACAACTCTTGGTGACGGTGATATGCAAAAAGGTTTTTTGTACACTCTAGCAGCAATTGTTATTTCTGGAATTATTATGATTATTCTTGGTTTTTTAAGAATGGGCTCTTTAGGTGATTTCTTTCCTGGCTCAGCAATTCAAGGAATGTTGGCGGCAATTGGTATTGGAATTTTCGCCAAACAGATTCACGTAATGTTTGGAAATTTAAACGCCAAAGGAAGTATTATTGACTTAGTAATTCAGGTTCCTGAAGGAATGATGAATTTAATTAAAACAGATGATACAAGTGTGTTTTACGCAGGATTAGTTGGTATCACAAGCTTACTAATTATGGTTTTTTACAGTAAAATAAGAAATCGATATTTTCAGTTAATTCCTGCCCCTATGTGGATTGTAGTTTTAAGTGTAGGAATGTATTACTATTTTGAGTTAGTTTCTTCCTCGGCATATCCAATTGATAAAAGCCTACTGATTGATTTGCCAGACAATATTTTATCTAATTTTGCATTCCCTAACTTTTCAAAAATATATGATGTCGACTTTTTAAATGCCGTAATCGCTATTACTTTAATTGCAAGTATAGAAAGTTTGTTAAGCATCAAAGCAGTAGATAAATTAGATCCTTTGAAAAGAAGATCTAACGTAAACAAAGATATTCGTGCTTTAGGATTAGCAACTGTTATTAGTGGTTTTTTAGGAGGGCTAAATGTAGTTACTGTAATCGCAAGAAGCTCTGTAAATGTAAATAATAAAGGAATAAATAGATCTGCTAACTTTTTTCATGCAGCTTTTTTAGTTGCTTTTATATTACTGTTTGCAAGTGAATTACGCAAGATACCACTACCCGCTTTAGCAGCTATACTAGTGTATACTGGATATAAACTAGCTTCTCCAGAAAACATTAAAAAAATATTTAGCATTGGATCTGAGCAACTTATTATTTTTTTAATTACCTTATTTACAACGATTTTAACCAGTTTAATTACAGGAATACTTGTTGGAATTTTAATCACATTTATAATTCATATTATTATCAACAAAAACATTCTTTTATTTATTAAAAATGTCTTAAAACCCAATGTTTTAATGTTTAAAGAAGAAGGAAAATACTATGTTAGTGTAAAGAATTTTTCAAGTTTTTTAAATTACACAAAATTAAAAGAAAAAGTCGATCAGATACCTGAATCTGAAGAGGCAATTATCGACTTTTCATTGTGTGATTTTGTAGACCATTCCGTAATGGAAAATATGAATAACTATTCTGAATCGTTTACTCGAAAAGGAGGGCATTTTGAAGTTATAGGTTTAGACGATTCTAAGCCTGGTAGCGAACATCCTTTTGCATTGCGTAAAATCCTTCCAAAACAAATAATTCCAAACGATGGATTTTTAACAAAAAGACAAAAATCAATTCAGAAGATTAGTGAGGAAATGCATTGGAAATACGATGCCTTTTCAGCCCAAGAAATGGAAGAATTACCAACCTTTGGGTATTTTAAAACACGTAAAATTAATAAAGTATCTAATTTACTCTCTAATGAAGATTGTACCATTTTTGATGTTCAGTTTTCTGAAGGTGAAATGATTGCAAAGCAAGTTATTAAAGCTACAATGCTTCATATTCATACGTTAAAACCTGTTCCGAAATTCACATTAGATAGAGAAGGTATTTTTGAATATATACTTGAATTTGCAGGTTATAAAGACATTAATGTAAAAAATCACCCAGACTTTAGTAAACGTTTTTATTTAGCAGGAAAAAATGAAGAAAAAATTAAAGCGTTTTTTACAGATGAATTAATTTTATTCTTTGAAAGCAACAAACAATACCATATTGAAGCTTCGCAAAATGGACTCTTAGTAATAGCTAGTGAACGGCTATCTAGCGTTAAAGAAATGAAAGCGCTTGCTTTTTTTGGTATGGGGTTACAAAAAACAATAAATTAGTATGTTAGGATTACAATTTGAAACTGAAACTTCTTGGGCAGAAATTGCCAAGGTTAATTTGCAGCAAATACTAACAGACCACGCATTTTTAGAACAAAAAGCGGCCTCTAATGCAGTTTCTATTATCATTAATTATTCTGAAGAAACAGCATTGGTGAAAGAAATGAGTTCTATCGCTATTGAAGAAATGCAACACTTCAAAATGGTGCATTCATTAATGGTGAAACGTGGAATGGTTTTGGGAAGAGAACAAAAAAATGATTACGCAATTAGATTGCAAAAATTTTTTAATAAAACGAAAGATAGAACAGAAGCATTAGTTCAACGTTTGCTTGTTGCGGCTTTAATTGAAGCAAGAAGTTGCGAGCGTTTTAAAGTATTTTCTGAAAACATGGAAGATCTAGAGTTGTCTAAATTCTATAGTAACTTAATGATTTCTGAAGCGAATCATTATACTACTTTTTTAAAATTTGCAAGAGAATATCAAGATAGAGAAATTGTTGATCAAAAATGGAACGCACTGCTTGCCTTTGAAGCAGAAATGATAAAAGAAAGAGGCAATTTAGCTAAAATTCATGGATAAAATATTTAAAAAATTAGGACATAAAAATTCAATTTTGATACTAATTTAAGCCATGTTTTCTAAAGAAGAAGCAATACAACTACGCAAAGAATTTTGGATAAGTTTTGGGAAATCTTTCCCAAGAAAATGGTTGTTATACAATACAAAAATAAAAGGCGTTTCTTTTAAATTCGTAGCAGACAGGAAAAAAGCACTAGTTTGTTTGGATTTAGAAAACCCGGATGAATTGACTAACTTACTCTATTATGATCAACTTATATCTTTAAAGTCTTTGTTAGAAAAGGAACTCCCTGAGGTTCTTTTTAATGATGAATATGAATTAGAAAATGGAAAAATAATTCAAAGAATTTTTGTTCCATTTCAAAAAAAATTTAGCATACATAATAAAAATACTTGGCGGGACTGTTATGAATTTTATGTGGCAACAATGTCTAAATTTGAGTTTTTCTTTTATGAATACGAGGTTGTTATCAAAAATATCTAGTTGTTGAATCGTTTATGAAGAGATTTTAAAAAAAATAAACATTTAAAAGGATATCCTAAAGACTTATGCTCTCTTTTTTTCCGATCATAAAGAACTTAAAATGCTTTTACTTGAAAAAACTAAAGCAGTTGTTCCAATTATTTTTTGAGCACATCTAAATTAAGCGATGTATATTTGCAACATGATTAAAAATGACACAATTATTGCATTGGCAACTCCTTCAGGCATTGGGGCTATTTCAGTAATTAGACTTTCGGGGGAAAAATCTATTGATATTGTTGCTGCTTTTTTTAAATCTATTAGAAAAAGAAAATCATTAAACAATCAAAAGTCACATACAATACATTTGGGTCATATTGTTTCTCAAGAGACCCTTTTAGATGAAGTTTTAGTATCTGTTTTTAAAAATCCAAAATCTTATACGGGTGAAAATGTGGTTGAAATTTCTTGTCATGGTTCCAAATATATTCAGCAAGAAATCATTCAATTATTTTTAAAGAATGGTTGTCGAATGGCTGACAATGGGGAATTTACTATGCGTGCTTTTTTGAATGGAAAAATGGATTTGTCTCAGGCAGAAGCTGTTGCAGATGTAATTGCTTCAAATTCTGCCGCAAGCCATCAAATGGCTATCCAACAGATGCGCGGTGGAATTACAAATGATCTAAAAGGATTACGTGCTCAATTATTAGATTTTGCCGCTTTAATAGAACTTGAATTAGATTTTTCAGGTGAAGACGTAGAATTTGCTGATAGAGGAAAATTTATAGCATTAGTTACAAAAATAAAGCTTGTTTTAAAAAGATTAATTGATTCTTTTTCATTTGGAAATGCAATAAAAAATGGTATTCCAGTTGCTATTATAGGGGCGCCAAATGTTGGAAAATCTACTCTTTTAAATGCACTCTTGAACGAAGAAAAGGCCATTGTTTCCGAAATTGCGGGAACTACAAGAGATGCCATTGAAGATGAAATTATAATTGAAGGTATTTCATTTCGATTTATTGACACCGCAGGGATCAGAGAAACAAAAGATATTATAGAAAGTATCGGTATTGAAAAAGCCTATCAAAAAGCAGAAAATGCACAATTGATCATTTTCTTAATTGATGCAAACAAATTTAGGAATGCAAAGAGTTCTTTTTTATCTGAAATAGAGACTATTAAAACTCGTTTTCCAAATAAACGCGTATTGGTAATTGCCAACAAAACGGATACCATTTCTTCAACTGACAAAAACAATCTTCAAAGAGAAATAGAGAATTTAATTTTAGTATCTGCGAAAAACAACATAGGAATAGAGGCTTTAAAATCTGAATTAACTTCTCTTGTAAATATTGGTGCCTTGAGTAATAATGAAACTGTCGTTACCAATTCTCGCCATTTCGAAGCTCTAAACAATGCTTTATCTGCAATTCTATCAGTTCAACAAGGTATTGATTTAGAAATATCCACAGATTTATTTTCTATTGACATTCGAGAATGTTTAAGGCATTTGGGTAATATTACGGGAGAATATGATGTTGACAAAGACATACTAGGTCATATTTTTTCTAACTTTTGTATTGGTAAATAGATGACAATTCAAGACTTAGTAGGTACCTTTTCTATTGTTGGTAGCAATCAAGATGCAACTGATAATTCATACAAAGGAACGCTCTGTTTGTCTTTAAATGAAGATAAAAGGATTGTTGCCAAATGGACAATCAATTCGACTGAATATCAATACGGAACTGGTTTTTTTAAGAACAACATTCTTGTCATAAATTTTTATTACAAAGGCCTTGAAAACAAAACTTTTAAAGGTGTTGTTGTATATAAATGCATACACAAAGACGTTTTAGAGGGTTTTTGGTCTGAGAAACATGGCAATCCAAATTTTTTGGGAACAGAAAATTGTTTTAGAATTAAAGATTCAAAAGTTATTTTAAATTAATTTATATAAGAATCCCTATTTTTATAAATCTCCACTTGAAAATTTGTTTGTATGGTATATGTTCTGTAAAGTTTGATAAAAATTGATTCCCTCCTTTTCTAAGAAGAGCGTAATTATATTTCTATGATAGTTTCTACAAATTTTGTGTTTTTTAAAAGCTCATCACTATCGAGTGTTTGCTCATTAAACCGACTCCTAGAATAGTATCATAATTCACCATTGACCCCAAAAGTTAATATATTTTTTGAGTTGTCATTTAAAAGTATTATATTAAAAGTGTAGAATTTTTTAAAAAATGCTATGAAAAATACAATTGCCATTATAGTTATAGCTATCGTAGTTAATATAAATGCCCAAAACCACAGAACAGTAGGTAAAGAGATTGGGTTTGTCTCAGGATCTTATAATACTGCCTATGGTACTAATGCTTTATATAATATTATCTCAGGTTTTTATAATACAGCGCATGGATATGAGGCTTTATATGACAACACCGAAGGGGCATATAATACTGCGTCTGGTACTAATGCTTTAAGTTATAACACAACAGGTTGGTATAATACCGCATCTGGAACTTTTGCTTTATATTCTAACATCACTAGATCTTATAATACCGCTATTGGCACTCAAGTTTTATCAAATAATACCACAGGAGAGTATAATACAGCATCTGGAGCTTATGCATTACAAAATAACACTACAGGGTGGTTTAATACAGCTTCTGGAGTGAATGCATTACAAAATAATACCACAGGATTTAACAATACTGCGAATGGTTTTGAGGCTTTAAAAAATAACACCTTAGGATCTTGCAATACAGCGTCTGGATTTAGAGCTTTAAAAAATAACACCTTAGGAATACAGAATACCGCTTTTGGACAAGAGGCTTTAGCTAGTAACACCTCAGGAAATAATAATACCGCGTCTGGTCTTTGTGCTTTGTATAGTAACACCACAGGAAACCATAATACCGCATCTGGTTTTTCGGCTTTAGGTGATAACACTACAGGGAGCATAAATACCGCCTCTGGAGCTTATGCTCTACAAAAAAACACCTCAGGAAATAGTAATACTGCATCTGGATCTTTTGCTCTACAAAATAACACCTCAGGGCCTTATAATACTGCGTCTGGTTACGCGGCTCTGGGCTATAACAAAACAGGAGAAGAGAATACCGCGTTTAGATCTTTAGCTCTACAAAATAACACCACAGGGAATAAAAATACTGCTTTTGGTTATAAAACCAAAACAAGTAAAGACAATGCAACGAATCAAACAGTAATTGGTTATGATACCACAGGGCGGGCTGATAATTCTGTAACCATTGGTAATAAAGATGTAACTGCAGTTTATATAGGAGAAGATTCTGGAGCTAAAATATATGCAGGAGAAGCTAGTTTTAACGGCGACATAGTAGTTTCCTCGGATGTAAGACCAAAAGCCAATATTGTATCGCTTGGCGCTACTTTGGCAAAACTATTACTGATAGATGGAAAAACCTACACTATGAAAAAAGGTAGTAAACAAAAAATAGGCGTATTGGCTCAAGACATTCAAGAGGTATTTCCTGAACTAGTAAGTATAGATGACAAAGAAATGTTAGCAGTAAACTATCTAAGATTAATTCCTGTACTCATCAATGCGATGAAAGAGCAAGAAGACAAGATTTCAAGATTAGAGGGTTTGGTAGAAAAATTAATAGCAAATAAATAATTGAATTTGATTTGATTTATTTAGGAACCCCAGCTTTGTAAATTTCTACTTCAGCATCCGTTTTAATTTTATAAGCGGTATTTGGTTTAATAAGTATTGATTGCCCTTTTTCTAAATAAAGAGATTCTTCACTTTGCATAACAATTGCAGAACCTTTCATCACTATTAATATTTCTACAGAATTAGAAATAGATGTATGTGTCGATGTTGCCAGCAGTTCAATTTTACTAAGTTCAAAATCTTTTGCTTTGGTCTTATAAACAATCTCACTATTTGTTTTATCTTCAACTCCATATAAAATAACAGGAATCTTTTCTTCGAATTTTGTATTTTTTAAAAGCTCTTCAACATCAATATGTTTTGAGGTTAATCCACCTCTTAAAACATTGTCTGAATTGGCCATCAACTCCATATTTTTACCTTCTAAATATGCGTGCGGCACACCTGCGTCTTGAAAAATGGCTTCCCCTACCGAAAGATTTAGTATATTAAAAAAATAGATCGAAAAAATTCCTTTATCTAAATTCTGAAAATCTTTGTGCATTACTGATTTAGCTGCCCAATATTCTGGTGAAGGTTTTTCTAATTCATTCTTTAAAAATTTGACAGAAATTCTATCTAATAAAGGTTTTAGAATCGTATTTACTTCCTCTTGAGTAAATTCCATCACTTTTTGGTAAAGACCAAAATACCCTTTTTCTAAAAAAACTTTCAACAGAAAATTTAATTCTTCTGTATCTTTTAAATTTTTGATCAATTTCTCTCTTTCTAAAAAACCGTGCAATAACCAAAAATCACTTAAAGCCACCATTATTTCTGGCTTGTGATTTTTATCTTTGTAATTTCTGTTGTTCCCTGTTAATGGAATCCCCTTTTTATTTTCAAGATCATAGCCTATTTTTGCAGCTTCTATAGTTGGATGCACTTGTATGGAAAGCATTTTATGTACATCGAGCACTTTAAATAAATAGGGTAGTTTACCAAAATCGTTCAGTACCTTTAAACCCAAATTTTCTGCTAAATTTTGATTTAAAAACACATCTAAAGAAATATTTTCTTGGTTTGTTTTAATCATAGAAGGTGCTTTTGCATGCGCTCCTAACCAGTATTCTGCATAAGTAACATTCGACTTTTGATTTATAGAAATTAAATTTGGAATAAAACTTTTTCCTCCCCAATCATAATTTTGGACTTTCCCTTCAATTCTATAGATGTTTTTGGTTTTTATTTCTTTATTTTTCATGAATTTAAGCAACAGTTATTTATTTTATTATTTTCTAATGCTAAGTATCGCTTTATCAATGTTTAATAAAGGTAATTTACAAGTACCATCTATACATACATAAATATAGGTTTCTCCAGAAATAAATTTATTGGATAGCAAAGGAAGTTTCGACTCTTTATTCGATGCTGAAATTAAAATATTCGGTAAGTAATTAGCATCAAGCTTTTGAATTACCGATTTCGCATTTTCACCTACCACAGCAACTTCATAAAAAGGTTTTGTAAAATTAGTCATTAGATGCAACCAATTACTGAAGCCCAGGGCATTTTCTTTAACCTGTATATTAAGATTATTTAACATCTGATGGGATGTTTCAATCATTTTTTTGTCCGAAAAATAATGACCTAATTTAAATAGACTATTTCCAAAAATTGAATTTGAAGAAGAAATTACACCATCAACAACTTCTATTTTACGAGCTATTAAGCTTTTATCTTCATTAGAAGTATAAAAAAACATTCCACTTTCTGAGTCAAAAAAGTGCGTGATTGTATAGGCCATTAACTCTTTTGAAAGTAACAGCCATTTTTCATTAAGCGTGACTTCATATAAAGAAATAAACGATTGAATTACAGTGGCGTAATCTTCTGCGTATCCATTTATCGTACTTCTGCCATTTTTAAAATTTCTATTAAGCCCCCCATCTTTTCTCAATTGATTTTTGAGAATGAATTCCGCATTTTTGATTGCTTTTTTTAGGTGTTTACCATTATTAAATGCTTTGTAAGCATCTATATACCCTTGAAGCATTAATGCATTCCAAGAAGTTAAAATCTTGTCGTCTAGATTGGGTTTTTGACGTTGATTTCTGGCTGTTTTCAATAAAAATTTCCAATCAGTAATCTTTTGTTGTAATTCTTTCGCTGTTAAATTATTATTTTTAGCAAATTCTATATCAGATGTATTACGTATCAAAACATAACGATCTTTTTCCCAAAATCCAATATCATTCAAATTGTAATATGCTGCAAACAACTGATACTCATTAATTATACTTTTAATCTCTTTTTTAGTCCAGCTATAAAATACGCCTTCTTCCAATTCATTTTTGGCGTTCTTACTATCGGCATCTAAAGAAGAATAAAAGGCACCGTTTTTTGCTGCTAACTCTTCATCAACAAATGCTAATGTTTCGTTGACGATATTTTTATAGAGTGTATTTTTATCTTGAAGGTATGCCTTTGAATAAATACTTACCAGCTGGGCATTGTCATATAACATTTTTTCAAAATGTGGGATATGCCAGGTATCATCAACAGAATATCTAGAAAACCCTCCACCAATCTGATCATAAATACCTCCATATGCCATTTTAGTAAGTGAATTTTTGACATAATCACCCATTTCAGAATCATTAAATTGATATTGATATCTCAATAAATAGTCTAGGGTATTTGGCATTGGAAATTTTGGAGATCCTGTAAATCCCCCATAAACAATGTCTAACTGCTCTTTAGATTGATTAAGTGCAGTAATAATATCTTCATACTTAAAATTAGCCTCTTTTGTATTGATGGTTATCAATTCAGAATTTTGAATTCCTTCGGTTAATCTTTGCGCAAATTCTTCTGCTTTTTGTGGACTTTCTCTGTAAAGTTTGGAAATATCAACCAATATTTTACCCCATTGCTCTTTTGTAAAATAAGTTCCTCCAAAAATAGGCCTTCCATCTGGAAGTGTAATGCAATTTAAGGGCCAGCCTCCGTTCCCTGTCATTAATTGAACTGCATTCATATAGACTTTATCTACATCAGGTCTTTCTTCTCTATCTACCTTTATATTGATAAAATTAGCATTCATGATGTTTGCGATAGAATCATTTTCAAAGCTTTCTTCTTCCATTACATGGCACCAATGACAAGAAGAATATCCAATAGAGACAACAATAAGTTTGTTTTCTTTTTTAGCAAGCGCTAGCGTTTCGGGATTCCAAGCTTTCCAGTTTACAGGATTGTATGCGTGTTGAAGCAGGTAGGGACTTGTTTCATGAACCAACTCATTACTTTTCTTATCTGGAGTTAAGGTATTTTTATGACAACCATAAATAAAAAAAAGACATAAAAGAAGACTAAAGGAAGTATGTATAAATTTCAATTTAAATAATATTTTTAAAAAAATAAAGATATTAATTTTTAATGAAGAACTGACAAACGAACGGAAACTTTACAGCATAAAAAAAACGCTCAAAAGTTAATTTGAGCGTTTAAAATTAGAATAATTAAATTCTATTTATTGTTTTACAAACTTAGCAGTACCTATAGTGCCATTAACAATATATTTAACTAAATAAATACCCGTATCTAAGTTAGACACATCTATTGATGCTTTTGTATCATTAACATTTACACTCATCACGTTTTTACCCAATACATTAAAAATATGTGTATCTTGAATAATTTCTTTTGCAGAAATATTTAACATGTTAGAAGTAGGATTTGGATACATAGAAAAATCTAAAACACTATTGTTTTTTACATTAAGTACAGGTGCGCCTAATGTTATATCATCTACTAAATAAGTGTCTGAAACCCCTGAATTAGCATCTCCCGAATCAACAAAGAAAATTAAGGATGGGTAATTTCCTAATCCAGCAGGGAAATCTAAGGTAATGGTTTGCCACTCTGTTCCAGTAGTAGTGTATGGAAGTTCTGCTACTGCAGGACCTCCTGTACCACCTTCAAACTTTAATAAGTGATTTCCACTACCAGTACCATTTACTGGCTTAATTTTAAACGTAATGGTATTGTTCGCGTCATCAGATAAATCTACGTTGTCTTTAAATTCAAATTTTGCGTGATCCCAAGCGTGGTTCGCTCCAACAATTTGTAAAACATCGTTATCACCATCTTTTACAATACTTGATGTAGCCCCATCACCAGTTGTTCCTAATTGGTTTGCTGTGGAAAAATCAAGTGGTAAATTAGGTTTTTCAGCTGGTGTAATTAATGTACCTCCAGCAATATCATCTACTAAATAAGTGTCTGAAACCCCTGAATTAGCATCTCCCGAATCAACAAAGAAAATTAAGGATGGGTAATTTCCTAATCCAGCAGGGAAATCTAAGGTAATGGTTTGCCACTCTGTTCCAGTAGTAGTGTATGGAAGTTCTGCTACTGCAGGACCTCCTGTACCACCTTCAAACTTTAATAAGTGATTTCCACTACCAGTACCATTTACTGGCTTAATTTTAAACGTAATGGTATTGTTCGCGTCATCAGATAAATCTACGTTGTCTTTAAATTCAAATTTTGCGTGATCCCAAGCGTGGTTCGCTCCAACAATTTGTAAAACATCGTTATCACCATCTTTTACAATACTTGATG